>Ga0265293_10007715_pt1 | contig 16403 bp, 13 predicted proteins | sample Munlanlewell138R_FD_192505 | JGI IMG/M metagenome (GOLD analysis project Ga0265293, IMG submission 192505) | Leachate microbial communities from a municipal landfill in Southern Ontario, Canada - Leachate well 138R | ecosystem: Engineered > Solid waste > Landfill > Unclassified | place: Canada...
TGACATAGCCCGTCAGCAAGTGCGTGTAAGCCACGTTCAGATCGGCCTGCATGCGGCCGGAGCCGATATCCAGATTGTGGACGTAGTTCAGCGTGACGTCGATGCCCGAAGTCTTGATGCCGCCGCTGTTGGTCCGGCCGGAATTGACTTCCTTGAGCGAACCCGCGTTGTTCGGGCCGGAAATCGCCGGGCGGCGCACCACGAAGTCGCAGAAGCTCTGGTTGCTCTGGCCGTAGCACTGATCCAGGATGAACTGGAGCGGCGTGTCGACGATGGCATCCTTGACCTTTATCTGGAAGTAATCGGCCGTGATCGTCAGGTTGCGCAAGGCGTCGATCGACCGCGGGTTGATAACGACACCCGCTGTCAGGGTCTTGCCCTTTTCTTCCCGAAGGTTCGGATTGCCGCCCGCAAAGCTGGTCACGCCCTGAATGTCGGCCTGGGTCAGAGTGAACGCGCCGCCGTTGGCATTGATGTTGTCGATCACGCCCGGCGCCGCGCGGCAGTTGTCGCCCACGGCGCCGCCGCCCGTCAGGCCGATGCCTTCGCAGGGATCGTTGACGGTGGGGAAGTCCTGGCTCAGCCCTTCGAACAGCTCCCTGATGTTCGGCGCGCGAACCGTTTCCGCATACATGACGCGGAAGCGGATGTCGCGGACCGGCGCGAACTCGGCGCCCGCGTTCCAGCTGAAGGTGTTGCCCACCGTGCTGTAGTGCGAGAAGCGCGCCGCGCCGCGAACCGTGAAGTCATGGACGAAGCCGGAGCTGATGAGCGGGATCAGCGTTTCGCCGTAGAACTCGTAAAGGTCATAGGCGCCCTTGGTCGGCGGCAGGGCGTTGCCGCCGTTGAGACCGGCGGTCTGCAGCGCGTCCCACGCCGATTCCTGCGCCTCGCGCCGGTATTCGGTGCCGACCGTCACGCCGATGGGGTTGGCGCCCCACAGGCTGCCGATGGAGCCGGTGACGTTCAGGCCGACCTGAGTCTGCTTCTGGGTCGCCTTGTAGAACTGCGGCGCTTCCAGATAGGCGACGGCTTCGGGGCTGAAGCTGTTCAGGCCGAAGACATTGGCGGGCACGCAGCCGTTGGCACGCGCATTGGCATCGGCGCACCAGTAGCCGCCGGCGCCGTCGGGCACGATCTGCTGCGACAGGCGGAAGTTGACGACATTGATCTGGCCGCTGCCCGTTTGCGTGACGTCGGACTGGCCATAGTTCACGAAGCCTTCGAACGACCAGTCGGGCGCGATCTCACCCTTCAGGCCGCCGACGATGCGGAAGGTGTTCTGCGTCGAGGCCGTGGTGCGGTTGCCGAAATCGGCCAGGCGCTTCTGCACGAAGATGTCGCGCAGCCCGTCGCCGTCCGTGTCGGACGCATCGTTGAAGATGGCATCGGGCACGAAGGGATTGCGATGGATCGTGCCGTTGTAGAGCGTTTCGATCGGCATCTGGGCGTTGGCGTATTGTTTGCCGCTGGTATCCGTATCCCAGGGGAACGGTTCGATGATCGCGCGGGCATTGGTGCTCTGGAACGAACCCTGCATGAACGCGGTGATCGAATCCGACACGTCGTAGTGGGCATTGAAGTTCAGCAGGTAGCGTTCGACCGGAACCGCCAGATAGCGATAGGCCGTGCGGTTGAAGCCGGTCGGGCCTGCGCCGAGGCCGCCGCCGCAGCTTGTTGCGTTCGTGGCGGTGCAGGGCTGAAGCGGGCCGCCGTTGGGGCCATAGGTCCATGCGAAGTTGTCGGAGAAGTAGGTGCCCTGCGGGTTGTAACCCGAGTAAAAGGGCTGAACGGCTGAAAAGATATCTTCCCCGAAGAAGATTCCGCTGATGTTGTCGATATTCGAGCGGCCCCATTCGGTCCGGTGCTTGCGCTTCCACGCCGCGCCCTGGTTGGAATAGCCGAAGAACACCGTGGCGTTGCCCCGGCCGTCGGCGAAGTTGCCGCCCAGCAGGACGCCGGTGTCGAGCGTGCGGCTGTCGCCCACTTCGGTGATCCCGACCTTGCTGTCGATCTCGACGCCTTCGAAATCGTCCTTCAGGATGAAGTTGACGACACCCGCCACGGCGTCAGACCCGTAGATGGCCGAACCGCTGCCGCTGGTCAGCACTTCGATGCGCTTGACCATCTGCGTCGGGATCATGTTGAGGTCGACGGCGGAACTGCCGGGAATGCCCGAAACCACGCGGCGGCCGTCGATCAGGACCAGCGTGCGATCGATGCCGAGGTTGCGCAAGTCAACCGTGGCCGCGCCCGCGCCGCTGGTGTTGAAACCGGAATTGGTGCGGGAGAATGTTGGCGTGCCGAACACCGGGTTCTTGAGCAGCAGTTCCTGCACGTTCACCGTGCCGGTGTTTTCCAGCAGGGTTTCGCTCAGAACCTGGACCGGCGCGACCGTGGTCGGCACTGTGGTCTGGATACGCGAACCTGTGACGATGATCGCCTCGACGGCGTCGGAATCGTCCGCCGCGTCCTGCGCGAAAGCCGTCTGCGGCAGCGCGACGAGGGAAAGGACGGTGGTGCTGCACAGAACAGCCTTCCGCATGTGCTTTTTCATGTTGATTGGCCCCTTTTTATGTCGCGACGGGCGCCGGCGTTGTGCTCGGCCTGGACCGTGGCGGGCGCACGTGCGCCTAACCTGAATGACGAATGTATGAAGCGATTTGTCCGGCGCTCCGCAACTGACATTGTTGTAGGCGGGATAAATCGTCCCTCACCTGTTGCGGCGCGGCAACAGTTTACGGGAATGGCAGCAGGACGGACGCGGCACCCGCGCTTGCCGCCCGCGCCGCCGCGCCCTACCGATAAAAGCGCATAGTGCGAGGAGGTGGTAGCGTGAACAATCCGGCGTGGCATATCGGCGTCATAGGCGGTTCCGGTCTTTCGGATGGCCTTGCGCTGGAAGACGCGCAGGACATTCCGGTGGGCAGCCCGTTCGGCGTGCCGTCCGGCCCGGTGACGACCGGCTGGCTGGGCGGCGTGCGCGTCACGTTCCTCGCCCGGCACGGCGCGGGCCATGCCTTGCCGCCCTCGGGCATCAACTATCGCGCCAACATCGACGTGCTCAAGCGTTGCGGCGTGACGGACGTTCTGGCGCTTTGCGCCATCGGCTCCCTGCGCGAGGAGATGGCGCCGGGGCACTTCGTCGCCGTGGACCAGTTCATGGACCGCACGATCGCGCGCGAGCGCAGTTTCTTCGGCACGGGCCTTGTCGCGCATGTCGGCATGGCGGACCCTGTCTGCCCGCGCCTGACGGGTTTCGCGGCGGACGCCGCGCAGGGCGCCGGGGCGCAGGTGCATCGGGGCGGGTGCTATGTCGCCATCGAGGGGCCGCAGTTCTCGACGCGGGCGGAAAGCCTGCTCTATCGCGGCGAAGGCGCGGACGTGATCGGCATGACCGCGATGCCCGAGGCCCGCCTCGCGCGGGAAGCGGAGCTGCCCTATGCGCTGCTCGGCATGGTGACGGACCATGATTGCTGGCGGGAAGGCACGGATGATGTGGATGCGTCCACCATACTGGCCGTCATGGCGGAAAACGCGCGTCTGGCGCGCGAGGCCGTCGCCGCCTTCGCCGCCGGATTGCCGCCGGAGCGGGAGCCCAGCCCCATCGACCGCACGCTCGATCATGCCCTGGTCACGGCGCCCGATGCGCGCGACCCGCGCCTGTGCGCCATGCTCGATGCCGTTGCGGGCCGGGTGCTTGGCAATGGTGTGCGTCACGCCCACTCCTGAATGATGCCTGGCATCGAGGAAAGCGGAGAGCCTCCCCGCGCCTGGGCGCGAGGAGGCTTTCAGCCCTGATTATCCGTTGCTTTTCGCCGGGCCGCCGTCCGCGAAGGCATCGGCGATCGAGCAGGCCGCCGGGCCAAGGATCACGATGAACAGCACCGGCAGGATGAACAGGATCAGCGGCACGGTCATGATCGCGGGCAGGCGGGCCGCCTTTTCCTCCGCGCGCATCATGCGTTCGTTGCGGAATTCGGCGGAAAGGACGCGCAGCGCGGAGGCCAGCGGCGTGCCGTAGCGTTCGGTCTGGATCATCGTCGTCACCACGCCACGGACCGAGTCCAGATCGACGCGCCAGGCGAGATTCTCGAACGCCATGCGCCGCTCGGTCAGGAACGACAGCTCGATAGCGGTCAGCGCGAATTCGTCGCCCAGTTCGGGATAGGCCCGGCCGAGTTCCCTGGCGACGCGCCCGAACGCGGCGTCGACGGTGAGACCGGCTTCGGCGCAGATGACCAGCAGGTCCAGCGCATCGGGAAGGCCCTTGCGGATCGCGTGCGTGCGCTTGGTTATCATGTTCTGGACGAAGATGTCCGGGCCCTTGTAGCCAAGGCCGATGGCCGCGGCGAACGCGCCGAACTTCTTCATTGGCCCCCAATCGGGGTAGACGTTCAGCAGATAGACGAACAGCACCACGAGCAGGCCCAGCGTGATCGGCAGGACCATGCGCGAAAAGATGATCGCATAGGCCCATTCCTTGTTGCGGATGCCCGCCTGTGCCAGTTTCTGCTGCGCCGTCGCCAACTGGCTCGCCTGAAGGACTTTCAGCGAGGACAGCGTCTCGCGCATCTTGTCGGTGGTTTCGTTGCGGCGAACCAGCTTGGCCCGCTTGCGCGGCGCGGTCGAAATGCCGGCCTTAAGCTGCTCTCGCCGCTCGTTCAGGGCCTTGACGCGCTTGGCCATCGGATCGCGCACCGTGACGGCGGCGTAGACGGCCAGCATGGCGGCGGCGGCGGCGACGAACGCCAGCAGAGTGCCGACAAAGACTACGTCGAAGCCGAGAAGTGTCGGTCCAGAAGGATTGCTCAACATCCTGGTTGTGCCCCTAAATCTCGAAGCTGACCATCTTGGCCATGATGAAACCGCCGATCGACATCCAGATCATGCCGCCCAGACCCGCGACGATCAGGCGATCGTCCGAGAAGAAGCCGTTGATATAGCCGGGGTTGATCCACGATATCATGCCGAAGACGATGAACGGCAGCGCGCCGACGATATAGGCGGAAGCCTTGGATTCGGAACTCATCGCCCGGATCTTGAGCTTCATCTGCGCGCGCTTGCGCAGGACGTCCGCCAGGTTGGCCAGCGTCTCGGCGAGGTTGCCGCCGGTCTCGCGCTGAATGGCGAGCGTGATGCAGAAAAAGCTGAATTCGGGCATGTTCAGGCGGTCAGCGGTTTCCTGAAGCGCATCTTCCATCGTCTTGCCGATCTTGATGCGTTCCGTGACCAGCTTGAACTCCTCGCCGACCGGGCCGGGAACCTCGGCGCTGACGACGCCCAGCGTCTCAGTGACGGGCAGGCCCGAACGAAGGCCCCGCACCAGCAGTTCGATGGCGTCCGGGAACTTGGTCGTGAAATCCTCGTTGCGCTTCTTGATGAACCACCCCACGACCAGGTGCGGCAGGCCCACGCCGATGACCAGGCCGATGCCGAGCGACAGCAGCGCCGCCCCGCTCTTGATGTAGATAAGCGCGGTAATGGCGACGGCGAGGCCCAGCGAAACATACAGGTACTGCGTGAGGGACCAGTTCTTGCCGGTGCGGTGCAGCCGCATCGCAAGCGCTTCGACCCGCGAACCGGACCCGGCGATCTGATGGATCTTGGGCTTTCGCGCGGCCACGGCCTTGCGAAGCTGCGCTTCCACCTTGTCCTTGGTGTTTTCCGAATGGCGGAACCGGACCGATTGCAGCCGGCGCGCGCTCTCCTTGGTCGGCGAAGGACCGGCGAAAGCCGCCCATGCCAGGACCATCGCGGCCATCAGGCCGGCTGGAACGAGCAACATCTGGATCACGTTCATGGGCGCATCCGCCTTTTCGTATTCAGTTTTGCCCGGTCCGCGTTCCGCCAGGGAACGCGGACGGCGATATCCTTACGCCTCGGCCGGTGCGCCGGCCGCTGCGTCCGTCTTGCTGGCGGACTTGCTCTTGCTGGGCAGCATCGCCTTGAGGTCGAGTTTGCCGAGCAACGATTTCCGGGCATTGCCGGGTCCGGCGGTTTCCGTGTCCGCCCCTTCACCCGCGCCAAGGACGGCGCGCGCGACTTCGCGCAGCGCGGCGCCCGCTTTGCTGGAGCGGTTGGCATCGGCGAATGTCTGGCCCAGCTTGGCCGCGTTGGCCGCCGCCTTGATATCGTAAGGAACGAAGAAATTGACCTTGCGCTCGATCGAGGCTTCGAAATCGACCTTGCTGATTTCGGCAACGCCGCTCTGGACCTTGTTGGCCACGACGATGACCTGGGTGTGCGGCGCATTGGCCTTCATCCACGACAGCAGCCTGATCGCGTCGCGCGCGGAAGCCAGGGTCATCTCCGTGACCAGCACGACGACGTTCACGTCGTTCAGGAGCTGGGGGAAATTGACGACCATGCTGCGCGGCAAGTCGATCACCGTCATGTCGAAGGCCTGCCGGAACTCTTCCTCAAGCTGGAGGAAGGCCGAGCCATCGGTCAGCAACGGCGCGTTGATCGGTGCTTCGGCCGACAGGATCGCCAGGTTGTCGTTGGCGCGGATCATCGCGCGTTCGATGAACAATCCGTCGATACGGCTTGGATTCTCGATCGCGTCGGTAAGGCCGCGTCCGGGCTCCAGGTCCAGGGTCAGCGCGCCAGTGCCGAAATGAATGTCGAGATCGAGCAGCGACGTCGGCAGCTTGTGCTCGGCGCTGAACAGCCAGGCGAGCGATGTCGCCACGGTCGATGCGCCGACCCCGCCGCGCGTGCCGATCGTCGCCATCGAGATGTGCGTCTTGGCGCTGGCGGCGTCATGGTGCTTGGGCGTCGAGAAAACGGTTTGCGCTTGCGCCAGGGCGTCACGCACCTGGCCCGGCGACAGCGGCTTGAGCAGGTAGTCGTGGATGCCGCTGGCGATGAGATCGCGATAGAGCCGCACGTCGTTGACTTGCCCGATCGCCACCACGATCGTCCCCGGCTCGCAGACTTCCGCCAGCGAGTTGATGTCGTTGAGCGGATCGCCGCTTTCCGACAGGTCGATCAGCAGGATATTGGGGCTGGCCGTGATGGACAGCGATTGCACGGCGTTGCGAAGGCCGCCCTTGTGGCACTTTTCCGGCTGCCAGCCCATCTCGATGACGATGGGACGCAGCACGTCGAGCGAGGCTTCGTCGCAGACGAAGGCGGCGAACGGGTCGCGGTTGCCTTGCGAACCGGGTTTCCAGGGTGCGTTCATGGTTCAGTTCCCCGTGTTTGCCGCCTTCAGGCCCTGCTTGCCGGTAGGGTCCTGCTCGCGATAGGTGTCGATCGCCTTGTTGGAACTCATGATCGTGGTTTCGCCGGTGCCTTCCGCGCCTTTCAGCAGGTGCTCCGGGTTCGCGACCATGGCGGCGAGATTGGAATTGACGGCGCAGCCGTAGTTCGAGCTGGTGGCGTTGTTCGGATTCGCATCCGAATTGCTCCAGCGCGGGCAGCTTGGCACCGAGGCCGTCGAGCGCGTGACGACGATGCGGGCCGTCCCGGCATTGACATGGCCGGTGGTGACGGGCGCGCGGTCGCTCAGCAGCAGTCCGTAGCGGCCGGTGATGCTTTCCACCATGGCGCGGGTTTGGGGACTGTCGAGCGGATCGTCGACGGCGATCCGGTCACCATAGCGAAGGTCCATGGTCTCGAACCAGTCTGCCAGCCGCCGTTGCTCCTGATAGGGCAGGCCGCCGGGGCCGGTCTGGAGGTCGAGCGTGTAGTTCGTCCGTTCGACGACCGGCTGGTGAACGCTTTCGACCGTCCGGTTCGTGGGAATGCCGCCGCATCCGGCGACGAGCGCCGCGAGCGAGAGAGCGCATGCGACACCCGCCTTGCGCGGGGCGGCCATCAAGGTCTGTCGGATCATTGTCGTCACCTCACTCACTTGAGATTGAAGCCGGGCTTCGCCACGGCGGAGCCGACCTTCGGCGCGGCGGCCTCGGTCTTGTCCGGCGCGGCCTTGGGCGCCGGCCGCTTGCCGCCGGTCACGCCGTCGCTTTCCATGTTGCCGATAAGCTGCTGGATCGCGGTCGAACTGCGGAAGCCGTCCGTGGGCAGCTTGATCTGGTTCGCGTCCACCGGATTGACCAGGTAGGGTGTCACGACCACGACCAGTTCGGTTTCGCCGCGCTGATAGCTGGTGGAACGGAACAGCGCGCCCAGCACGGGGAGGTCGCCCGCGCCCGGTGTCTTCTTGAGCAGGTTCTGCGAAGAGTTCTTCATCAGGCCGGCGATCATGAAGCTCTGGCCAGAGCCGAGTTCCACGGTCGTTTCGGCGCGGCGCACGGTGAGTGCGGGCACCAGGAAGCCGTTGATCTGCACAGCGCCGTCGCTGGAAAGATCGGATACTTCGGGGCGAACGCGCAGCGAGATACGGCCGTTGGCCAGCACGGTCGGCGTATAAGCCAGGCTGACGCCGTATTTCTTGAATTCGACTGACGTGGCCCCAAGTCCCTGCGAGATCGGAATGGGATATTCCCCACCCGCGAGAAAATCGGCCGTTTCCCCCGAAAGGGCCGTCAGATTGGGCTGGGCGAGCGTGGAAACGAGCCCCACGGTTTCGCCCGCGTCCAGTGCGCCGAGAAGGTCGAGACCGAGAAAGCGCCCTGCACCGGCGAGCGTGGAACCGGCGGAAAGCGGGGTCACCGCCGACCCGTCGACTTCCCTCAGCGTCATGCCGGTGGGATCCTTGGCCAGATCGGGCACAAGCACCTTGACCTGATTTCCCGTGCCCATCGCGGCGCCGGGGCGGAACGTCGGGGCAAAGCCCTCGCGGCCCTGGCCGATACCGAACTTAAAGCCCGAGCTGCCGTCGATGGACGTGATGTTCACGCCGATCGTGCGGATGAGAGAGCGGCTCACTTCCGCGATGCGGACCTGAAGGTTGACCTGAAGCGGCGTCGCCGTCTTCAGCCGGCTGATGACATTGGCGTCCTTGCCGACATAGGCGGCCACCAGCCGCTCCGCTTCCGCCGCGTCTTCCGGCGCGGCGACCGTGCCGGTCAGCAGGAACGTGTTGGAGCTCATGGTCGAGACGCCGATGCGCGCATCGGGCATGGCCAGCCGCAGCATCTGGTCGACGCTTTCGAGGTTCGAGCCGACGCGAACGTTGGCCGACCAGATCACGACGCCCGCCGAGTTGCTGGCGTAGACGGTGGTCTCGCCGCCCGCCTTGCCGAAGACATAGAGCTGGCTGGTGGATTTCACCTGCACGTCGGCGATCTGGTCGTTGGCGACGAACACGTCGGCCATGTTGCCGGGCACGTTGATGAGCTGCCCGCGTCCGATGGAAAGGGCCAGGTCGTTGGCGGGCCGCATCACGGTTTGCGCGTGGGCGCTTCCGGCCAGGGCCACGGTCACCGGGACGGCGGCGCAGGCGGCGGTAAGCAGAGTCTTCATCAGGCGACGTTTCATGGTCTTGCCCCCAGGATTCGCGAGTTTCTGTGCGGTGGCCGCGCGGATCATCAGCGTGCCTCCACCTGTTCGACGGTCGTCACCTTGCCCCGCGTCACGTTGACGACCGGACCGGTGCGCACCGGAGCCGCGGACATGCCGGGCATGCGGGTGGGCATCGAAGCCATCGCGGCCCGTGCAGCCGCGGCCCGCGCGGCGACTGCATCGGCCCCGGTGGGCGGAACGGTGCGGCGCTGGAAGCGCGACACATCGCCGCCGGTCACGAACGTGGTGGCGCCTTCGACCGGACGGTTCATCGCCTGGCTCAGCAGCTTTTCTTCCTCGTCCTTGCTGATCCCGGCGGGAACCTTCACGTCGCCGCTGGCAATGGCGCGTTCGAGCTGCGACTGGTTGTCGGCGAGCGAGCGCAGCGACAGCGTGATCGTGCCGATGGTCTGCGCGACCGCGACCTTTTCTGCGATTCGCGGCGTGACTTCGAGCGTGACCGAGCGCGACACCTTGACGACGGTCTTGCCGTCGACCGTCACGTTCTCCGTGGACTGGTCCACTGCCAGGACGCGCAGGTTGCGCAGGATCGTCTCGGCCGCTTTCAGGGGGCGGCCGCCGTCTTCCTCGCCCTTGATGGTCTGGGTCAGCATCAGGTCGACATGGTCGCCGGGGAACACGAAGCCGCCGACGCCGGTCTTGAAAGTGACGGGGATCGTGATGGCCCGCATGCCGGCGCCGAGCGCGGCGGCGAGGAAACCCCGGTCGCCGGGCGCGACGAGGGCGCCCTGGGTGACCGGCTGGCCGGCAGTGATCGGGAAGCGGACGACAGTGCCGATCAGCTTGGCGGAGTCAGCTTCGCCGTCGATGAAATAGGCGTCCTGCACCATGTCCTTCGGCCATGCTTGGAACGCGATGGAATCGGCGGTGATGATCGTGCCGACCGGAAGCGCGCGTTGCGCCACCAGAACCTTCGGCCCCGTGGGTTCGGCCTGCACGGCTTGCGCCGGGGGAGCCGACGCTCCCGTGAACATGCTTCGTGCCGCGAGTGCCGTGCCGACGGCAATGACCAGCGCGCCTACAAGCAGCAGCAGCTTCTTCTTGTCCATGGCTGTTCTAGCCCCCCTGAGTATTTCCGCAATTCAGGCTATGATGCGGTGGAAATGGTTAAGATCAGGTTCCGATTGCCGAAGTTACTGGCTGAATGTTGGGCCAGTATTGTGTCGCGAGAACCCACAGGCCCGCCGAGCAGATCGCGACGCCATAGGGAATCTTGAGCTTGTCCTTGCTCCGGCGCATCTTGTGCCACATGGCCATGAAGATGGTCAGGACGCCGCCCAGGAGCGACATCGCGAGCAGGAGCTGGAGATATGGCCCCGGCGTGATCCAGAGCGCCAGCGCGGTCAGCAGCTTGACGTCCCCGCCGCCCATCCATCCCGCCGCGAACAGCGCGAGGAGAACCGCGAATACCGCCAGGGCCAGGCCAAGCTGGATGCCGATGTCCGCCCATCCCATACCGCTGGCGAACCAGAACAGCGGTGCGGCCAGCGCGATGCCGATATTCAGCCAGTTGTCGATCTGACGACGGCGCATATCCGTGAACGCGGCGAACAGCAGCGCGATTGCCAAGCCCCCGAGCAATACGTAAGACAAAGTCTCGTCCTGCATGAAAATCCCCTGTAGTCGGGGCTTTCTAGCAATGAGGACTTACCAAATAGTAACCAAGCCGCTGATGCCGAAATTAGGCCTGAAATTCATGAACGATGCCGGACCGGCCCACGCGGTTACCTTCGATCGCCGCGCGATTCCCGCGCAAGCGGTCGAAACCCGTTTCACGCTTGCCGATGGGCATATGTTGCGGCGTATCGACTGGCTCATGCCCGCCGGAACGCCGCGCGGGTCCATGCTGTTCATGCCGGGACGCGGTGATTTCTATGAGAAGTATCTGGAAACGCTGGACTACTGGCATTGCCACGGATGGCGCGTGACGGCGGCGGACTGGCGGGGGCAGGCCGGTTCGGGCCGCCTCGGGCTGGATGGCGTGACGGGCCATGTGCCGGATTTTTCCCTTTGGGTGAGTGATCTTGCCGATGTCTGGCGGCGCTCCGCCGCGACGGGGCCCGGCCCGCGCGTGCTGGTCGCGCATTCCATGGGCGGCCACATTGCCTTGCGCGCCGTCGCCGAAGGCGCGTTGCGGGTGGACGCCGTGGTGCTGGTCGCGCCCATGCTGGGCTTTCTGCCGCAATGGATGCCCGCCCGCCTGTTGCACCTGGCGGCGAGGGGCATGGTCCGGCTCGGCGATCCGCGCCGCGCGGCCTGGCGCAAGAGCGAAAAGCCGGCCGTCCTGCCCGCCGATCGCGCGCGATTGCTCACGCACGACGCGGGCCGCTATGCGGATGAGGAATGGTGGCGCGCCACGCGCCCTCAATTGGCCATGGGGACGGCCAGTTGGGGCTGGGTCGAACGGGCGCTGGCATCCATGCGGTTGCTGGAGCGGCCCGGTGTGCTGGAAGGCGTTACGGCCCCGGTCCTGATTCTCGCGGCCGAACGCGACGGCCTTGTTTCCATGGCCGCCATTCGCCGCGCGGCGAGGCGTATGCCGCGCGCGCAGCTTCACGCCTTCGGCGGCGAATCGCGGCACGAGATCCTGCGCGAGGAGGATCGCGTTCGCGACAGGGCGCTGGCCGCGATCGACGATTTTCTTGACCGCATGGCTCCGCGGGAAGACTGACCGGCCGATGGAGCGCTTCGACTTCGCCATCGTCGGCGCGGGAATGGCGGGCGCGTCTCTGGCGGCGCATCTTGCCGGCAAAGCCTCCGTCCTGCTGCTCGAAGCCGAAGCCGCGCCTGGCTATCACGCCACGGGCCGCTCCGCCGCGTTCTGGACGGAAAGCTATGGTGGCCCGGGCGTGCAACCGCTGACGACGGCATCCGGCCCGTTCCTGCGCGATATGGGTTTTCTCCGCCCGCGCGGCGCGCTGACCATCGCGCGCGGAGGGCAGGAGGACGAGCTTGCCCGCTTTGTCGGGCGCTTCGCCGCGCTGGGCGTGCGCATCGAATCGCTGGGCCGCGCCGAGATGGAAACTCTCGTGCCGGGGCTTCGGCCGGGCTGGACGCGCGCCGCGCTGGAGCCGGACTGCTGCGACATCGACGTGGCCGGCCTGCACACGCATTATCTCGCACAGGCGAGGCGTGGCGGTGCCGTGCTGTGGTGCGCGGCGACACTGGCGGAGGCGCGCAAGGCTCCGCAAGGCTGGTGGCTGACGCTTGCGGATGGACGCAGCGCGGTATGCGGCGTGCTTGTCGATGCGGCGGGGGCCTGGGCGGACGAAGTCGCCCGCCGCGCGGGCGTGGCGCCGCTGGGCATCGCGCCGTTTCGCCGCACCATGGCCCAGGTGCGCGTGACGCCCGGCGTGCCCGCGTCGGTGCCGCTGGTGCTCGATCTGGCGGAACGGTTCTATTTCAAGCCGGAGGCTGGGCGCGTCTGGCTCAGTCCGCACGATGAGACGCCGAGCGTGCCTTGCGATGCCGCGCCGGAGGAACTCGACGTCGCCACTGCCATAGACCGGATGGAGCAGGTCGTGGACTGGCGTATCGAAAGCGTCGAGCACCGCTGGGCGGGGCTGCGAAGCTTCGCGCCGGACCGCCTGCCGGTCTACGGGTTCGACTCGCGCGAGCCGTCGTTCTTCTGGTTTGCCGGGCAGGGCGGCTTCGGCATCCAGACCGCGCCCGCCGCTGCGATGCTGGGGGCGAAGCTGCTCGTCGGGGAGGGCGGTATCGCTGTCGATCCGGCGCGTTATGTACCTTCGCGCTTCGGCTGAAGCCGGAAAATTTCCGCGGCGAGGCAACATCCCCCATCGCAGCCGCCTTGCGCGATGGCCCAAGCGACGCTAGGGCCTGCCGCTCTGTCAGGTATGCGGAGCGGTGGCCGAGTGGTCGAAGGCGCTCGCCTGGAAAGTGAGTATACGCCAAAAGCGTATCGAGGGTTCGAATCCCTCCCGCTCCGCCACACAGTCCCCTCATAAGTCTCTATGTTGCAGCGGCCCTGCGCAAGCTGGCGGTTTGCGCGGGCTTGTGGTGAGTTAATCCGTAACAGCGCGGGTGGATCGGGCCTGTCTTCGCGGCACAGCGGGGGCGATACCACGCGCCGTCTCCGCGCGGATCGTAATCGGTGCGGTTTCCCTGTTTTGTGACGATTTACAGGGAAAGAAGCAAAAAACCGGGTCGATTAACAAGGATCGACGGCCTTTTTTGGACATCGCTGGTAAAATTATAGCGTGATTACCGTATGTTGGCCGAGCAGAATCGGCAATTCCCTGTTACGGGAATAACAGGGAATCCGTGCACCCCGAACAGCGTACACGAACGCGCATAACAGGTAATTCTTCAGCGGCTAACAGGGAGCGCTGCTCCAGCCCAAAAGCCTGCGCTGGGCGTCCCATTCCAGCGGGACATCGCAGCTCATGAAGAGCGCGAGATTGAACCTGGCGGGCTGGCGCCCGGCGAGGATATCGCGCTGCATGTCGGGTGCGAGAAGTGCGAGCCGCAGGATCCGGCGATCATAAGCCGAGGCGGGCGCGGTGTTGAGCGAAGGCAGGGCTCCGGGCCAGTCGAGCATGGCATGCGCCTTGCGCAGGGCGGCGATCAGTACCGGATCAGGCCGGGCCTTGTCGGACAGGCCGGCTGCGATTTGCGCGGCGCCGCCGCGCAGGGGCAGATGGACCGGGATCGCGATGATCCCGGTGTCATCCTGACCGGGCAGAAGAGCCTCACCATCGGCAAGGCGAACTGCAGCGAGACGAGCGATGGCGGAAGGCAGGACAAGCAGCAGCTGCTCGTGAGTGACCTCAACGCGGCGCAGTTCACAAAGCACGTCGGCGCGTCCCGGCAGCAGCCGCTCGAGCGTTGTCTGAACAAGGCCTTCGATGGTCTTTGCCGGGATGCGCCGCAGGATAGCATCGTCGCGCACAGGCCCGCCCTTCTGCAATGAGGTCGATACATAGTAGCGATAGACTCGGCCGCCACGGCCGTAGGAGAAGGCCGGGGACATCACTTCACCGGCCGCGTCGACGATGCGTCCGGTGAGAAGCGCGCCAGTGACCCTGCGCTCGCTTGACAAAGAACGGCGTCCTTCGCCCAGTTTGATCTGGACGGCATCGAACAGCGCAGGCTCGATGATCGCGGCGTGCTGGCCCGGATGGGTCTGGCCCTTGTGAGGGATCTCGCCAAGATAAATCCGGTTGCGCAGCATGTGGAACAAGGCGCCGCGGCTCAGGATGACCCCGCCGACTGTCCTGCCGCTTGCCGTTACGCGCTGCTTTGAGCGGACGCCGGCAGCTTCGAGTTCCTGCTGGAGACGGTGCACCGAACCAAGCTCAAGGTAGCGCAAAAAAATGGAGCGCACCTGCCCGGCTTCGGTCTCATTCACCTGCAATATCCGGTTGCCCGGCGCAGGTACATCATAGCCGAGCGGGGGTACGCCGCCCATCCACATGCCTTTGGCTTTCGAGGCGGCGATCTTGTCACGGATCCGCTCGCCGGTCACCTCGCGCTCGAACTGGGCGAACGAGAGGAGAACATTGAGCGTCAGGCGTCCCATCGATGACGTGGTGTTGAACGCCTGGGTCACACTGACGAAGCTGACATCGCGCGCGTCGAAGCGCTCAACGATCCGTGCAAAGTCGGCAAGGCTGCGGGTCCGCGAAGATCACCGAATCCGATAGTGCGGTCAGGGCCGCCGATGCCCGTGTTCGGGCCGCTCGCTCCGCACTCGACGAACAGACGATCAGCGCGTTCCAGGGCGTGCGCTCCGCCATGCTCGTCGAGACTGCCGCGGGCCAGCAGGCTCTTGCCGCCGCGCAGGCGCGCGACAGCGTGCGCCACGAGGTCCGCGTCGGCATGAAGCCACAAATCGACCTGCTTGATGCCGAGCGCGAGGCGACAGCGGGGGCGGTCAGCCAAGCGAAGGCGCAAAGCGATCGCATCGTCGCAGCCTACCGCTTGCTCGCTCTCCTCGGGGTGAGAAGGTGAGGGATTGGCCAGAGCAGGTCTCGCTGAGAACATAGGCAATCCGGGAGGATCTATGGCGCAGCCCACGCACCTCGACCGGCGCTCCTTCGATGCAGCCAGATTGCCTTACCAGATCGGCGCAATTAGCGCTTGGCATCCGATTGAGCGATAGTTAGGACTCCTAACATGATTCGGGAGCAAACCGCATATGGGTTGGGGCGCCTCGCAGCGTTGGCCCGCCAGCAGGAGTGGAGCGCCGGCGAAGCTGCAGGCCTGACCCCGACCCAGGGCGATGCCTTGCGCTTGCTGGCCGATCGTCCGAGTGGGTTGCGGCTTACCGAACTCGCCGCGCAACTCAGTGTTCGCGCCTCGACGGCAAGTGACGCCGTTTCAGCCCTCGTAGCCAAGGGTCTGGTGACACGAACACCGGATCCGGAAAATGCCCGAGCCGTTCGCATCAGCCTGACGCCGAGCGGAATGCAGATGCTTGGGCATGTACCGGAAGGCTTCCTGGCGATTGTCGACATGCTGTCCGACGCCGATGCAGAGGAGCTTCACGCGATCGTCCTTCGTACCATCGCACGGTTGCAAAAGACGGGACGGATCGCACCTCAGCGTCTTTGTGTAACCTGTCGCTACTTTGTTTCCGAAGCCAGCGCCGAGCCATCGGGCGGCCATTTCTGCCGGCTCGTTAATCAGCCGCTCCGTCCGGCAGACCTCAGGATAAATTGTCCGGAGCATGAGACGAGCTCACCGGACGGATGATTTCCCTCACGTGTGAGGGACGGCGTGCACAGCGCTTTCTGTGCCTTCCTATGTTAGGAGTCCTACAATGAAGTCCAAGGCAACATTCTATCACGCCGGTTGCAACGTGTGCGTCTCAGCCGAGCAAGCGCTGGGTCAGGCCCTCGATCCCGCGCGTTACGAAGTCGAAATCGTCGATTTCAACAGCGCGCCGGGCCGCATTCCAGAAGCTGAAGCAGCCGGCGTCCAGTCGGTCCCGGCCTACGTAATCGACG
>Ga0265293_10007716_pt1 | contig 16401 bp, 18 predicted proteins | sample Munlanlewell138R_FD_192505 | JGI IMG/M metagenome (GOLD analysis project Ga0265293, IMG submission 192505) | Leachate microbial communities from a municipal landfill in Southern Ontario, Canada - Leachate well 138R | ecosystem: Engineered > Solid waste > Landfill > Unclassified | place: Canada...
GCTAACCGGGCGACGGCGGCAGGCCCCGCAGCGCCTCGATCTCCCGCTCTGTGAAACCGGCCGCGAGCCGGGCCTGGACATTGAAGGGGCCTCGCGGCCACGGCGCTCTGTATCGAGCGGCCAGGACGTCGTACTGCGCCACGGGATCGACGCCCAGACGTTCACACTCCCATCGATACCATCGATTCCCGATGGCGACGTGGCCGATTTCATCGGCAAGTATCCGATCTAGGATGTCGGCGCCCTTTTTATCGCCGGCGCCGGCCAGCTTGTTTCTAATCTGAGGCGAAACATCCAGGCCCCGCGCCTCCAGGGTACGAGGCACCAAAGCCAGTCTGGCCAACAAATCCCGGCTCGTGCGAGCCGCCATTTCCCACAAACCGTCGTGGGCCGGCATCGCGCCATAAGCGCTGCCCATGCCCCGCAGATGATCGGCCAACAAGCTGAAATGCACGGCCTCTTCTTGCGCGACGCGCCGCCAATCCTGGTAGAAGACCGCGGGCAGGCCCGGAAAGCGCCACATGATGTCCAAGGCGAGATTGATTGCATTGAACTCGATATGGGCAAGGGAATGAATCAAGGCCGCGCGCCCATCCGGGGTGTGTGCGGAACGTTGCCTGACCTGAGCGGGCGCGACCAGCACCGGATGGTCGGGTCGCCCGGGAATAGCGTCGGGCGGCGGAATAGCCTCCATGCGGTCCGTATCGGCGTCCTCCGTCAATGCAAACACGGCGCGTGTCTTTTCGTCGGGATCGGTGGCAAGCAATGCCGCCAGGCTGCCGCGGCGCAAGGACTCTGGATTTCGCATGCCGCGATTGTATCGCCTCAGTCCTCTTCCTGCCTGCTCGCCACGTCCATCGCCCAGGCTACGCTTCCCCGCAGGGACGTGATGGCCTGTAGAGGAGCGGTATTGCGAAATCTCGTCGGCGACATGCCGCAATGCTTGCGAAACGCATTGGAAAAATTCGCGGAGTTGGAAAAACCGACACGTACGGCGATGTCTTCCGTGGCCAGAGAGGTTTGCGTCAATAGCCTCTGCGCCAACAGCATGCGCTCGTTGCGCAGATAGACGGCGGCGCTCAGGCCAAGCAGGCGCTGAAAAGCATTCGAAATTCGTTTCTTGCTAATGCCGAGCTGAATCGAGACGTCGTCCAGCTGCAATGCTGAAAAACGCGAAGTGTGAGCCAACTGCTTCACCATGCGGACGATGTCCTGATCGCTGGACGCGGCAGACGTTGAGTAAGAGTGTATCGACATCATAAGACAAGCGGATTCGTGCGCCACGCGCACGCCCTGGTAAATCAATTTTGTTACATTAATTTACGCTTGTTATTTTGTCGAATAAATAAAAGAAAAGTTTACGTTATTTAACGTTGTCGCTCGAACACATCGAATAAGCCCCGAGGCTTACCCGATCCGGTCGTCCGGCGCGGGATCGGATGTCGTTTGCAGCGCCTCGCCCAGCACGGCGCTGATCGACGACAGATCACCGCGCAAGGCCTGCAACTCCGCCCCGGACAGGCGCACGGCCGAATCCTGATCGTGCAACGCTTCCTTGGCGTCGCCCAGACGGTTGCGCGCGCCGCTGATCGTGAAGCCCTGTTCATACAAAAGATCGCGGATGCGGCGTATCAGCAATACTTCGTGGTGCTGGTAGTACCGGCGATTGCCGCGCCGCTTGACCGGCTTCAATTGTGTGAATTCCTGCTCCCAATAGCGCAGCACGTGAGGCTTGACGCAGCACAAGTCGCTGACCTCGCCTATCGTAAAGTAACGCTTAGCGGGGATAGGCGGCAAATTGACAGTAGTTTCGCTTGAGCTCATAAGAAAAATCTGGGCAATTGAATCGGAATCGGATAATCATGCAAGCCGTTTCGGCCCGCGCCTACCCCCCTTGAGCACCTGTATCGAAAGCGGAGGCATTTTCCACAAGACCCTTGAGCTTCTGGCTCGCATGGAACGTCACCACGCGCCTTGCCGCAATGGGAATCGCTTCGCCGGTCTTAGGATTGCGTCCCGGGCGGGCCGGCTTGTCGCGAACCTGAAAATTGCCGAATCCGGACAGCTTGACTTCCTGGCCACGCGCCAACGTCTCGCGTATTTCCTCGAAGAAGGTGTCCACGATATCTTTGGCTTCACGCTTATTCAAGCCCACCCGATCAAACAACATGTCGGCAAGCTCGGCTTTCGTGAGCGTACGATCCTGATTCATTGCAATGTCCTCATTCGGTTATGCGCGTTGCCGTACGCCATGCGCATGGGTCAGAGCCTGCAGCAAGGCTTGCATGGCCGCTTCGACCACGGCGTCATCGAGCGTTGCTTGCGTGTCCTGGAGCCAGAACCGGAACGCCATGCTCTTTTCTTCCGCCGCCGATGCATTATCGCGCCAAACATCGAACAATCTGATTTCTTTCACGATCCCAAGATTAGCATTAGATGCGATGGTTTGGCTAAGCGTATCCAGTAAAGCCTTATACGATACATCCATCTCGGCCCAGATGGCCAGATCGCGGATGACGACCGGCTGCTTGGAAATCTCGCCCGGCCTCGGCAGTGTTCCGGTGCTGATGGCCTCGACATCGATCTCGAACACGACGGGCGCCTGGCTCAGGCCGCTTTCCTGCGCCCACCTGGGATGCACCTCGCCTATCAGGCCTATTTCTTTGCCGTCACGCTTGATGAGCGCGGCGCGCCCCGGGTGCAGCGCCGGATGCGCGACAGGCTCGTACTCGAGCCGGCGCGCCTGCTGCGCGCCCAGTATGCTCTCCAGGTCCTGCTTGACATCGTAGAAGTCGACCGGACGCGCCGGCATGCCCCACTGTTCCTCCACCGCGCCGCCCCATGCAGCCGCGGCGATACGCTGCGGCTGGCTCACGCCCTTGACAGCCAGATCGCCGTCTTCTATGGTCGTATCCCGTGAAAAGACACGCCCGAGCTCGAAAACACGCACGCGGGATTGCTTGCGGTTGGCGTTGTGCACGATATTGGCCAACAAGCCCGGGATCAGACTCGAACGCATGACGGATTGATGGCTGGCGATCGGGTTGAGCAAGCGAATGGGATCGGCATTGCCCAGCATCTCGCGCTCCCAGCTTTCCTGGACGAAGGCGAAATTGATCACTTCCTGGTAGTCCTGCCCGGCAATACGCTCGCGCAGCGTATGCGGAGCGCGCCGGGTTTCCGGAAGGATGCGCATTCGCGCGGCGGCAACGGGCGGCAAATCGGGAATCCGCTCGAAGCCATAGAGCCTGGCCACTTCCTCGATGAGATCCTCTTCGAGGAAAAGATCGAAGCGATACGACGGAGGCGATACGACGAAAGCCTCATTCTCGTACTTGAAGGAAAGCCCCAACTGATTGAAAATGCGCTCGACCTCTTCTCGTGCAACCTCCACCCCCAGCACTTTGCGGCAGCGGGCCAGGCGCATGGTCACCGGCGCGCGCGCGGGAAGATTAACCGTCTGGTCCCGCAGCGGCCCGGCCTGCCCGCCGCAGATATCCACGATGAGGCGGGTCACGCGCTCGAGATCCTGGGGAATGTTCTCGAAATCCACGCCGCGCTCGAAGCGATGGCTCGCCTCGGAGCTGAACTTGTAGCGGCGGGCGCGCCCCATAATGGCTTCGGGCCACCAGAAAGCGCCTTCCAGATAGATATCGCGCGTATCGAGCGTCACCGCTGTCGCTTCGCCGCCCATGATTCCGGCCATGCTTTCCACCGTGCCGTTGGCGGCAATGACGCCCACCTGCTCATCGAGCACGATCTCTTGTTCGTTGAGCAGCTTGAGCGTTTCGCCTTGTCGCGCCCATCGCACGGCCAGGCCGCCGTCGACGCGGTTCAAATCGAAAACGTGCGTGGGCCGGCCCAGCTCCAGCATGACGTAGTTGGAAATATCGACCAGCGCCGACACCGAACGCTGTCCCGCCCGCTCAAGGCGCTGCCTCATCCAGTCCGGCGTCCGGGCTCGCGCATCGACGCCTCGGATCACCCGGCCGGCAAAACGTCCGCAAAGATCCGGTGCCTGGATCGTGACAGGCAGAATGTCGTCGATCGTAACCGGGACCGGCTCGAAATCCGGTAGCGTCAGCTCGGCGCCGGTCAAGGCACGCACTTCCCGCGCCACGCCGAGTATGGACAAGCAGTCGGCTCTGTTGGGCGTCAGCTTGAGTGTAAACAGCGTATCGTCCAGATCGAGCACATCGCGCAAATCCGCGCCCGGCACCGCGTGCTCGTCCAGGACCATCAAGCCGGCATGGTCTTGCGACAGGCCCAGTTCACGCGCCGAACACAGCATGCCATGTGACTGCACGCCACGCATCTTGGCGACGCCTATCTTCATGCCCCCGGGCAGCACCGCGCCCACCCTGGCCAAGGGCGCCTTCATCCCCTGCGCCGCATTGGGCGCGCCGCATACGATTTGCAGCAGCTCGCCGGATCCGTCGTCGACCTTGCAGACACGCAGCTTATCCGCATCGGGATGCGCGGCGACCTCCACGATTTGCGCGACGGCGATACCGCTGAAGGACGGCGCCACTGGCTCGACCTCTTCGACTTCGAGGCCGGCCATCGTCAGCCGATGCGACAAGTCCGCCGTGGTCAGGTCGGTATTTACGAGAGCGCGCAGCCAGGATTCAGGAAATTGCATAAGGTATAGGGATGAAGTTATTGATTGAACTGCCGTAAAAATCGCAGATCGCCTTCAAAAAACAGGCGCAGGTCGTTTATGCCGTAGCGTAGCATCGTCAGGCGCTCCAGGCCGGAGCCGAACGCGAAACCGATATAACGCTCCGGATCCAAACCGAAGTGGCGTATCACGTTGGGATGCACCTGGCCTGACCCCGAAATTTCCAGCCACCGCCCCTTGTTCGGTCCGGAGGTGAACATCATGTCGATTTCCGCCGAAGGTTCCGTAAACGGAAAAAACGATGGGCGGAAACGCACGGCCAGATCATCCGTTTCGAAAAACGCGCGAAGGAAGTTCGTGTAGACGCCCTTGAGATCGGCAAACGAAATATTTTCGGCTATCCACAAGCCTTCGACTTGATGGAACATGGGTGAATGCGTCGCGTCGCTATCTACCCGATACGTACGCCCCGGCGCAATTACCTTGATGGGCGGCTGGTGCATGCGCGCATAGCGCACCTGCATGGGGCTGGTATGCGTGCGCAGCAACAAGGGCAGGCCCTGTTCATCGCTCATGTCGACGTAAAAAGTATCCTGCATGGAGCGCGCCGGATGATTTTCCGGGTTGTTCAAGGCCGTGAAATTGGTCCAGTCGTTCTCGATCTCGGGTCCGTCGGCCACGTCGAAGCCTATGGACCCGAATATCGCCTCCACGCGCTGCCAGGTCTGGATGACGGGATGGATACCGCCCCATTGCCGGCCTCGTCCGGGCAAGCTGACGTCGATCTTTTCGCTGGCCAGCCGCTTATCCAGTTCCTGCTGCGCAAGCTGCGCCCGACGCTCATCCAGCGCCGACTCGATCGCCCGCTTGACCTGATTGATCCGCGCGCCCTCGGTTTTTTTCTGTTCGGGGCTCAGGGCGCCCAGTCCTTTGAGCAGGACTGTCAACGCGCCCTGCTTTCCCAAAAACCGTGCCTTGGCGTTCTCGAGGGCCGCCGCATCACCTGCCTGCGCAAACTGTTCCCGGGCCCGTGCCAGCAAGTCATCCACCGACGTCGTCATCATTTTGCTCTTCCAAATGCAAACGGAGCCCATCGGACCCCGTTTGATGCAATACAGTATCGAAATCCGTTAGACGGCTAACGCTGTTTTTGCTTGCGCTACGATTGCAGCAAAACCGGCTTTGTCGTTTACGGCCATGTCCGCCAGCACTTTGCGATCCAATTCGATGGACGCCTTTTTGGTGCCGGCGATGAAGGCGCTGTAGGACATGCCCAGCTCACGGCAGGCTGCGTTGATGCGCGTGATCCACAATGCGCGGAACGTGCGCTTTTTATTGCGGCGATCGCGATAGGCATATTGCCCGGCGCGCATGACGGCCTGTTTGGCAATCCGGAAAACATTGCCGCGGCGGCCCCGGTAGCCTTTGGCCGCTTTAATCACTTTTTTATGACGTGCACGTGCTGTGACGCCGCGTTTTACGCGTGGCATAGTAGGTTTCTCCTGTTATCAAGCGAAAGGCAGCATGGCCTTGACCGAAGCGACATCCGACTTGTGCACAGCGGTGGAGCCGCGCAGCTGACGTTTGCTTTTCGTGGTTTTCTTCGTAAGGATGTGGCGCTTGAACGCCTGTCCCCGCTTGATGGACCCGCTATTGCGAACCTTAAAGCGCTTGGCAGCGCCTTTTTTGGTTTTCATCTTAGGCATGGTGTGAGCTCTGAAATTTATGGCCGCAGGTGGCGATCTAAAATACAGACCGCTCTTGCAAAACCCGAAGGCCACTTAGGAATGTTTTCCCAAAAAATGGAAAAGCTCTTGATTATATGATGATTTGCTCGCGGATGTCCAGTAGAAAAGCATCGGCGCTATGCGCCCCATGGTTGCCTGTACTGCATGGCTTCCGCGATGTGGTCTACGCCTACCGACTCGGCGCATTGGATGTCGGCCACCGTGCGCGCCACGCGCAGGATCCGGCTCTGAACCCGCGCCGACCAGCTCCAGCGCGCCACGCCTTGCCTGAGCATGGCGATAGCTCCGCCGTCCAATTTGCAGTACTGATCGATGCCACGCATGTCCAGGCCTGCATTGACGCATTTTTGGCGATCCTGCTGGATTCGGCGGGCCGCCAGAACGCGGGCGCGCACCGTCGCCGACGTCTCCTCCGCATTGCCGTTTTCCCAATTTATGTCGGCGGAAGGCAAGGCGATCTGCAGATCGATCCGATCGAGCAAGGGGCCGGACAGCCTGCTCCTGTACTTTTCGACGCGCTCTGGCGTGCACGAGCACGCGCGCCGCTCGGACCCGGCCCACCCGCAGGGGCAGGGATTCATGGCGGCCACCAATTGGAACCGCGCGGGAAAGGCCATACTGCGCGCCGCCCTGGCGATGTGTATCACGCCCGTTTCCATGGGTTCTCTGAGCGATTCCAGCGCCTTGCGATCGAATTCCGGGACTTCGTCCAGGAACAGGACACCGTGATGGGCCAGGCTGATTTCGCCCGGCTTGGGCCGCGCCCCGCCACCCACCAAAGCCGGCATGGATGCCGAATGATGCGGAGCCCGGAAAGGAGGCGCCAGGCTGACTCGTGTCCGGCCCGCCGGCGCGATGCCCGCGACGGCGGCCGCCTCCAGCGCCTGATGAATGTCCAGCGCAGGCAGTAATCCGGGCAGGCGCTGGGCCAGCATGCTCTTGCCGGCTCCGGGGGGACCCGACATCAGCAGACTGTGGCCTCCGGCAGCCGCGATCTCGAGCACCCTGCGCGCCACGGCTTGGCCGCGCACGTCCGAAAGACAGGGCGACGCCGCCTCATCGTCGAACCGGCAGTCGCCCACGGCGGACGCCAACACGTTCACTCCCGAAAAATGGCCGACCACGTCGGCCAGGCAGCCCGCGCCCAGGACCTGCAACCCCGGCACCTGGGCCGCAATCGTCGAGCACGCCCGGGGCAGGATGAGCGTATGGGGCGGCTGCTTGCGGGCGACGGCAAGGGCGATCGCCAACGGCGAACCGGACGACACCAATGCTCCCGTCAGCGACAGTTCTCCCGCCAGCACGTAATGGCGCATGTCGACGACGCTATCGGACGCCACAGCGTTGGCGACCTGCCCCGAAGCGAGCAGAATCCCCAGGGCGATCGGCAAGTCGAAACGGCCGGAATCCTTCGGCAGATCGGCCGGCGCCAAGTTGACCGTTACCCGGCCGGGGGGAAATTGATAGCCGCTATTCAGGATGGCGGAGCGTATGCGCTCTCTGCTTTCTTTGATACTCGCATCAGGCAGCCCGACGACGTGAACCGCCGGCAGGCCCGAGCCGACGTGGACCTCGACACGCACCGGATGCGCCGCCAGCCCGCATAGCGCACGGCTATAGACCACTGCCAACGACATGGCGACCTCCTTTGCCGCGTTCCCGATCGGAACGGCATCAAAAAGCGTCAGTATGCCGGGGCGCTTTGATCACGGCCGCGCAAGCGGCCCGCCTTGTCCATCTCGTTTATTACGCATGGAGCACGGCGCGCGTCGAAACGACGGTCTAGTCCGAAGGCTGGGCGATATCGCCGGCCGCTCCCCCCGGCGCGACGCCCTGTTCGGTGAACCGGGCTTCGAGCACGGCGATTCGCTCGAGCGCGCGCTGCAGCAGCTTGGTCTGGAGCTCGAACTCTTCGCGCGTCACCAGGTCGAGACGAGAAAACGTCTGCGTCATCATCGCCTTCACGTTGCGCTCGATGTCTGCCGCCGGACTTTTTGCGATCAGCTCGGAGAGATTCTTCTGGAAGTCGTCCATCCAGGAGTTACGATTCATCAAAACTGCCTCCTAGTCCATGCCGGACACGTGCTTAGCGAATCAGGGAAGTGTCACCTTTAGTGTATAAAAAAACGGGCCAATACTAAAGGCCCGTTTTTTTGCATGAAACCCGCTTGCCTGAATCTTCAGGGCTTGGCGTCCGTCTGAGGGGTGGGCGGTGTGGTGCTGCCGTTGCCCACCGCGCCCTGAATGGCCTTGTCGGCCTTGGCGGCGCCTTCCTTGATGGCGTCGCCCGCCTGATTCAACTTCTCGCCGGCCTCGTCCTTGAGCTCGCCGGCCTTTTGCTTGGCGTCATCCATGGCCTGCTGCGCGGACTCCTTGGCCTGCTCGCTACGGGACTGGCCGGTCTCGGCAGACGAATCCATGGACCCGGCGGGCGCGGGCGCCGACTCGGGAGCAGGGGCTGGCGCTGGAGCGGGCGCCGACGTTGCGCCCGGGGTGGACGTCGTCGTACCAGGATCCGCGGGCGCCGCAGCGTCTTCGCCTTTCGAGCACGCTGCCAGCAGGCTCATCGAAGCAACCATCGTAATAACAGCGAGATGCGTACGAGTTTTATTCATAGTCATTACCCTTTCAATCTAATGTCGCGAAAGCTGCTCATTGCTGAGTCCGTGGCGACAAACGGTACAGCGCTTCCGTGTTACAGCCAACACAGTAACAATTCTATCGGCATCCCACTTCATCCCTAAAAACTAGTGTAAATCCTAATTTCATATTCTTTCGGCAACCATCTAATTTTCTGCCCGGCAAGCCGCGCCGACTGGGGCTATCGGCATTTGTTTTCCTTTCTTGACTGTCATAAGCCGACACAAAACGACTGCTGAGCCAAGCAATCGTTACATTTCATCGCCGCGAGGACTTGTCCATTATGGTGCGTAATCGGGTGAGCGCACCATTTTGCTTCAATCGATGAACAAAACCGCGCCACGGCGAAAGCCGGGCTTCGTCCGCCGGATTCCCGCCCCTCCCCTGCCGGGTTTGCGTCGCACCGGCCGGCCGTATATTGGCACGGACTTTGCTTGAAGCGCTATGTCAATCTCAAAAGGACATAGCAATGAAGCTGATAACCGCCATTATCAAACCGTTCAAGCTGGACGAGGTCCGCGAAGCCTTGTCCAGCATCGGCATACAAGGCATGACCGTCACTGAAGTCAAGGGATTCGGGCGCCAGAAGGGCCACACCGAGCTGTATCGCGGGGCGGAGTACATCGTGGACTTTCTGCCCAAGCTGCGACTGGAAATGGCCGTCTCGGACGACGTCGTCGAGCAGGCGGTCGAGCAGCTCTGCGCGGCCGCCCATACCGGCAAGATAGGCGACGGCAAGATCTTTGTCTGCAATCTGGAACAGGCGCTGCGTATCCGAACCGGAGAAAGCGGCGATCAGGCGCTATAGATCCGTCGCGCCTCATGCACCTACACATCTGACATGCAACAGCGGCCCGTTGAATTCGCCGAACGTGGATGGCGTCAAGGGTCTTTCAGGAGTTTCGATATGGATAAAGCAGACTTGGCATGGGTAAGCGTCTCGACGCTGCTTGTTTTGCTGATGGTAGTCCCTGGCTTGGCCTTGTTCTACGGCGGACTGGTCCGCGCGAAAAATGTGCTGTCCGTGCTGATGCAGGTGCTTTCGGTATTCTGCCTGGCCGTCGTGATCTGGTTCATCTACGGCTACTCCCTGGCCTTTACCGAGGGCAATGCCTTCATCGGCGGCCTTTCCCGCCTGTTCTTCAACGGCATGCTGGATCTGGGCGCCGAGACGTACGGCATGAGCGGCACGATACCGGAACTGAGCTTCGCCGCCTTCCAGGCCACGTTTGCAGGCATCACGTGCGCGCTGATCGTGGGTGGTTTCGCCGAACGCGTCAAGTACGGCGCCGTGCTGCTGTTCACCGTGCTCTGGATGACGCTAGCCTATCTGCCCATCGCCCATATGGTATGGGCTTCGGGCGGCCTGCTGCTCGAACGGGGCGCGCTGGACTTCGCCGGCGGGACAGTCGTGCACATAAATTCCGGCATCGCGGCGCTGGTCGGCGCATACTACGTCGGCAAGCGCATGGGATACGGCCGCGAAGCCATGCAGCCGCACAATCTTCCCATGGCGATGGTCGGCGCTTCGCTCCTATGGGTGGGCTGGTTCGGCTTCAACGCGGGGTCGGCCTTGGGAGCCAATGAAACATCCGCCCTGGCATTCTTCAACACCATACTGGCAACGGCCGGCGGCGTGCTGGCATGGGTATGCGTGGAGCGCATCATCAAGGGCAAGGCGTCCCTGCTGGGCTCCATCTCCGGCGCCGTCGCCGGGCTGGTGGGCATTACGCCCGCCGCCGGCTTGGTGGGCACAGGCGGCGCGCTGATAATCGGCATTGCCGCCGGCGCGGCCTGCGTATGGGGCGTCAACGGCCTGAAACGCATGCTGAAGGTCGACGACAGCCTGGACGTATTCGGCATCCACGGCGTGGGCGGCATTGTCGGCGCCTTGCTGACCGGCGTGTTCAATGCCAAGGCCCTGGGAGGCCCAGGCCTGGACAGCCTGTCGGCGGTGCCTTATCAAGTCTGGTTGCAGCTCGAAGGCGTGCTCGTCACGATCGTCTGGTCCGCGGCAGCGGCATGGATTTCGTACTCCATCGTCGACAAGATCTGCGGCCTTCGCGTCAGCGCCGAGAGCGAGCGCGAGGGGCTGGACATCAACCAGCACGGGGAAACCGCTTACCACCATTGATCAGCGGATATCGGACAGCCCATCGAGATCGATGCGTTCGGCCCGGTTCAGGGCCGACGCCACTTTCACCCTCAATGCGTTGGAATGCGCATTGAGGATTTCTTTTTTTACATCCAGCAACTGCTGGGGGTGCATCGAAAAGCCCGTCAGCCCCAAACCGAGCAGCATGCGCGTCATGCGCGCATCCCCGGCCATTTCACCGCATATGGAAACCGGCTTGCCCGCGCGCTCGCCGGCATTGATCGTATAAGCGATCAGGCGCAGGACCGCGGGATGCATGGGATCGTAAAGTTCTGCCACGTCACTGTCGCCGCGGTCGATGGCCAGGGTATATTGGATAAGGTCGTTGGTGCCTATGGACAAAAAATCCAGAACTTCGGCAAACGGCTCGATCGCGATGGCGGTAGCCGGCACCTCCACCATGGCACCAAGGGAAAAGTTGCGCGAATACGGCACGCCCGCCGCGTCGAGCTGCCGGCAGGCCGCTTCGATCGCCACGCGCGTTGCCTTGACCTCGTGCATGTGTGCGATCATGGGTATCAATATGCGAACATGCCCGTGGCATGCCGCCCGGAGCAAGGCCCGCAATTGCGTTGCGAATATATCGGGATTGGCCAGGCAGTATCGTATGGCGCGCAACCCCAGCGCCGGATTGGTCGCCACGGTTACGTCGCCGTCCAGGCTTTTGTCGGCCCCCAGATCCAAGGTGCGTATCGTCACAGGCCGCCCCGCCATCGTTTTCACGACATATGAATACGCCTGGTATTGTTCTTCCTCGTCGGGCAGATCCCTGCGGCCCATGAACAGAAATTCGCTGCGAAACAATCCTATGCCCTGCGCGCCGGCGGCCAGCGCGGCGTCCGCCTCTTCGGGCAGTTCGATATTGGCTTCCAGCCGGATGGCAATGCCGTCCAGCGTGACCGACGGCTTGTCGCGCAACAACTCCAGAGCAGCGCGCTGCCGCGCGTACGCAGCCTGCCGTTCGCGGTATTCTTGCAAGATCTTGTTCGACGGATTGATCAGCACGACACCCGAGAATCCATCGACCACCAGGATATCGCCATCGCGCACCAAGGTGCGCACATGGCCCATGCCCACGACGGCCGGCACATTCATGCTGCGCGCCACGATGGCGGTATGCGAGGTCGGCCCGCCCAGATCGGTCAGGAAGGCGCCGAAGCGCGCACCGCGCAAACGCAGCATGTCGGCGGGTGATATATCCAATGCCACGACGATCAAAGGATCGTCGTCATCACTCGACTCGTCCGGAACCTCGGGCAACAGCGCAGGCAAGCCGGAAAGCACCCTGAGCACTTTCTCGATGACCTGTCGTATGTCCGCCGCCCGCTCGCGCAGATACTCGTCCTCCATGATGGAAAACTGCTCGACCAGCAGCTGCCCTTGCGAAGTCAGGGCCCATTCGGCGTTGTACAGACGCTGTTCAATCAAATCACAGGTTTGCTGAACCAGCATAGGATCGCTCAGCAGCAAGCCGTGCACGGTCAGCAAGGGGCCGAGCTCGCGGGGCGCGTCTTCGGGCAGAGCCATCGCCATCGCGTGCAATTCAGCGCGAGCGGTTTCGATCGCGCTGCGCAGACGTTCGCATTCCGCGAACACGTCGCGCGGATCGATGCGATAGTGCGCGACTTCGAGCGCCGCCGCACCCATCACGACCGCTCGTCCTATGGCATATCCCTTGACTACGGCCAGACCCTGCATGCAAAGCGTAGCCGAAAACTCAGGCGATGTTTGAGCCATAGAATCTGTCATGAGACGATCTATCCCGGTTGATTAGTCGCGTTCGCCGAACTTGTCGTCAAAAAGCCGGCGTATGTCCTCCAGGGCCTGATCCTGATCCGGACCTTCGGCATCCACCGTCACGGTGATTCCCAGCCCGGCTGCCAGCATCATCACGCCCATGATGCTTTTTGCATTGACGCGCTGCGCACCACGCGCGATGAAAATTTCACTTTTATAACGGCCCGCCAACTGCGTGAGCTTTGCCGCGGCACGAGCGTGCAACCCTAGTTTATTGCTGATGACGATATCAATGGAAGGCATAACATCCTTTTTGTTCGAATCAATGCGCAAGCTCGGCGTTCAGGAATCCGGACATGTGCTCGTCGCTGCGACGATGCCCCGTACCGCGCCGAGGCGTACGTCTTCGCTGAGCTGTTCCGGGTTTTCCTGTTGTTCGGTCAACGCTTTCAATACCATGCACAGGTTCGTGCCGGTGACGAGGTGCGTCGACATGCCCTGCTTTTCGAGAATGGTAAGCGCTTTTTTGGCAATGTTGAATGGCGTCGCACCGAAAATATCGCAGAGCACCAGCACCGAGCCGGAATTGGCGCCGCCCACTTCAACCGCCAGCCGCCGCGCGGCTTCGCCCGGCTCGGCGTCGGGCGCGACGTCAAAGACAACGAGATCAGGCTCCGTCCCCAGCACATGCCGCGCGCAGGACGCGAATGCGGCCCCCAAAGGCTCATGCATGACCAGGACAATGCGTATCATGATCGCTCCGTGCGGCCCGCCGCTTTTTCCAGGGCCTGGGCAAAATGGTCGGCAACGTCGAATCCCGTTTGCTCCGTAATCTCGACGAAACACGTCGGGCTGGTCACATTGATTTCGGTGACGTAGTCGCCGATGACGTCCAGTCCAACCAGCAACAAGCCGCGCTGCGCGAGCACCGGGCCGATGGTGGCCGCGATGCGCTGGTCGCGCTCGGTCAGGGGCTGAGCCACTCCCCGCCCGCCCGCGGCCAGGTTGCCGCGCGTCTCTCCCGCCAGCGGAATGCGCGCGAGCGCGTACGGCACGGCCTGTCCCGCGATCAGCAAGATGCGCTTATCGCCGTTGACGATTTCGGGAATGTAGCGCTGCGCCATGATGGTCTGCCGGCCGTTGTCCGTCAGCGTCTCCAATACGGCCCCGGTATTATGCTCATTTTCACGCAAGCGGAAGATGCCCGTCCCGCCCATGCCGTCCAAAGGCTTGACGATGACGTCCTGATGCCGAGCATGAAATTCGCGCAGGCGCGGCATGCTGCTGGTGACCAATGTGGGCGCCGTGAACGAGGCGAATTCGGTAATGGCCAGCTTTTCGGGATGATTGCGTATGGCAGCGCCCGAATTGAAAACGCGCGCGCCCTGCGCTTGCGCGTAATCCAGCAAGTGCGTGGAGTAGACGTACTCCATGTCGAACGGCGGATCCTTGCGCATTACCACTGCGCTGAACGCGGACAGCACGTCGTCGGATGCGCTCTTGTCCCGCCACCAGGCATGGCCGTGCATATCCGCGCCGGCGACCAGGTCGATTTCCGTGGCCTGCACGCGCACTACGCCCTGATCGATATACAGATCGTGCTGGTGGGCGACGCTCAGACGATGCCCTCGCTTGGCCAGCGCCCCCATCATGGCCACGGACGAGTCCTTATAGGCCTTCAGCGATACGAGCGGATCAATGATAAACAGTACGTGCATAAGTATCCTGTGAACTTAGCCCCCATGCCGTGATTGCAGCAAGGGGGCTAAGTATAAGGCCTTTGTGAGCGGCGATGCCGAGGAATCAGCCCTAGGACTTTTTACGCGGCGCCAGCACCATCACCATTTGCCGGCCTTCGAGCTTGGGCATCGCTTCGACTTGGACGAGATCGATCAGGTCATCGCGCACGCGCTCCAGTACCCGCATGCCCAATTCCTGGTGCGCCATTTCCCGGCCGCGAAAGCGCAGGGTCACCTTCGCTTTGTCGCCTTCTTCGATGAACCGCTTCAGGTTGCGCAGCTTGACCTGATAATCGCCTTCATCGGTACCCGGACGGAATTTGACTTCCTTGACCTGAATAACCTTCTGCTTGGCACGCGCCTCGTGCAGACGCTTTTGCTCCTGGTATTTGAACTTGCCGTAGTCCATCAGGCGGCAGACCGGCGGGGACGCATTGGGCGCGATCTCGACCAAATCCACATCGTTCTGCTCTGATAATGCAAGTGCGTCGGAGATTTTCACGACGCCCAGTTGCTCTCCCTCTACCCCTATTAGTCGCACCTCGGGGACGCGAATTTCTCCGTTGATGCGATGTGCTTTATCGGTTGCGATGTCTAAGACTCCTAGAATGTACAAGAAACGGATCCGTCTGGATCCGGACGACTATGTATTTATTGCTTGAGCATGATTTCAGACTGTAGCCGCGCGGCAAAGTCCATGAGAGGCATGGCCCCGAGATCCACGCCGCCGCGCCCGCGCACCGCCACCTGACCCGTTTCACGCTCTTTTTCGCCGACGACCAGTATATACGGCACCTTCTGCATGCTATGTTCACGGATTTTACGGGTGATTTTTTCCCCGCGCAAATCCGAACTTACTCTAAACCCTTGTTTTCTCAGGCTTACGACCACTTCCCGCGCGTAATCGGCGGTCGGCTCCGAAATACAGCAGACTACGGCATGCTCGGGCGAAAGCCAGGCCGGCATGGCGCCTGCGTGGTTCTCGATGAGCATGCCGATGAAACGCTCGAGCGACCCCAGGATCGCGCGGTGCAGCATAACCGGCGTGCGACGCAGATCGGCCGCATCGACGTATTCCGCGCCAAGGCGGCCCGGCATCGAGAAATCGACCTGCAGCGTGCCGCATTGCCAATGACGGCCGATGGCATCCTTCAAGGTGTATTCGACCTTGGGGCCGTAGAACGCCCCTTCGCCCGGGGAAACCTCGAATGCGCAGCCGGTGCGCTCCAAGCTTTGCATGAGCGCCTGCTCGGCCTCGTCCCATACTTCGTCGGAGCCGATACGCTTTTCCGGACGCGTGGCCACCTTGTAAAGTATTTCCTTGAAGCCGAAATCGGCATACACCTTTTGCAGCAGGGACGTGAATGCGGCGCATTCGTCCTGCAACTGCTCCTCGGTGCAAAAAATATGGCCGTCGTCCTGCGTAAACCCGCGCACGCGCATCATACCGTGCAAGGACCCCGAGGGCTCGTTACGGTGGCATATCCCGAACTCGCCGTAGCGGATGGGCAGCTCGCGATAGGAATGCAGCCCCGCATTGAAAATCTGCACGTGGCCCGGACAGTTCATAGGTTTCAAGCCGTATGTCCTGTTCTCCGATTCCGTCGTGAACATGTTTTCCTTATAGTTGTCCCAGTGGCCGGTTTTCTTCCACAAGGACAAATCGAGAATCTGGGGAGCCTTGACTTCCTCGTAGCCGTTGTCAAGGTAAACGGAGCGCATGTACTGTTCAACCTGCTGCCACAGCGTCCAGCCCTTCGG
>Ga0265293_10007717_pt1 | contig 16396 bp, 16 predicted proteins | sample Munlanlewell138R_FD_192505 | JGI IMG/M metagenome (GOLD analysis project Ga0265293, IMG submission 192505) | Leachate microbial communities from a municipal landfill in Southern Ontario, Canada - Leachate well 138R | ecosystem: Engineered > Solid waste > Landfill > Unclassified | place: Canada...
GACCGCTGCCTTGGTACTGCGGAAATGTGCCCACGGAAACACCGACAGGCACAGATCGATGGTGGTCGAATCCAACGCATAGACGGTGTTGGTCAAGTCCACACCGAGGTCTTCGCTGGCATACAGGATGCGGGCTTGAGCGATCAGGCGCTGGGCGAAGTCGGCATGGATGCGCCAGTCGCGCGACTCGTTGGCATCGGCCAAGGTGGATCGCCGGATCGGCTGACGAAAGCCCATGTGGTAGAGCTTGCTGCGCTGGGCTGACAGGCACACCTCGATGTCGCGCAGGCTCTCGCGGCAGGTCAGTTGCGCAAAGGCCAGCGCACGGAACTGTTCGGCGCAGGTCAGGGTACGAACACGGCGATCCCCGTCGTGCCGCGCCACGATGCGATGAAAGGTTTTCCATGGCAGGAAGTCCATGAGTTGGGCGAACAGGGTCTTGCCGGTGTACATGGAGGGCTCCGATCCAGGGTGGAGCGACAGCCTCTCCGGACCGGGAACTGCCGTTCAAGTCGGGGACACCCGAAAAGTGGGTGTAACTCCATGACGAAAAAGGTTTTTTAGGTGAAAGTCGGGGGCGTTAACCGGACAGTAGTGATTATATTTAATAAACCCTTAAGCAAATTACACCTTCTGCCCCACCTCAGGAACTCCATGATGGCTCAAGCAAAACCTATCACAAAGCCGGACACAAGAATGCAACCGCCCCCCTTGCCGGGATAAAGAAAAATGCCAACAGGACGGCAAATTCAGGCCCCACAAAATCTTGCCGGAAGGGGTTGATGCGGGGCTCACATATTATTATACGATGACATCCCTACACATATAGCTAAGAAAATTCTCCTTATCCCATTGTTGATCCATGAAATCAAACCAATAAATAACCCACTCATCCTCGGAGAGAGAAAATTCCGAGCATGCCTCCGAAACTTGAATTATTGCGCTGATGTTAAATATTCTTAGATAGCAGACATTTCCACAAAGAACAACGCAATGCCTACTTTCCGCCCCCGTCACAAATGAGAATGGATCTGGCTGAGGGAACAATGCCCCATGAACCTTTGCCTTTGCGTCTCGTTTATTCACAGCATCTCTCAGCTGGATGCTTGAGGCGTCTGACAATATACCAACACCATTATGATGAAATGCAATTTCATATGCGATTTTCATCATCAGGAGAACTATATGATTAAGGTCGACGCTTTCATGATAGCCGATAGTTGGCTGTGCCGTTTGCACTTCGTATTTTTTAGGCAGCGAATTAATGGCATCTCTTACTAACCCATCTACCTCACCTGATGTCAGGTGAGGCCATTCTCTTTTTGCTGTTCTGCGAATTCTAGACTCTATAATCTCTGGGATTTTTTCTGCATCTGAATCATCAACCTTCAGCCTAACATCTATACCTCCAGCTTCAAGTCTTCTTTCTTCTATTTTTGTGACCATGTATGGCCTGAACTCCGAATCCATCTTTATCTTTGAGCCGTCTTCCGCCGCCCCCATATTCGGGAAAGGATGTATCGGACTGGATGATTTTCCCTGAATTCCGTACACATAGCGAGGCAGCCGAAAGATTATTGATTTTGAAATTGGCCCTTCAAAATCACTGCCCATACGGCTATTGCAGGCTTTGCACACATCTCTAATTATTAGCGATCCGCCCGCAAATTCAGGAATAACATGCTCATCTGTCGCTTCGCTTTCTTTTGTGCAGAAAATACAAGTGATAACTTCACTCACGCCCCCCCTCCGCCGCTCGGTTACAATTCGATAAAATTACGTACAATTCGACAACTAAAGCCACGATGCCAAGGCAAGGCACAGGAGGAACCTAACTCTCGATCAAGCCCTTGTCAGATTCCAGCGTCCAGCTCCACTGCCTATCTCACTCCCACCTTCGATTTGGGTTGATGTTATGGGCGACTCTCGCACAGGATGCGCAGGGCGGCAAGCAAGCAGACGCAGCGGGCAGTCACCGATGCTACTTTGGCATCACGCGCGCCAAGCCTTTCATCTTGGCACCATCAGCGACTTCAGCTGCATGATTTCCTGATCTAGCCGCCCGCCGTAGTTCAACTTTTCCAGCACCTGCACTTCCCGCGTGGCCGCAGAAGTATTACCCGTCGCTATCGCCTTGCGCGCAAGGCTGATGCGATAGGCGGGCTCGGTGGGGGCAGCGCTGATAGCGCGCTCCATCAGCCTGATGCTCAAAGGCTGGTCGTGAAGTATGTTCCAAGCATAATCAGCATACGCCGCAAACACTGGCGCGCGAGGGCGCGGGTGCGAGAGTGCAGCGTCGAAGGCAGCCTGCATGCGCTCGGTATCGAAAGGACACTTGCCGCCGATTATGCAACGGGTCATTCCACCCAGCGCGGCATCGTCCTGCACGGTCAACGGGCGGTCACGCAACTTGCCGATCAGGCTATCCCACCATTCGGATTTCACCGGCAGACCCATGCGCGTGTTCATCATCAGCAGCGCCTGCTCAGGCAGGATCGAGGCACCGCGCAGGCCAGCGGCACGTTCGAGGGGCGGATACACCACCGGCGTGAACGGAGAAGCCGGATCGTAATTCGTCTGCCTCATCAGCATGAGGCCGAAGTCGTATTGGGCGCGCGGGGAATCTGGCGCACGCACTGCCAAGTCGGTCGATAGCCGCATCGGCTCGCCCCAGCTATATGCCGTCAGTGCCGTCAGCGCAATCCACCAGATGGTCAGCAGTGCAAAGATCAGTCGCAGCGCGCGCTGCCAATCACCTGGAATGGCCAGCAACGGCACCAGGGCCAGCAGCAGCCCGAAACTGGCGAAATAGTTGCGGTGCTCGTAGACAAGTTCCAGCGGCAGGATGGTGGCGGTGAGCACGTGCCCAGCGAAGAACAGGCCAATACCCAGTGCCAGTAAAGGCCGCCGGAGCCGCTGCCACCAGGCCAGCGCGAGCAGTGCCAGGATGGTCAACATCGAGGCCAGCGTAGTCCACGGTGTCAGCAACCCTGCCGAGGGCAGATAATCGTCGTGATAAAAACTGAGCGCCTGGGGTGTGGGCAACAGCGTCCAGCCGATGTAGCCGATCACGATGCGCGCTTCGCTCAACAGCCGCGTCCCCGGCGAAAAGTCCCGGGTGGCCCAGGCATCTGGCTTGAACAACCCGGGCAACAGCCACGCCAGCCCCAACAGCATCGGCAACCAGAGCACTACAACAAACAGAACGATCAAGCGCCGGTCACGCGGCCCGCCTGCCGGAACACCATCTTTCCGGGCACCAGCACTGCTGCGCCGAAAGCCGAACACCAGCCATTCCACCAGAAACGCATACATCGGCAGCATCACCGCCGATTCCTTCGCGCTCAGCCCAAGCACGGTCGGGATGGTCAGGCTTGCGATGCACCAACCCAGCCCACCTCTGCCTTGCAGCATCCGTTGCCGAGCTGTGAGATAGCCGACAAGCCCGATCAGAACAAAGAGATTGGCCAGGCTTTCCATCCGCTGCACCACATACAGCACGGCAGTCAGATTGATCGGCAGCAATAGCCAGGCAACGCCGATCAGCGCGGCAAGCACATCACCGCGCACGCCCTGCTTATCCACCACAGGTTCCTGATCCTGCACCGTCGCACGGATCAATCCACGCCCCAACAGAAACACCAGCCATCCATTCAGCAAGTGAATAACCAGATTTACGAGCTTCCAGCCAAACGGTTCAAGACCACCAACCAGATGATTGGCGGCAAAGCTCAACGAGGCCAGTGGTCGTTTGAAACGACTGGCGGGCGAGGAAAGTGCCGCATCCGTGAGGCTGGCCAGCGTGGCATCGGCAGGTTGTACTTCCTGATTGTTGACGATGTTCGGGAAATCATCGAACAGCCAACCACCGGATAGACCCGGCGCATACACCAGCACCGTCATCAGCATGCCCGCCAGCAGCAGGGCCAGTGCGGGCTTACGTCGCAGAAAACTGTCGGGGCGCATAGAGCTATTCACCTTGCCAGGGATCAAGTGCGATGGCACCCAAGGGTTTGCCGCTGGTGCGCTCCATCAGCATGCTCAAATCCGCATCACGCGCCACGATGGGCAGCCAGACCACATCTTCGTCCAGCATACCGAGACGTCCGATGCAGGCATCCAGTTTTCCCTGTTGGGAAGGATGCATCTGGCGAAGGCGAGACAGGGGCTGGGCACGTTGCAGCAGGTCGGGAGCTGCCGTCTCGTACTCCACGTAATAGCGCGGAAACTTCTCGATGTCCTTGCCTTCCAGTGCGGAAAAGAGCAAATCACTGCGTTCGGTGGCATCGTCCGGGCGCTGCGTGGCCACCAGCACCGGGCCGCTCCACGACAATCGCCGCCATTGCGGCTGGCTGGCTGCTGCGAGATCGGCAGGATCAAGCTGATTGGCTGCCACCAGCACGAAACGATCCACCGCCGCCACCATGAACACCGGCCGCGATTGCAGCATCACGTGGAAGCCATAAGCCAATGCCAGCGCCTGCACCACGGCGATGGCGGCAAGATCGAACTTGAGCCCGGGCTTACCACTTCTGAACACGATCAAGGTCAGCAGCGGCCCCAGCATCACATCCACGCCCACCACCAGCAACAGCAGGCGTTGGGCACCTGCAGCGGTGAAGTAAGGCGGGGGATACCACACGCCCAAGAGCAGCGCCGAGGCAACGGCGGCCACCAGAACACTGATGGCAAGATGGATGAGGGCAGCTTTCCAGCGAGTCATATCAAGGATTGTACGGGCCGCGTGAGCCAAGGTGGAACAACCAAGATCTCACCCTGCCAGCGTGATTGGGTGTGTAAATCAACCACACGCCCGAAAGTCAGCCCTCAACGACACTCCGACGGCAGATACCGCGCCGGCATGGTGCCGACGGTGAAGTGCATCTGGCGGTTGTCCGCCACCACATGGGTGGCCGAGGCACAGGCCCAGTCCATCGGGCCGGTGAGGCCATCGTCCAGCACCTCATAACCACCACTGGTGCGGATCTGCGGGGTCAGGGTCATCGTTCTGTTATTCAAACTGGTGGGCAGGCCGTTGGCGGCGTTGGCCGAAAACACCACGGTGATGACGCCCTCGTCGTTGACCTGGACGTGATTGACGTATTTGCTCGATGTGGAGCCGTTGTTGGCCGGGTAGTCACTGGCAATCCGGGCCAAAGAGCTGGTGCCACCGCTCTTGTAGGCACTGGCCACCGCATTCCTTACCCCCATCGCCATGCTGTAGCCCTCTACCAGCTTGGCGCGGATGGCGTAGTCCTGATAGGCCGGCAATGCGATGGCCGCAAGGATGGCGATGATCGCCACCACGATCATCAGCTCGATCAGGGAGAAACCGCGTGTACGGATCATGGGAACACCCTCCTTAACTTTCTGATGCGCCTCTGATACAGGGTTTGAGTACGGACAAAACGAAAAGTACGCAAGTGAAGCTCTGCTACTGAGTCCATAAAGCGAGCAACAACAGCTTTTTCAGGAAGCCTCTGAACAACTCACGTGCCGTCATCCCGGGGAAAACCAGGATGCCAACTTGCTTAAAGTTCCCTCAGCCGCTGCTCCTGATTCTGGAGCACTTGAAGTTCAGCAGCCATTTTAATCAGATGCTGCATCACAGCCTCGTACTGCTCTTTATAAAACTCCATCATTCTCTCGAACTCGGCGGACGCATGTTCAAATGGCATCCCAATTTTACGCATAGATTCTATCAAATCATCCTTAGACTGCATTACCTGCCTCCAGGACTGACCTGTATAATCCATGGCCTGCTGCGCCTGCTGACAGAGCGTTCGAACCAACTCAAGCTGCGTGGAATGATTCATTAAAAACCCTCACCAAGAAAAAAGCCCCGCACAGGGCGGGGCTTTCGATCAATCCGTCAGTCGATAACAACCTGAAGGATCAGCACACATCAACGGCACTCGGACGGGGCGTACTTGGCCGGCAGGGTGCCAGCTACCAGACCATCGAAGCCGCGACCGTCAGCCGTTACGTTGGTCGCCGACGAGCAACCCCAGTCGATGGCACCGGAAGCGTCATCACTCAGCGCCTCATAAGTGCCCGTGCCCTTGGTGTTGGGGACCATGGTCAGCGTCTGGTCATTGAGACTGGTCGGGATACCGTTGTCCGTATCCGCACGCACTACGATGGTGATCATGCCGGTGTCTTCATCGACTACGATCCGGTTGACGTACTTAGACGAAGTGGAGGTGTTGGCAGCCGGATACTCTGCCGCGGATGCCGCAACGCCCAGCATGCCGCCGGACTGGAAGCCTTCCGACACCGAGGTACGGGCGGCGCTGGCGGCGATCAGGCCTTCGGAGATCTTCGAGCGGATCGCGTAGTCCTGATACGCCGGCAGTGCGATGGCGGCCAAGATGGCGATGATCGCGACAACGATCATCAGTTCGATAAGGGTGAAGCCCTTCTGCATCGTCTTCATGGGAAATTTCCTCTTGGAAAACAGGTGGATAGGTTAGCTAACTGCCTGGGTGCTCGGACTGGCTCTTGCGCCTTGTCCTTGGCCGGGAGGCCAGACGTTGCACCGGCGGGGACATTAAAGCAGAAAGCGTGCCAACGGTGGTTTTGCATATGCTGATGCCGGGCAAGCATGTGGCAGTTCACAGTTGTGACAAACCGCGCGACGCGTATGGAGAGGCAGCGAGTGATGGCGGTCACACAGTGACGTTTGGGGTCCAGACAGGGGTGTGCCGTGATGTGTCACATTGTGACGTGGATGGGCGGGCGGTGGGTAGTTTCGCTTTCGTGGGAGCGGGCTTGCCCTCGATGGATGGTTGGTGTTGAAGGGAAAGCCACATCGCGGGCAAGCCCGCTCCCACAAAAAGCAGGTAGGTTTGAAGGGAAAGCTTCATCGGGGGCAAGCCCGCTCCTACAACAATGCGGGTGGACGTGAGGGGTGGCTGGGTTCGATGGCGTCTGGTGCTCATATGTAGGATCCGCTGCGCTTGATCCGACCTACGGGGTGTTGCGTGGATTGGTGGTTGTCGAATGTGGGGCACTGCATGCCCATCAGGCATCAAGTGTCAGGTGTGGTTTCGTTGACGCCCAGGTAGGTGCTGTATCACCACCGGCGGCCGGTTGGGGAACTGCGCTACGAGATCGAGCCTGCCACCCATGCCTTCCACGTAATGGCGCAGGGTTGAGAGCAGAATGTCACTGCGCTTTTCCAAGCGTGAGATGGTGTCCTGACGGACGCCAAGGGTGGCTGCCAATTGCTCCTGGGTCTGCTGCGCAGCCCGGCGCAGGTCTTTCAGCGTGGCCAGTTCCATAGCGCGATCTTCCACCCGCTGGCGCCGTTCTTTCGGCATTGCGGCCATGATGTCATCGAGTTTTTTTGTCATGGCCATATCTGTCTGTCGTCGCACCTGACTCCAGTTCATATGTCGGATCCGCTGCGCTTGATCCGGCCTACGCCCTGCATAGGTTGGTGGTGAGCGGAGCGAACCCCAACATCGGGAAGCCGGCAAGTTGTGCGTGACGATGGGCTGGATATGGTGGCAGTGTTGTTGTGCTGTCGGGCATCTCTGCGCTCAGCCCGACCTATGCGGTTTGGCTGGATCAGGAAATCGCGCCCATCTTCGATGTGCGCTCCTACCGAAGATGCGGTGGGCGGTACAGGCCGGCTTGCATAGGTTGGCGGTGAGTACATGCGAACCCCAACACCAGAAGACCGGGCCGACCACGTCGGAATGTGGATATCTGGTAATGTGGGTTTCTGCAACCCGAGGAGCACTGCATGAGCCGTTTGACCATTGATATCAGCGATGAGCAGCATCAGAGCCTGAAGATAATGGCCGCGCTGCAAGGCAAGACCATCCGGCAATTCGCGTTGGAGCGGCTGTTTCCTGCCGATACCGGCGATGATGCGGCCTGGCAGGAATTGAAGTCATTGCTTGCTGCCCGTATCCAGGCGGGCCAAGCAGGCAAGGTGTCCAGCAAGAGCGTGGCGCAGGTTCTCGATGAAGAGCTGGACCGCAGCGAGTGAGCGCCTATGTGTTGACGGATGACGCAGAAGCGGATCTGCGCTCGATCATCCGCTACACGCGCAAGACCTGGGGTGTGGATCAGGTACGGCGCTATGTGGCTGCGCTGGAACTGTCAATGGCACGGATCGCCAACGGTGAAGGCGGCTTCAGCGACATGAGTTCGCTGTATCCGGGACTGCGCATGGCGCGCTGCGGGCATCACTATGTTTTCTGCCTTCCACGCAAGGGTGCACCTGCATGGGTAGTCGCGATTCTGCATGAGCGCATGGACCTGCTGGCGCGGGTAATCGACAGGCTTTGATGTGGTGTTGTTTGCAGGGGAAGGCCCGAGTGGTTCCAGGCGTCACTGGGAAAGCCCCATCGCGGGCAAGCACGCTCCCACAAACGTCCGGGCGTGCCACCGTGTCCATGGGGATGCAGCACCGGCAGGTATCCGATTGTGGAGCCTGTCACCGCTTCGCAGTAGAGTTCCGCCATCCAGCCTTTGCGAGACCGTGCGATGAGTACGCCCAACCCTGCCCCCAACCTTGTCGGTATTACCGGCATCACGCGCCGCCTGGTGATGGATGGTGCGCTGGGCGAGGCCGATGCGCGCAAGGCGCAGGACGAGGCCACCAAGGCCAAGAAGGCGCTGCCGCTGTGGCTGACCGAGAAGAAGCTCGTCACCGCCGCGCAGATCGCGGCCGCCAATGCGGTCGAGTTCGGCATGCCGCTGTTCGATCTGACCTCGCTGGATCTGAAGCAGGCACCGACCAAGCTGGTCTCCGAGCAGACCATGACCACACATCAGGCGATGCCGCTGTTCAAGCGCGGCAACCGGCTGTACGTGGGTATTTCAGACCCGACCAACACGCGCGGGCTGGACGAGATCAAGTTCCAGACCAACCTGTCCACCGAGGCCATCCTGGTGGATTCGGACCAGTTGCGGCGCGGCATCGAGCAGGCGCTGATGGCCACCGACACCTTCGATGCCGGTGGTGACGACGATGATGGCCTGGAAAACCTGGAATCCAGCACCGGCGAGGAAGAGGATGATGCCGGTGGCGTGGATGCACGCGGCGATGACACGCCGGTGGTCAAGTTCGTCAACAAGATGCTGGTGGATGCGATCAAGCGCGGCGCCTCGGACATCCATTTCGAGCCGTATGAAAACGAATACCGGGTGCGCTTCCGCATGGACGGCATCCTGCGCACCGTGGCCAAGCCGCCGGTCAAGCTCAATCCACGCATTTCCTCGCGCCTGAAGGTGATGAGCGGCCTGGACATCGCCGAGCGCCGCGTGCCGCAGGACGGACGCATCAAGTTGAACCTGTCCAAGACCAAGTCGATGGACTTCCGCGTCAGCTCCTGCCCGACACTGTTCGGCGAGAAGATCGTGCTGCGCATCCTGGACGGCAGCGCGGCCAAGCTGGGTATCGACATGCTCGGCTACGAGGACGATCAGAAAAAGCTGTTCATGGACGCCATCGTCAAGCCCTACGGCATGGTGCTGGTGACCGGCCCCACCGGCTCGGGCAAGACGGTGTCGCTGTACACCGCGCTGAACATCCTCAATACCGACGAGCGCAACATCTCCACCGTGGAAGACCCGGTGGAAATCCGTGTACCGGGCATCAACCAGGTGCAGCAGAACAACAAGCGCGGCATGACCTTTGCCGCCGCGCTGAAGAGCTTCCTGCGCCAGGACCCGGACGTGATCATGCTGGGCGAGATCCGCGATCTGGAAACCGCCGAGATCGCGGTGAAGGCGGCGCAGACCGGCCACATGGTGCTGTCCACGCTGCATACCAACGATGCGCCGCAGACCATTTCGCGCCTGATGAACATGGGCATCGCGCCGTTCAACATCATTTCCTCGGTGACGCTGGTGATCGCCCAGCGCCTGGCGCGGCGCCTGTGCCAGCACTGCAAGAAGCCGATGACGCTGCCGGACAACGCGTTGCTGGCCGAGGGCTTCACCCAGGCACAGATTGATGCGGGCGTGACGATCTTCGAGGCCGTGGGCTGCGACCAGTGCAACGAAGGCTACAAGGGCCGCACCGGCATCTACCAGGTGATGCCGCTGACCGAGGAGATCCAGGCGATCATCCTGGAAGGCGGCAACTCGATGCAGATCGGCGAAGCCGCGCAACGCTCCGGCGTCAACGACCTGCGCCAATCCGCGATGCGCAAATGCGCCGCCGGCATCATCAGCCTGGTGGAAGCGAACCGCGTTACCAAGGATTGATGGGGGCGTGGCTGCGCGCTCCCCACGAACCTATGCAGAACCCCGCAGGTCGGATCCAGCGCAGCGGATCCGACATTTGAGCACCAGACGCCGCTGCATCTTCGGTAGGAGCGCACGTCGCAGACGGGCGCGATTTTCTGATCCAGCCAATCCCATAGGTCGGGCTGAGCGCAGCGATGCCCGACGGCTGGCGATCCGACCTGCCCTACGCGCCCTCATCGAGCTGGCTGCCAGAACATGTTGAAGCGACGGAAAAATGTAGCGTAAACATCACATTCATTGCGACATGTGATATAAACGCCACATGCTGATGCCCTATGCACCTCGTCTTGGCAAGGCCCTGCGCCAGATGCGCCAGCAGCGCGGAATGACGCAGGCGGAGGTTGCCGCACTCGCCGGCTTGCCACGCGAGAAGATCGTGCAGATCGAACAAGGGCGCGACTCGGTGGCCTTGCGCGCTTATGTGGCCGCAGCCGAGGCGTTGGGGGCCGAGTTGACGCTGCGCCCGGTGCAACGCCCCACATTGGATGAAGTCCGCGCCCTGCTCGCCGATGACTGATCTGCAACCACCACACCGGATGTACGTTGCCACGCCGCAGGGTGAGGCCGGGCAGTTGCGCCATGACGAGGACTACTATTTCGACTATCGGGAAGAAGCACCGGCTGACGCCGAAATCTGCCTTGGCATGCCCAAGCGCCGCCAGCAATACGTGGATCGCACGCTGTTTCCCATCTTCCAGATGAACCTGCCGGAAGGGTACGTGCTGGAGCAACTGCGTCTGCGGCTGGCCAAGGCAACACGACTGGATCCCATGTTGCTGCTGGCAATGACTGGTGGCGAGGCTGCCATCGGGCGACTTCGGTTGCACTGCCCGGAGATCGCCCCAAAGCAGACCGAATCCATTTCCCTGTCCGATGTGCTGGCGCATCAGGGCAGCGAAGACCTTTTCAGGCAACTGGTCGAGCGTTATCTGTTCCGAACCGGCATTTCCGGGGTTCAACCCAAACTGCTGTTGCCGGTACACGAGGAACCCGCAGCTGCGGGAAAGGGCACGCTGACGACACCGGAGTTGATCGTCAAGACCGGCAGCCCCGAGTACCCGGGACTACCCATCAATGAATACGTCTGCATGAGCATTGCCCGCGAAGCCGGCCTCGCAGTGCCCGAGTTCCACCTCTCGGCCGATCACCAGCGCTTTGTCATGCGTCGCTTCGACCGGCGCGACGATGGCACTGCGCTCGGCTTCGAGGACATGGCTGTCCTGCTTGGCGTGGGCGCGGATCAAAAGTACCTGGGCAGCTACGAACGCGTGGCCAAGCTCATCCGTCTCTATTGCCCGCCGCAGCACCGTGCCGACTCGCTGGTGCGGTATTTCGATCAGGTGGCGTTGTCATGCATGGTGGGAAATGGTGATGCCCACTTGAAGAACTTCGGTCTGCTCTACACCCATCCTGCCGCCAACGACGCACGTCTTTCCCCGGCTTACGACATTGTATGCACCACCTGCTACCTGCCCGATGACACCCTGGCCCTGACCCTGAGTGCATCCAAAAGTCTGTTCCGGGCACGGGTCGATCTGCCTGATTTCGGCAAGGATCATTGCGATGTGGATGATCCTGCGGCACGCATGACGCACCTGTTGTCATGCATGAAGAAGGTCCTGGAAGATCTGCGCGAACTGATCGACGAAGTTCCGAACCTGTCCAGGGAGCTGGGGAACCGGCACGCGCAGTTTGAAGCGACCTTCGGATGATCGACAGTTCAGGCCACACCCACCCACTGGCCATCCGTCGCGCGTCTCACTGCTGCATCTGAGCGGCGTGAAGGCCCGGCAGACCGCCAGCCATGCCGCACATCGCAGTTTTGCAGGCAATTGTCACGGATGTGCGCCAAACGCCTGAACGGCGTGGTAATGTTGCCATCGGCGAAGCTGGCGGCAGGTGCCGCCGCCCTATCAGGGGCAGGGCCAACGCTTCGGTTGCTCACAACACTAGAGGTCGGAGGGGATTCCCGCCATGTCTGCCACACGCGCTGCCGCCAAGGCCGCTCCACGCAACCCGAATCCGTTGCAGCCCTTCATCTGGACCGGTGTCGACAAGCGCGGCACCAGGATGAAGGGCGAAACGCTCGGCAAGAATGCCAGCCTGATCAAGGCCGAGCTGCGCAAGCAGGGCATCACGCCGAACATGGTCAAGGCCAAGCCCAAGCCGCTGTTCGGCCAGGCCGGCAAGACCATTTCCGCCCGCGATATCGCCGTCTTCAGCCGTCAGCTTGCGACGATGATGCAGTCCGGCGTGCCGCTGGTGTCCTCGTTCGAGATCATCGCCGGCGGGCAGAAGAACCCGCGGATGAAGGCCATGCTGGACGATATCCGCGCCAGCGTCGAAGGCGGTAGCACCTTGCACGAAGCCTTCGCCAAGCACCCGATGCAGTTCGACTCGCTGTACCTGAACCTGGTGAAGGCGGGTGAGAGCGCCGGTGTGCTGGACACGGTGCTGGACACCATCGCCAACTACAAGGAAAACATCGAAGCGCTGAAGGGCAAGATCAAGAAGGCGCTGTTCTACCCGGCCATCGTCATCGCGGTAGCGATCATCGTCAGCTCGATTCTGCTGATCTTCGTGATTCCGCAGTTTGAAGCAGTTTTCCAAGGCTTTGGTGCAGAGCTGCCTGCCTTTACGCAGATGCTGGTGAACGCCTCTGATTTCATGGTTGCGTACTGGTGGCTGATGCTATTGGTCGTTGTCGGCTCAATCGTTGGCCTCATTCAGGCCAAGAAACGCTCCAAGGTCGTCGCGCATTTCCTTGATCGGATGATCCTGAAGATACCGGTGATCGGCGAGGTCATGAAGAACTCTGCGATTGCCCGCTTCTCCCGCACCTTGGCAGTAACCTTCAAGGCCGGTGTGCCGCTGGTGGAGGCGCTGGATACCGTTGCCGGCGCCACCGGCAACATCGTCTACGAACAAGCTGTATTGCGTATCCGTGACGACGTTTCAGTGGGTTACCAGCTCAATACCGCGATGAAGCAGGTGGATGTGTTCCCGCATATGGTGATCCAGATGGCCGCCATCGGTGAGGAGGCCGGCGCGCTGGACACGATGCTGATCAAGGTGGCCGAGTTCTACGAGCAGGAAGTCAACAATGCCGTAGACGCTCTTTCCAGCATGCTGGAGCCGTTGATCATGGTGTTCATTGGCACCGTGGTGGGCGGCATGGTGATCGGTATGTACCTGCCGATCTTCAAGCTCGGCGCAACAATCTGACGTGATCGAGCTTCTCGCGGAATTCCCGGCGCTGGCAATTGCCAGCGCCGCTGTTTTGGGGCTGCTGGTCGGCAGTTTTCTGAATGTGGTGATCCTGCGCCTGCCGCTGCGTCTGCAATGGCAGTGGGAGCGTGACAGCCGCGATGTGTTGGGGTTGGATGCCGAGGCAGAGGCAGCCCCCTCACCCCAACCCTCTCCCCCGCTAGCGGGGGAGAGGGAGACTTCTCCGCCGCCAGGCATCGTGGTGGAGCGTTCGCATTGCCCCAAATGCGGCCACCAGCTTTCCGCGTGGGAAAACATTCCGCTGATCAGCTATCTGATGCTGGGCGGCAAGTGCCGTGGCTGCAAGGCAAAGATTTCCTGGCAGTACCCGGCGGTGGAAGCGCTGACCGGACTGCTGTTCGCGCTGATCGTGTGGCGGTATGGCGTTACCTGGCAAGGCGGTGCCTTGCTGGTGGCAACCGGCTTTCTGATCGCGATGTCCGGCATCGATGCGCGCACTACGCTGCTGCCGGATTCCCTCACCCTGCCCTTGCTGTGGTTCGGCCTGCTGCTGAGCCTGGGGCCGGTGTTCGTTTCGCCCGGCGATGCGATCCTGGGTGCGGCGGTCGGGTATCTGTCGCTGTGGAGCGTGTACTGGGCCTTCAAGCTGCTGACCGGCAAGGAAGGCATGGGCTATGGCGATTTCAAGCTGCTGGCCGCGATCGGTGCGTTCTGCGGCTGGAAGGCGATCCTGCCGGTGGTGCTGATGTCCTCGATCATCGGCGCGATTGTCGGCGTGCTGCTGATCACCATCCAGGGCCGCGACCGCGCCACACCCATTCCCTTCGGCCCGTACCTGGCGGCGGCCGGCTGGGTGCAGATGTTCTACGGCAAGGATCTGCTGGCGGCGTATCTGCGGTTCATGGGTGGTTGACTGCGGTAATCAGCGTCAAGACGTTGGGGTTCGCTACGCTCACCACCAACCTATAAAACCAAGAGCGCGCACCCCTTGATCGACGCAGCCACCACATAGGTCGGGCTGAGCAAAGCGATGCCCGACAGCGGGATGCGCTGCCATCAGCCTTCCGGCGGCAGCAGTTCCATCGCCATGACGATGGCGTCTTCGCGGCGGCCGTTGTGGTCCGGGTAGTAGTTCGGGCGGCGGCCGATTTCGTTGAAACCCAGGGATTCGTAGAGCCGCTGCGCAACGGGGTTGGACGGGCGCACTTCCAGAAAGACACGCTCGGCACGGTGCCAGCGTGCCAGGTCGAGCAGGCGCTGCATCAGATGCCGGCCATGACCGTGGCCCTGCTGCCAGGGCGCAACGCAGATGTTGAGCACATGCGCTTCACCGGCGCCGGCCGAGAGCACGCCGTAACCGATGATGTCGCCGTTGCTGCGCTCCAGCACCCAGCAGCCGTGACCGGCCAGCAGGCAATCGCGGAAGATGCCGGCCGTCCACGGGTAGGGATAGGCGGCGGTTTCAATCTGCATCACCGCTTCCAGATCGGTGCTGCGCATGGCGCGCATCGAGGTATTGCCGGTCCGGGCCTCGTCGCGCGTGACGGCGTTCATCACGAGCCGCCCTGCAATCGGCGCCGCAGCGCGCGCAACATCGGCCAGGCGATGCGTTTTTCCAGCGGATCGCGCAGGCGTGCCAGTGCCGCCACGCGGGTGGAACCTGCCGGTGCGCCGGTGCCGAAGGCGAGGATGGGGAGATTGTTGGGGCTGGATGCGTGGGTGGTGGGATCGCCTGCGCTGGAAGTTTGCCCCCTCATCCCAACCCTCTCCCCCGCGCGCGGGGGAGAGGGAGCAAGAGCGGAAAGCGCGGCGTCACCATCCCGTTCAAGCGCAACCGCCGCCATCACCTCAGCCCCATCACCCACCAACCCGCTCGAAGCAGCTTCCACTCCCTCTCCCCCGTGCGCGGGGGAGAGGGCTGGGGTGGGGGGGGCGGTTGGTGCTGATGCCGAACCATCCGCTTCCATCACCAGCGCCTGCTCCGGCATCGCGCCGACACTGCGCAGCACATCCTGCAGCAGTCTGTGATGCGGGCCGCTCAATGCGTCCGATTGCGCATCGGCGAACCACAGGCGCAGGCGCGGGCCTTCGATTGGAGCGTTGCCTCCGTCAGCAGCGCGGTTTGCGGAAACCTGCGTCCCGGCTTGTCGCGCAGGCGGTGTCCGGGCTGCATCTCCGCCTTGCCCGGTTTCGCTCTTCCGCATGTCTGGCGCAGGCGCAGGTTCGGACACGAGCGGTTGCTCCTGCTCGGCACCGCGCAGCCGCAACGGCTGCAAGCCCATGGCGCGCAGGTGACGAAGTCGGTCGGGTGTGAGCAGGTGTTGGACGGACATCAGCGGATTTTCGGTTCGGTATCGGTGGCCGGCTGCGAGGCGCGTTCGACCAGATCCTGGAAGAATTCGGTCTGGATCTGGTCCAGCGCCAGTCCGATGGTCTTAACCGAATCGGCCACGGTATTGCCCTGCACCGGCAACTGGCGCTGGTAGCGGCCGATCACCCAGGGACGGCCGCCGCCGGAAGGATCGGCGCGCAGCACCAGCGCCACCGCGACCTGCCAGCCATCACCGGTATCCACGCGCTCCAGTTGCGCGATGCGGCCACTGATCTGCAACGCGTCCATCTGCGCCGGCAGGCGATCAGCCACCACGCGGGTGATGCCCAGTTCGCGCAGGCTGCCGAGCAGACGGCGCTGCAGCAGACGCACCGGAGGATCGATCCAGAGCTGGTAGTGATAGGTGCGCAGCCGGCCGCCATCGGCATCGGGCGAATAAATCAACGCGCGGTCCGAATACAGGCCGTCGGCGCTGAACGGTTCCACCGTGATCGGCAGTTCGATCAGCGGCGCGGGCAGGCGCTGCACCGGCGCGGCGTCGGGCAGGCGGTAATAGGTGGTTTCCGG
>Ga0265293_10007718_pt1 | contig 16396 bp, 16 predicted proteins | sample Munlanlewell138R_FD_192505 | JGI IMG/M metagenome (GOLD analysis project Ga0265293, IMG submission 192505) | Leachate microbial communities from a municipal landfill in Southern Ontario, Canada - Leachate well 138R | ecosystem: Engineered > Solid waste > Landfill > Unclassified | place: Canada...
GCACCGCTTTCGACGGCTCCTACCGCAGGCTCTTGCAGCTCAAGGTACCCAAGGGGTTGCAAACAACAGATGGGTTTCGTACCGTGAGCTTCGATTACAACGACGCCGACAATCCCGACAACGTGACCAGCATCACCAACGACTTGGGCCACAGCGTGCTTACCGAGTACGATATCAAGGACCGGGTGACCAAGGTGACCGACGCCCGAGGCAAATCCACGGAATTCACCTTCCTGGACGGCCTCTTGGATGAGGTCCACCTACCCGCCAACAACGGGACGAGTGGTGAACCCAGGAGCATCTCTCTGGTCTACGACCCGCACGCTCGCCTGACCGAGGTTCGGCGTGACATCGACGCGAACAATCAACAGATGATCGTGAAGTACGCCTATAACGGATTCTCCGAGCTGGAAAAGCTGATTCGGCTGAAAGATACCGTGGAAAAGAGCTTTGCCTTTACCCGCAACGCTCTGGGCCGGGAACTCACGGTGGAAGACCCTCTGCAAAAGATCACCCAAACCGTGTGGCAGTCCTCCTGTTACGGCAACAGCCGAACCTCTGCTCGGGGAGTTCGGGTCAAGACCGGGGTGGACATGTTGTGCCGTATCAGCGAAATCGAGGCAGGCGATCCTGAGGCCTTTAGCAGCCAGGACATCGACCCGGTGAGAGAGACCCGCACCTTCCACCACGACGAGTTGGGTCGCCTGGTGAAAAGTACGCAGCTCAACCCTTCCAGATATGGCCAGGCTGTCGCCGGTATCGACCGCTACGGAGAGATTCCCGAAGAGAAGCTCTACGAACACGACGAGCTCGACCGGCTCGTGAAGATGAGTTTCCGCCGCGACGGCGACCCCGCGGGCGCTCGCGATGAGACCCTCTCTTTTGAGCACGATGAAGAGGGCAACGTGACCAAGATCACGGACCCGCAAGGCAATGTCACCGAGTACACCTACTATCGGGACAACCTGCTTTACCAGGTCATCATCAAGCGACCGGACCAGCCGGACCGTATTTTCACCTACCGCTACGATGCCGCCGGTCGACTCGAGGAGATCGAGTACCCCGAAGACACCGAAATCAAGGCGATCTTCAAAGACGCCTCCAACACCCCCGGCAGCGGCTTCGACCCCAACGGAAACCTGATGTTCCTGCGCTATGAAAAGGATGGAGTTCTCATCCGCCGCTTTGAGTTCTCCTACGACGACTCCAACAACCGCCAATCCATGCTCGACGTAACCCCCACCCGTGCGGTAAAGTGGGAGTATGGTTTCGACTGGCTGGATAGGCTTGTGACGGTCAAAAGAGCTCAAGCTGAGAATGTGGGGAGCTTGCCTGCGAGCCCCCTCGGTTCCACTTATCTGCAGCGCGAGTATGCCTTCGATGAATCCGACAATCGCACATTCTTCGATGATCACGTGGCGGGTGTGAGCTATCACTACACTTACAAGTCCATTGATGACAATGGAACCACACGGTGGAGCGACCAACTGGAAGAGGTCCTGGTCTCCTCGACGGTCGGCGAGCGGAATCCCGCTAACTTCAGCTCTTTTGAAAGTTTCGAACACGACGATGACGGCAATCTCACCGCCCGCATCATCACGGCCACCGGTGAAGCGATCACGTTTGTGTGGGACGACTTCGATCGCTTAAAGCGCGTAGAGTCTGACCAGAACGGGCGAATGCAAGATGCTCGGTACGGCGTCGACGGTCTCAGAAAGCGAAAGTTAGACAAGAGCGGCCAAAACTCCGTGGAGTACGGAGTCGGCATCTCCGCAGCCGCTTCTATTCCTGGAACCGTGAGTTCCAATGCGCCGAGAATTTCCTACATCATGGGGCATATGATTCTTGGTTGCGAAATCGACGGAGAGTTTCGCTATCACCTCGGTGATGCGCTCAGTTCTGTGCGGGATGTAGTGGATGATGACGGAGAGGTTCTCCGGAGCTTGGAGTTCGATGAATATGGGAATTTGCTGAACTCTTCGGGCTCTGGCATGGTATCTCCCAAGACCTGGATTGGTGGGTTGTCGGTCAACGATGACTGGGCTGATTCAGGAATGTTCAACATGGGGCATCGAAGCTATGCGGCAGGAGTGCTTGGGAGGTTTATCAGTAGGGACCCGATTGGGCACGCTGGAGGGTTAAATCTTTATGGCTATGGCGACAATAATCCGGTGACCTATACAGACCCAACGGGGCTTCTTGTCTGGGCTCTTCCTGCACTCCCTGCGATTTTTGAGGGGGTTTCCCTTGGCTATGCTGTGGGCGTACCAGCGGCTATCGGTGTCGGAGTCTATCTTGGAGACAAACTTGCTGAGGGAACTGGGAGCTTGCCTAGTGTAGAACAGATGTCAATGGCTCTGCCCCATCATGCCGCCGGACCAATGGACGACCTAAGATTTATGAGTCGCCCGTGGGATGACGCTTCGATTTACCAGCCTGGGGACCTGAATATCGCGAGCATGAAAAGCTCTGATCCTTGTGACAAAGTACCTCTCCGAGGGAAAAGCGTGACAAGCGGCAAGAAGAAGCTCGAAAAAGCTGGACTAAAAGAAGCTTCGGACCGTCGACGAGGCGGTCGAGCTTGGGTAGATGTGGCCGGAGAAGTCCGCGCAGCTTGGGACCGAGCCACGAAAAAGTGGGGAAGCCATTGGCACAAGTTCGATGCTGATGGAAATAGTCTTAATGATGCAGGTAGAAGGGTTGACCCTCGGGATCCAGCTGCTCATATACCGGATGGTAGTCGCAGAGTAAAGAGGAAAGGATCGCGTGGTAGTACCACTCCAATGTTATGATAGATCCATTTGCTGTAGAACTACATGATAGCCATATTCTTGATGTGAAATTGGACCACTGTTTGCAACGTCTTGTGGTCGTGGTCGACGCTCCATACAATCCCGGTGAAAGACTCATAGAGTTTATCTTCGAGGGCCTTCTAAGGATGGAGTTTGAAACTCAACGTGCCATAACGGGAGACAGAGAGCAGCCACTAATGATCTCAGGTTTAACACGACACAATGATAGCATTCAGCAAAGATTTGCCGACCGTATTCGCGAGTTGGAGGAACTCTCCGAAAGAACTGCATCGGCGTCGAAGCTCAAAGGATTCATCGAGGTTTTCCATGTTAGTATAGACTCCGAACTCTCACATAGAGGTTTCGGCGAACGGACTGGAATCAACGGTATTCACCTAGTCTGTCGGCAAATACTTGCTCTTCCAGCAGACAAGAAGTGGTTCAAGAAAGCTATGCCCCCGTGTGGAATCCCGGGTGATCCACTTGATGATATCTCTCCAAACTAACTGTCTTCATGCCTCCAGACCCTATTTAGATTCCCTAGAGCGGTATGCTGGAAAGGCTTGACCTCCCCGCCTCCGGCGGGGACTTGGGGAGGGGGCTCCCGGCTCGCTCTTAAGAGTCTCCAAGAGCGAACCGAGAGCCCCCGAGGGGAAGCCGAGCTTAGCTCGGTGCTCACCAGCTGGTAGCGGTTGGTCCGGGTTGTAGCGCGGACTTGGGGTCAGCACAAACTGCAAAGTAAGTGCCGGCGGCCGACCCGCGCGTGACCTCGATTACAAAGCCCTTCGGGCGGCCGTGATCTTGGTAAAGCCACCCCGAATCGGCCGCCCGCGGAACCTGGTCAGAGTCCCGCGCTTAGGCGCGGGAGGGGGATTCCGGCCGAAGACGGCCGGTTGCGCTTCATTCGGCCTAACGGCCGAATGAAGCGCCCAATAAAGATCCCGAGATCCCAACTCAAAACTTACCGAAGGAAGCCTGTTAACCCGGGCTTCTTTCCTTTTAGGCGATCCCGTGCTCTTGATCCCAGCCCGTGGCGCGACCGTGGCGCAGGTGGCGCGAACTCCAACAAAGACCACACAGATCGTCACTGCCAGCTCTGATGAGGACCACGCCAAACGATGACCTCCGGTGATGATGATGGCCCAGGATAGTTCCGTTCGTCGCTCCGTCAAGAGGTAAACCTCGCTTCGCTCGGCCCTTCGGGCCCCTTGACTCCGGTCCTCACTCCACTGGCAGTGAAGCCATCATCATCACCGGAGGTCATCTCATGTTCAGCTTAGCTCCCCACCAGATCCGCCAGCTCCTCGCCGCCGTGGATCTTAACTCGCCTTTTGGTAGGCGCGATTATCTCTTGATTCTATTTCTCTATCAAACCGGTCTTAGGGTAGGTGAGTGCTCAGGTCTTATCACCCACCACGTCTTCAGTAAAGGCCAGGCCAGAGAGTGGCTTCATCTCCCAGCATCGATCTGCAAGGGTCCTAGAAGTCGAGTTTTGCCCTTAAATGCCACCGCCAGGGCGTGCATCGAGAAGCAGGTTCAATTCAATAGAGATCGTGGGTTTTCCGTCGCTCCGGCAGCCCCACTATTCCAGCACCGAAAGCACGGCCCCTTATCCATCAGGTCCATCCAAAAGATCATCGAGCGTTACCGCGTAACGGCAGATCTAGATCTCAGGGCCACCCCACATACACTCAGGCATTCATTCGCCTCCAACATGCTCGATAATGGCAGTTCTCTTACCTCGGTCCAGCGGATCCTTGGCCACCGAAGGATAGCCTCTACTCAGGTCTATGTGCACGCCAGTAGGAAAAAGCTTCAGCGTGATGCAGCCGAGTTTGGGGGCTGACGGCCTTATTTATTCGCCGCCCAGGTGTTCCGAAAGGTTCTGCCTCTGATGGAGGATGCGAACGATCTCCACCGTGCTCGACTCCTCGAAAACCCGATGAATCACCTTGAAGCTGGAGACGATTCGGTGCCGGAGTTGAGGGTAATCGGCAAGTGCCTGGCCCATATACGGGTGGGTTCCGAGCCCTTCGACAGCATCATTGATCTCAAGAGCGACCTTGCGGGCTTCGACCAGGTCGCTCTTTTCTTCAATCTTTTTGGCCAGGTTCTCAAAGTCGTCGGCCGCCGGTAGGGTCCACCTTATTCGGAAATCCATCGAGCCATTCGCTGCTTCACTTCCTCGTGGCTGACCGTGTGCCCCTTCGCCGAAGCCTCAAGCCCCTCTTCGATCTTGAGCTTCTCGACAAGGCGACTCAATTCAATCTCCAGGTCTTCAGCGGTCATTTCTTCGGGAAGAGATTGTATAAGCTCTTGGGCTCTTTGCTTGATCGTCACGCCTTCACCCCGCTAAGAGTCTCTTCGATTCGATGTCTTGTAAGCATAGAGGCCAAAACTGTTTTGAGGGCCGCCAACTCGTGAGAGGCAAGCTTCGGTATTTCTGTGAGCATCTCCACCAGTTCCACGTCATCGATCTCAAGGCTAGAGGCCAAGCCTTCCTTGCCTCCAAGAAGAAGTTTTTCCACCGGCACCTCGAGGGCTTGCGCCAACTGCTCCAGTGAGTTTCTGCGCGGTCGAATCCGGTCTGTCTCCCACCTGGCGACATAGCTTTGAGACACACCTAACATTTCGGCCAGTTCCGACTGCTTGAGCGATTTGGCTTTGCGATACTTCGATATCGATTTTCCGAGCGACATATTCCTATTCTCCTAAATCTCAGGCCGTCAGGCAAGCTTCATAGACTCTTTACATTTCTTTTTGAAGGAATAATATTACATATTAAGTAATGTTAAATTCTCAAAGAAATTTTGTTGATTACAAGTAAGCGTCTTTATCGCTTCCGCTAAGAAAGGACCAACCCATGTCTCCGCCTGAAGCCTGGCGATACCTCGCCGACACTTTTCACAGCCTCCCCCAGCTTGTCGATTACAAGAAGTTGCCCGTTGACTATGGGCCCGAAGAGGCGATCCAAATCTACAAGACTGCTCCCCTGAGTCGCGCGGAACGCTCTCTATTGAGCTTCCTGCTCCACGTCTGGAACCACTACGAGTTCACGTTTGATCTCTCCGACACTCAGATTTGGGATAGTCGGCACAGGAAGGCGTTTCTCAACTGGGTGAACGGCAAGACTCTGGGCGAACCGTGCAGGTACTTTTGATGAACGATTTTTCACGCCAAGACATCGAGACGCTGAAGGCGAGCGTCGATCTCTGCGAGCTGATCCGAACTCACGGCATCGAACTCAAGCCCGTCGGCCGCAATCTTACAGCACTCTGCCCATGGCACGACGACAAAGACGCCTCACTCGTGGTCAATCCCGAGAAACAGCTCTATAACTGTTTCGGCTGCGAAGCCAAGGGTGATGCGCTCAGTTTTCTACAGGTTCAAGAACAGCTCTCCTTTCCTCAAGCCGTGATGCGCCTGCGCGAAATCGCCGGCGACACAAGCCAAGCGTCGCCATCCGATCCCGTCAGGCCGGACGATCCAGACCGCTTTCCCGGTGGCCATACTCGTAACGACCTGCTCGAGAAGGTCTGCCGTCACTATCAGAAAGGTCTTGAGGGTTCCGAAGAGGCGCGTCAGTACTTGAAAGACCGCAAGCTCTGGAATTCCGAGTTGTACGAAGGCTTCCAGTTCGGCTACTGCGATGGAACGCTTCTGAAGGCTCTCCCGAAGGGCGACGTGCGCGACGCGCTCCGCGAGATGGGCATTCTCAACTCCAAGGGCCGAGAGCATTTTCTGGGCTGTGTGGTCGTCCCGCTCTTTCATCCCACGGACGGCCTGGTGGGATTTTATGGTCGGCGCATAGATCCGGCGTCCAGAGTTCGGCATCTGTTCTTGCCCGGCCCGAAGCGAGCCGTCTTCGGGTTCCAAGCGATGGAGGCGGCGAGTTCGGTCTACGTGACCGAAGGGGTGTTTGATGCTCTGTCGCTGTGGCTTGTAGGGTTGCGGCCGGTCACCTGTGTGTTCGGAGTGGGCGGCGGCCTGCCGGAGGAACTCGAAAGGTATCTGCGGGCCTCGTCTGTCACCGAGCTTCGTCTCTGTTTCGATGATGATCGATCTGGTCGCCGGGGTCAGCAGAAGGTTCTTCGCCAGGCGGGCGACCGGTTCAAGATTTCTCGTATCGTGATGCCCGCCGAGGTTGACCCCAACAAGCTTTTGGTTCGTGAGGGCCCGGACATGCTCCGAAGCTTTGCCCGCTGTTTGAAGCCGCTCTCAAGCCCTGAAGACCTGGAGCCGCCCGATCCACTGAGCAATACGCAGCACCTACCTCTCACGGAAACAACAGACCGCGACTTTAGCCTGACTTTCTCGGACCCCGAAGTCCGTTACTTGGTAACGCCCCAGCCGCCGTTCAACTCAAGCCGCTTGAAGGTAACGATCCGAGCCGAGCGCACTCAGCCGCTAGGAAAGACCAACTCGTCGCCCGCAGGGCCCAACTTGCCATCTGCAAGATTCTTGGACCGCTGCGATCTCGTCAGCTCACGTTCTCGCACCGAGGTTCTGCGCGGCCTCTCCCAGCAGCTCAGCCTGGACGCCGAAACCGCGAAGCTGCATCTCGACCACATCCTAGACACCGCCGACCGTTTCACGGATTCGTTGGGTCGTGCCGACGGCGAGTTAGACTCCAAGGAAGCTCCGGAGCTATCCGAGCAAGAGCAAACCGAAGCGCTCGAGTTCTTGCAAGCCCCTAACCTGGTCCGCCGGCTGCAAGCCGATATGGAATCGTTGGGCTACGTGGGTGAGGAAAAGGGCAAGCTCCTGGCTTACCTGGTGGGCCTGTCACGAAAGCTCGAGAATCCGCTCTCGGCCATCATTCGCTCCCAGAGCGGTGCGGGCAAGTCCGGCCTGGCTTCATTGGTGGCGTCGTTGGTACCGCCGGAAGACGTCATTCACTACTCGCGGGTCTCGGCTCACGCTCTGGCCTACGCGGGCAAGGATGCTTACAAACGAAAGCTCTTGCTCATGGAAGAGCGGGTAGGCGGCGAAGCGGCCGACTACTACATCAGGATCCTGCAGTCGTCGGACATGATCCGGCAGGCCGTGGTCATCAAAGATCCGGTCACCGGCCAGATGAAGACTCAGGAGTTTGAAGTCGAAGGTCCCATCGCCTACATCGAGACGACCACGGCAAACGTCATCAACCAGGAGAACGCCTCGCGCTGCTTTGAAATCTATCTCGACGAGACCGAAGAGCAGACACGGCGCATTCACGAGTGCCAACGGCTATCCCGCGAAGCCGTCCGACTCAAGAGAGTTCGCAAAGACGCGATTTGCGCCCGGCATCATAACGCCCAAAGGATGCTCGAGCAGTTGCCCGTCGTTATCCCCTACGTGCGGCACCTCACCTTTCCCACACGCTGGCTACGCACCAGGCGTGACAACGAGCGCTTCCTGTGTCTCATCGAAGTCTCGGCGCTCTTGCACCAGCACCAGAGGTCTTGCAGACAGCTCGATGGGCCTGATGGTGAGCCTGTCCGCTACGTGGAGGCGAATCTCGATGATTATCGTCTGGCCTATGAACTGGCCAAGGACGTTCTACGTGACACCTTGCACGAGCTTTCGATCTCGGCCCGTGAACTGCTGGACGCAGCCTGCAAGCTTGAAGGCTCGTTCACCCGCCGCGATCTTCGAAGCGCCATCGGCTGGTCTCAGCGGCGTATTCACGAGGGCGTCCACGAGCTGGTGGATATGGAGTACATCGCCGCCGTGTCCGGTTCCAACGGGAAAGCACACCAATACACCGTGGTCGTTCGTCCAGGCGAAGCCCAGCCCTCACCCGTGGCGCATCTGCTTCATCCCGATGAACTCGCGGTGAAGCTACACAACTCGGACCCCTAATGACCAGCTCGCCGCCACCTGTACGCGGGTACCCGGCGCACCTTTCCAACCGTTCCATTGCTTTCCGAAACGCTGGATTCCAGTGTTCACAAAGATTCTTTGCCTTTTGGCGTGACCGTTCCACCTTTCCACGACCCCCTGGGGGTTATATGTCAGAAGTTCACTTATGCCGCTGCGCGGGGCGAGTTGGCAAGTGGCGCATCAACTCTTCAACTTGCTCCGCGCAGCGGCGACTAAGAGAAAAACGAATGGATTCCAGTAACGATGCCATTTGAAGCACATCATCTATCTAAATCTAATAACCATGGAGATCTACTCTTCATGGTCAGGGGAGGTTGTCTTGGCAGACGGCGAGGTGGTTTCCATGGATTCTGAACTGTGGCAACAGCGGTTCACCGAGCATCTTCGCTCTTACCGGCGCAGCGAGCAGACGATACTCTCGTATCTGGTGACGGTGCGGCACTTTCTGAGCTTTCTCGAACAGCGCGGCTTGTCGGGCCCGGGCGAATTGGGCAAAGCCGACGTGGAGGCTTACCAGGTCAGCCTTGAACACACCGTCACTTCCAAAGGGAAGCCGTTGGCGCTTACCAGTAAGAACAACAAAGTCTCCGTGGTGAGAGCGTTCATCAAGTTCTTGCGGCGGACCAATGTTTTGATGACGGACCCGACCCGGGACATTGTTTGCCCGCGTCCGCCCAAGACGATCTTACCGGAGCTTCCCACCGAAGAGCACATCGAGAGGCTCCTGGAAACGCCCGACGTGTCCACGCCGTTAGGGCTTCGCGACCGCGCGATCCTGGAGCTATTCTACTCATCGGCGCTGCGAAACGCCGAGCTGCGGCTTCTCCAGGTTGGCGATGTCGATTTCTCCCGGCTTCAGGTGCGTGTCTATCGCGGCAAGGGTGGCCGTGGGCGTGTGGTGCCGGTGGGTGAAGTCGCGGCCGCCTGGGTGGAACGTTATCTCAGCGAGGCCCGGGCTCAACTGCTACAAAGCAAGGAGCACGGCTTTCTCTTCATCTCCTTTCGAGGGCGGCCGTTCAAGTGCAATCGACTGGGGGAAGTCGTCGTTCGAAACGCGGAAGAAGCGGGCTTGCCCATGCGGGTCACGCCCCACGTGCTACGCCATTGCTGCGCGACCCACATGCTGCGTAATAACGTGAGGCTTCGCCATCTCCAGGAGTTTCTCGGCCACGCCTCGCCCAGCTCGACCCAGATCTACACCCGGGTCGAGATCTCAGACCTCAAGCAAGCCCACAAATCCTGTCATCCCCGGGAGCACCTGCAGTGAGGTCTTGCACCCCAAGGGCACTCGCTTCGCAGCGCAGACGGCGAGTTTGGGGCTAGGGGTGAGTGTGTGACTATTCTCTCTGACCAAATCGAGGCTTGTCTTGCCGGCGTTTCTCCTCGTTATTCGAAAGCAACTGTCAGGGCCTACAGTGCCGGGCTCGCACGCTTTGGGTGTTACGCATCCGAGGCGGGCATCGAGTCGGCGGGAGAGCTCACCGACCAGGTGCTTCTCGACTTCCATTCCTGGCTCTTGAACTTCCAGCTCGCCGAATCCACCATCAGCCTCGCTGTTCGTTCGGTCAAACTCTTTCTCAAATGGGCCTGCGCCGAAGGGCTCTGTTTGTGGGATGGCTCCTCTTATTCGATGAAGACACCGAAGTCCGAGGTTCCGGAACCTCCCACCGTCGAAGTTATGCAGCGTCTCCTGCAACTGCCCAACCGACGGACGCCGGAAGGCCTCCGTGATCTGTTCTGTTTGGAACTGCTCTACAATCTCGGCTTGCGTCGGACTGAAGCCGTGTCTTTGGACCTGAAAGATCTGGATCTGACGGGAGAAACGCTCTTCGTGGTGGGCAAGAACAGTGATGAACGGCTTCTTCCCGTGAATCCCACTCTCAAGCAGGCCGCCCGAGACTATCTCTTCAACGGCCGCCCCCGCTTGCTGCCCGCTCCCGATGAGAGAGCGCTGCTCTTGAACAACGAAGGCAAGCGGCTCCCACCCGGCACTCTCCGCTACATCGTGGTCAAATACGGCGCTCGGTTAGACATCAACCTCTCGACTCATCAGCTTCGCCATGCATGCGCCACCCATCTTGTGCAGGCGGGAATGAAGCTTACCGATGTGCAGCGTCTGCTTGGCCATTCAAGTCTCGATTCTACCGATCGTTACGCCCAGATTTCCCAAACTGAAATGGAGCGCGAGTTCCGCTGCACCCCAAGGGCACTCGCTTCGCAGCGCGCGGGGCAAGTTAAAGCCGAGCGCCAATCCCAAACTTGCCGTGTGCAACACCGTGATTGAAGAGCATTTGGCGGCTCTTCGCGAGGACGGCTATTCTCCGCAGACGCTTGAAGCCGCGGCTCGCTGGCTTCGTCACTTCAAGAGCTTCTGTGGCGACCGAAGTCCCACCGAACTCAAACCCAAGGACCTGGAACAGTGGCACAAAGAACTCGTCTGGACACCCGGACCCAAGGGCAAGCTCTACGCCGAGAACACAGTGGCCCAGGCCGTCGGTGCCGTCCGTCGCTTCTATCGCCGGCTCCTGGCGGAGGGCAAGTTAATCGAAGACCCAACGATGTCGCTCTCCACTCCGAAACCCAAGAAAACTCGAGCCCAGGGCTTGAAGCTTGAACCTCGGGAGTTGCGCGAGATCTTCTCTCAGCTAGACCTTGAAAGCTCCTTCGGCATCAGGGACCGCGCCGTTCTCGGGCTCTTGGCGGAAACGGGCATCTCCGCCGGGGCTTGCTCTCGCCTAGACATCAAACACTTGTGTTTTGACACCGGCGCCGTGTTGACCAGAGGACGGACACAGAAGATCCACTCTCTCACCGACGGTCTGCTCGCCGATCTCCACCGCTACTTACGCGAGGCTCGGCCACTCCTGGTCACGGACATTACACCCGCTCTCTTCTTGGACCGCTACGGGAATCGAGTCTCCACGCCGTCCGTCCGCCGTATCATCGACCGGGCCCGTAAAGCTCTCGATCCTTCTCTTTTCTCTTAGTCGAAAGATCTGGGCGTCCGGTCTCGAAGCCCTTTCAGGTGAGGCTCTTTCCAACCAAGTCCAGATTCTTCGCCCTGCTCTTGCTGTTGGTTTTTTTGGCCAATTCCGCCCCCAGCTTAGCCATTTCAAAAACCCCTTATTTGGGCGTGTCCCCCTTGAAAGCGGGTCATTCAAACCGGATTGAATGTAATAATAATCCGGTTAACTACATTGATCCAGCTGGACTGTGGCCGACTCCTGACACGGGATGGGACGCCTTCAATATTGGTCTTGGCATCACATCTCTCGGAGCGAATCTCTATATGGGAAACGTGGCCGGGGCAGCTGAAGACGCTTTAGGCCTCGCCATTGACGCCACGGCTGCAGCTATTCCTGGAATCCCAGGCGGGGCGGGAGTTGCGATTAAAGGTAAGAGAGCTGTCAACATTGCTGATTCAGCCAAAGATGTCGTAGGTACATCCAAGAAACTTAGTGGCCGTCCCCGTGCGCAAGACGTCAGCAATCCCCATGGAACGATTGAGAACTCCACCAACATCATCAACTATCAGGACAATGCGCGTAAAAATGTCAGAAGAAAGATGAAGGAAGACCCTGATATTAAAGAAATTGGCGGTTCCGACGCAATTATACAGAGCACAAAGGGCACCAGAGGAAGAGAAAAACATACTTTTAGGCGGTTTGAAGGCATGGATATTAATGATGTACTCGACGAACTAGACCCTTGTGATTAGAAGGAGCAAGGAAGAGATAAGGGCCTTTAGCAAGGTCTTAGACCTGTATCATAGAGAAGAGTACGCTAAAACACTCGATGAACTCTTGGTATTTGCAAAGATAAACAAATCTTGTACCCACATAGCTCACACTATGAGAGGGCACATTTTTCTATTTGAACTGAAGAATCTGGAAGCTGCCGAGAATGAACTGAGACAAGCCTTGGAGATAAGGCCAAGTGCAAAGAAAGCATCGTACTATCTCTTTACTGTTTTGCTAGAGCAAGGAAGGATAAAGGAGGCCATCGATGAGGGAAAGAGGTTTCATGCTCTCAGAAAGGATTCGTTCCCATCAGATGACGAATTGCTGAGAGACTATCGCCAACAAGTCAATGCTCTGAGTTCTCTTAGTCCGTCCGAGCTTGAAAATATTCGTCACAAGTATTTAACGTACGATTCTACGGTTTTGGACGAAACTGAACCGTAGCCGCCCTTGCGAACCTCAACCAAACCCCTTACGCAAGCTACGAGATCGACGCGGCTGGAAACCTCACCAGCGTCACCATCAATGGGATCACCACCTCCCTTACCCACAACAGCCTCAACCAGACCACCTCCCCCGGCACCCCCGGCTACGACCCCAAGGGCCAGACCACCACCGACGCCGAGGGGCGTACCTTCGAGTGGGATGAACAAGGCCGGGTCACCGCCATCGTCACCGGCAACAAGCGCAGCGAATTCGGCTACGACGGCCTCTCCCGGCGCACCGTCATCACCGAGTACCAAGACGACACCATGGTCTCCAAAAAGCTCTACTGGTGGCTAGGCGGCTCCATCGTCACCGAGCGAGACGCCCTCCAAACCGACTACCCCATCACCAAACGCTACTTCGGCCAGGGTGTGCTGCAGAACGGCACCAAACTCTACTACACAACCGATCACCTCGGATCCGTCCGAGAACTCCTCGATCAAGATGGAAACGTGGTGGCCGAGTACCGCTACTCCATCTACGGAGAACGCACCAAAATCTCCGGAGATCTCGACTCCGACTGGGGCTTCGCGGGACTCTTCCACCACGAACCTTCCGGTCTGGATCTAGCCACCTATCGGCTCTATGATGCCAAGCAACGACGCTTCATCTCGCGGGACCCGCTGGGGGAGGCGGTGGATTATAATCTTTATCGGTACGCGGGGAATAACCCCGTGAGCTTTACGGACCCGAGCGGACTGGACTTATCAATTGTGACCTCACCGATAAATTCTCAGGTAGCTAGACCAGGTCTTGGAAGCCCAGCTAACGTTGCACTGACCAAAGCTATATGGCAGAGACTCTTTGTCTCCAACTCAGTGAACAGCGCCCTTTGGGCTCTCATAAATGCCGAAGGATACGACATCAAGATTGCGGTAGTCGATTCTCTTGATGAGGACGTTGGTGGAGGTTCGCTTTACGATTCTAACGGGTTCAATTTAGATGAATCTAATACCCCATGCGACGATTCAGGAATCCTGGAAGAAGGAACCTACTATCTTTTCCTGGATAGAAGCTTCCTAGAGAGCAACGGTATTGACTTTGCCGCTACGGCAGGTCACGAACTGGGACACGCTCATCTTCTTGTTTCATCTGGCAAGTACCAGCGACTACGAAAAAATGCTCCGAACAAAAGTGATTGGGCAAATGCTGAAGAGGTTTTTGTAACCAACAACTATGAAAACCCCTTGAGGGCTGCTTTAGGTCTTGACTCGCGCACCCCTAACACACTTGTTCGAGATTATTGAATAGTCGGAAACTGAAAGAAAAGCCGTGTCGAAAATCACTCTTGAAACGCGCGTAAGAATTCTATCTTGGCTGTGCCTCTGCTCCATCGTACTGAACTTCGCCGTGCTTGCGGTCATGCTAGCAAGCAACCTGATCCCTGCCTCCTATGTGAAGGGTAGACATGGCGAACTCGTAGAAATTGGAAATTTCGGACCAGGCAGTACAGGCGGCGAGGTTCAAGACTTTGGAATAAGAGTTCTAGACTCTCAGGGAGTCGAAAGGTTGGCTTTGGGGCTCAGAGGTTCTGCGAGCTACATACGGATTTCGGACGCTGCCAACCGACAGCGCGCCAATATTTCGGAAAACGATAAAGGTACGCTGCTCTACTTTGACTCCCCAGACGGTTCCAGCTCTTTATCAGTAAGATTGAGCAAGGACCGGTCTGAAGGACCTCTTGTTTCAATCAAGTCCACGGAAACAAATGATCGCTGGGTAGTGTTGCCTCTGTCTCCATTGCCGCCTCGAATTCGAGAGGATGAGTAGGTAGACTTATACTGTCATAATAATCCCGTTAACTACGTGGACCCTAGTGGACTGGACGCTTATCTCGATATCGTTGTTGGCACAAACGACCCTGGTGGGACTTTCAATTATTATGGTCATGCTTGGATCGAAGTCTCACCGATACCGGGCACCGGCTCGGCCTGGAACGAGCTATCCAGCTACGCAACTTATCCCAAGGGATTAGTTAAGAATGATGATCTTACCATCGGCTATCGCGACGACGTCAATCGAACGCGGAGGCGAATCAGGCTCGATAGCTCCCAGGAAGCAAGCTTACAGAAGTATTTACAGGAGTTTGGTAAGAAGCCAAAGGAAGAAAAGTGGCAACCCTGGTCGGCTTGCGACACGTTTGCCACAAATGCATGGAACGAGGTCGCGCCGGATGACGAATGGATAGATCCTTCCCAAACCGTAGAACGGGTCGACCCTACGAAGCTAGATGGCTCAGGAGCGGCTCCTGATTTCATGTTCAAATTGAAGTGGCATACACCCAGAAGGCTCGGTCAATACCTTGAGTCGCGTTAGGCTTTTTGTTGCTGCATCGCAGGTCTTGATCATCATCTTATGCCTGGTTGGATGTACCCCCCGAGAAAGTACAGCCTCTGACTTGCCTGGCAAAGGATCTCCATCCCCATCCCCAAAGTCTGGGGGAGTGAGCAAGCTCTCTATTCACGGAATGGGACTCGGAACGCTTCAGCGCGATGCGAGCTACGTCTTCTCGCCGCAGTTAGTCGAAGGAAACCGTACGTTCTATCTTCGCGACCCGGCTGGCGAGGAGGAGGGAAAAGCTCGGTATCTCCTCTCCATAGACTATGACAATACAAATAAGGCCACGGCGCTTAGCGGAGACAAGCTCCAGTTCGATGGAGAGACTGTCGTATTTCGTGATGGCAACTCTATCCTGGGGACTCCCGATACAATCGTGCCCGTAGAGGTCGAGACCGAAGTTCCGATGGAGCTACGGGAGTTCCGCGAGTACAAGCTTTACGTGCTCTTTGCAGACGGAAGGCCGATTCATTTTTTCCTCAACCGTCAACCTTCTGAAGCGGAGCTAAAACTCTTGGAGCGCTCCAAATAGCCTTCCGGAACTAGGTCTCGTCGTGGTGGTTCGCCCTTAGAGTCTCAAAGGGCGAACCAGGTGGGTCTGAGAGGATCTAAGCCGTAGAAAGCCAGCCGGAGTACCGGCTGGCTTTCTACTCAGGTTGAATTGGGTTGGGTGCAAACTCGGGGCCTGGGTGCTGGCGTCCGAAACGCGCGTGACCGCAAATGACGAGGCTCCTTCGGAGCGGCAGCGCTCTTGGTACAGCCACCCCGAATCGGCCGCCGTGGTAGATTGGATCCACTCCGTCGCCGAGGCGCGACGGAGAACACCCACCTTCGGCGGGTACCCGACCTGCGGTCCCGAGGGGGCTTGCCAGCCCCCTGAACCCCTGCCTGCCGGTTTATGCCGCTTCGCGTCATAAACACGGAATGAGCGAGTCGCATTCCGATCCGATCTGTAACCCGTTTTGCGAGAGCGTTCCACCGACACTATCACGGGTTTCACTTGCCAGATCGATCCGACGGTCTCAACCAAACAGACTTCCAAGAGTAATGATGATGAAGAGTAGCTCCGTTCGTCCCAAAAGAAAGGGTGAACCCGGCGGGGGACCGCCGGAACCATCCCGACTTCGTCGGGACTAAAGCCCTTTCTTTTGCTCCTCTCTGCGCTGGTGAGGTAGT
>Ga0265293_10007719_pt1 | contig 16395 bp, 13 predicted proteins | sample Munlanlewell138R_FD_192505 | JGI IMG/M metagenome (GOLD analysis project Ga0265293, IMG submission 192505) | Leachate microbial communities from a municipal landfill in Southern Ontario, Canada - Leachate well 138R | ecosystem: Engineered > Solid waste > Landfill > Unclassified | place: Canada...
CCAGCGCCAACGCCTGGCTATAGCCCGTGCGCTGCTAGGCAGCCCCCAGGCGCTACTACTCGACGAGCCCACCTCCAACTTAGACGACGCCGCCGAACATGAGATAGTTACCTTGTTGGCGCACCTGGCCCAGGACCACCTGGTGCTCGCGGTGACCCACCGGCCGGCGCTAGCGCGGGCCGCACACAAGCTCTTGGAAGCCGCGCCGGCTGGCGCCTGACGCCTAAGGCGGCGTGCCTGCTGGCACGGCGCGGGCAGCATGGGAGGACGCTCATCTCCAGCATCGTCGTAATCGATTACGGTTCGCAGTACACGCGGCTCATCGCGCGCCGCCTGCGTGAATCGAACGCCTATTCGGTCATACTGCCCCACACCGCTGACCTGGCGCGCATACTTGCAGAAGAACCTGCCGGGATAATCCTGTCGGGCGGGCCTTCCAGCGTGTACGGGGCCGAGGCGCCCGGCCTGCCAGGCGGCCTGCTGCAGGCGGGTGTACCCGTTCTGGGTATCTGCTACGGCATGCAGCTGTTGGCGCGCGCGGCGGGCGCCAGCGTGGCCCGCAGCCAAGTAAGCGAGTACGGCAAGGCGACCCTAACCTCGTACGCGGGTCGCCTGTTCGAGGGGGTGCAGGGCGAGTTCGTGGCGTGGATGAGCCACGGCGACTCGGTCGCGGCCGCGCCCGCCGGGTTCGAGGTCACCGCCGCCACCGCTCACACGCCGGTGGCCGCCTTCGAGAACGCACAGCGCGGCTTGTACGGCCTGCAGTTCCATCCGGAGGTGCTGCACACGCCCAAGGGCGGGACCGTTATCGAGAACTTCCTGAACCTCACGGGTGTCAGCCGCGACTGGACGACCGCCAACGTGGTGGCCTCGCTGGAGGCCGACCTCAAGCGTCAGGTGGGCTCGGAGCGCGTGCTGCTGGCCATCTCCGGCGGTGTGGACTCCAGCACGCTAGGGTTACTGCTGGCGCGGGCCCTGGGTGAGCAGCTCACGGCGGTGTTCGTGGACCACGGCCTGTTGCGGCACCAGGAAGCGCAGCAGGTAGAAGCGGCCCTCACCGCGCTCGGCGTTAACCTCACGGTCGTGCACGCCGAGAAGCGTTTCCTCAACGCACTGGCGGGCGTCACCGATCCCGAAGCCAAGCGCAAGATCATAGGCCGCGAGTTCGTGCGCCTGTTCGAGGAGAAGGCGCGCGAGAGCCAGGCGCAGCACGGCCAGATCCGCTACCTGGCTCAGGGCACCCTCTACCCCGACGTCATCGAGTCAGCCGGGGGCCACGGCGCCGCCAACATCAAGTCGCACCACAACGTGGGCGGGCTGCCGGAGGATCTGGATTTCGAGCTGCTCGAACCGTTCAGGTACCTGTTCAAGGACGAGGTGCGCGACCTGGCGCGGCAACTCGGCATGCCCGAGGAGCTAGTGGAGCGGCACCCGTTCCCGGGTCCGGGCCTGGCCGTGCGCTGCCTGGGTGAGGTAACGGCCGAGAAGCTCGACGTGCTCAGGCGGGTGGATCACATCTACGTGAGCGCCCTGCACGAGTTCGACCTCTACCGCGCCACCTGGCAGGCCCTGGCCGTGCTCACGCCCGTGCGCTCGGTGGGCGTCATGGGCGACAGCCGCACCTACGCCTACACGGTGGCGCTGCGCGCCGTGTCGAGCATCGACGGCATGACAGCAGACTGGGTGCACCTGCCGCACGACTTCTTGGCCACGGTGTCAAGCCGCATCACCAACGCCGTTCCCGAGGTCAACCGGGTGGTGTACGACATCACCAGCAAGCCGCCCGCCACCATCGAGTGGGAGTAAGCAAGGACGTTGGAGGGACAAGCCCGTTGATCTACGACGCCAACGCCGCCCTTTACGACCTGCAGTACGCCTCGTACCGCGACGACGTGCCGTTCTACACCCGCCTGGCTCACGACCAGGGCGGCGCCGTGCTGGAGCTCGGCGCCGGCACCGGCCGGATCACCGAGGCGCTGGTAGGCGCGGGCCACGAGGTGGTAGCAGTGGACGCGTCGGCCGCCATGCTCGAGCGGGCGGCGGCACGCCTCGGTGACGCCGCGGGTGCGCGCCTGGTGCATGGCGACATGCGCGAGGTGCGCCTGGAGCAGCGCTTCGACCTGGTGATCGCACCGTTCAACACGCTCATGCACGCCTACACCCTTGAGGATCAGGACCGCACGCTGGCAACGGTGGTGGCGCACCTCGCCCCCGGCGGGCTGTTCGCGTTCGACGTGTACAGACCGCTCCTGGGCGCACTGGGCGTGGTCCGCCGCGAGCCCGAGTGGGCCGACCTGGAGCCCGGCACCGACCTGTTCCTGGTGCAGGATCACGACGCCGAGGCGCAGCTTGTAACCAGTCATTACTACCTCGACCGGCGCGCCGCCGACGGTAGCGTCAGGCGCGAAACGGCCAGCCTGAAGCAGCGCTACTTCCACCGCTTCGAGCTGGAGCGCCTACTGCGCACGGCGGGCCTGCCACGCGTTCAGCTGTTCGGCGGTTTCGACCGGGCGCGGCTGGAGGCCAGCAGCCTGCTGATGGTGGGCCTGGCGCGCGCCCTAGGCTAGTCGCGCCGCGCGGTGCCTGGCGCCGCGGGTCAGTCCGCCCCGGCTGGCGCCACGCGCGCCACTATCCTCAGGGTGGCCGCTTCCACGATCAGCGCTTCGGGCATGCGCATGGTGAGCCACAGTTCGTAAGGCGCAAGCGAGTTCGGCGCCGCCAGCAACAGGGTCAGGACCGTGGCGTGGCTCACGACCGCCAGGCGCTTGCCAGAGTGCGCGGCCTGAGCCGCCCTGAGTCCGTGCTCCACGCGGCTGCGCGCCTCGGCGCCCGTCTCCTGCCCGAAGAGCAACACGTGCGGGCTGCCGAAGAAGCGCTTGACGGTGCGGTGCCACGCCGCCTCATCCAGCAGCGCGGTGCGCTGACGGTGGTGCTCCTCCAAGTCAGGAGCGGTAACGGCCCTGACCCCCAGCCCAGTGGCCAGCGCGCGGCCAGTGCCAACCGCTTTCGGTTCGTGGCTCGTGACCACCAGGTCGACCGGGAACTTGCCCTTCAGGGCGGCGGCCAGCTCCAGCGTCAACGCGTTAGCCCCGGGCGCCAGGGCCCACTCCGCTGAGTTCACGCCTGCGCGCGGGACCGTAGGCGCGTGACGCACCAGAACGAGGTACGGGGCTGCGCCCTCCTTCACTTCTTGCGACCCTTCGGGTTCGCTACCTGGCTCAGTTGCCGTGAACAAAGCCCGTGACCGACCAGCCGTCAGGCATGGGGAACGAGTCGACGCCCAACACGTCCATGAATAGTTGCCCCTCAAGCTTTAGGAGGGTGGTGTGACCCAGCAGCGCTGCCTGCAGGGCGGTGTTGGCGTCTTCGCTGAGCGTGTCGACCTCGGGATAGAAGAGCATGTCGATGCGCGTGGCTTCGTTGGCGGCCAGCGGGACGGGGCGCATGTCCTCTGTGGCCATGGGCCAGCCCGACAGCGAGAGCTGCAGGTCCTTGCCGAGCAGGAAGTAACCCACGTCGCCCGGGTTGGCGGCCTGCAGCACGACCTGCACCACCGGCACTCCGGGCTGCACCATGAACACGCGGCTTTCGGCCTCGTTCATGCGCAAGATGGGCGCCTCCACAGTCTGCCGCGCCGAGGCGAAGCCCTGCAGCAGCGTGCGGTTACGCGACTCGTACTGGTGCGTGGCCGTGCGGAAGCGCACGGTGCCGTCGATCTGGAACCGCATGGGCTGGTCGGTGAACGCCCGCACGGCGGCTGTCAGCAGCTCGTTGTCGCCAGCCACGGAGGTAAGAACGTCGAAGCGCACCGGCACCGTGGCGCCCGGCTCCACGTAGGCGTCCGGCGCCAAGGCGCCGCGACTAACGCGCTTACCTTCGAGGTACACGGTGTAAGTGATAGCGTCGATCCACACACCGAATTCGTTCGGGTTGCGGAGCTGCGCGCCCGCTGCGAGCTCGAGTTGGTCGCCCGCACCCGGCGGGTCGAAACGCTCGATGCTGGTGCGCCCCTCAACCAGCTCGAACTGCATCGGCAGCACCGAACCGATGGCCTGGGTCTGGCGGATCTCCGTTCGCGGCGCGCACGCCGCCAGAACCGTCAGCAGTAAGGTCGCCAGGAGAACGGAAGGCTTGAACACGCGGTCCACGTGGCGAGTCTAAGGTCGGCGCCACGGCAAGCGCAACTTGCCGCCCACGTCTACAGGCTGCGGCACGAACACCAGCAGCATGGCCATAAGCGCCAGCGTCACCAACCCGACCGCTGCGCCAGACACCGCGTTCGGAACCACGCCCGTTGCGTTGAGGCTCAGGCTCCATAGGAGGCTCGCCGCCACCGCGTACACCAGCGCCACGAAGCCCGGGGTGAGCGCGGTCAGCAGCGGAGCGGACCGCAGCCAGCGCCGCGCCATGAGCGCTCCGACCAGCAAAAGCACCACGACCACAACGGCGAACGGTAGCAGCGCTAACGGCTGAACGCCCGCCTGCCACGAGATCAGGCACAGGTAGCCCGCGTGCACCGCCACCGGCAGGAGCGAGATGGTGCTGAGCAGCCCGAAGCGGCGCCGCCCAAGCGCGGGCCTGAGGAGGAGACCGAGCGCGAGACCCAGCACGAGCGCCAGCAGGGCGAATCGGATGATGAACCTCATCTAGGCAACCTCACAGCTCTATATGACCTCTCTCACCATGACCGCCTGGCTGCGGCGGCGCAGTTCATCGCGCAGGCGCGCCGCCCACGGCGCTGCCAGGTCCGGGTCGGCTTCCAGCATCTTGAGCGCCAGGCCGCGCGCCTCTTCGATTATCTCAACGTCGTTCACCAGGTCGCCGATGCTGAGCTCCGGCAGGCCCGACTGGCGCGTTCCGCGCAGGTCGCCGGGGCCCCTGAGCTTCAGGTCCATCTCGGCCACCTCGAAACCGTCGGCGTGCTTAACCACGATGTTGAGGCGCTCGCGGGTCTTGCGGCTGGCGTCACCGGCTACCAGTATGCAGTGACTCTCGTGCTCGCCGCGCCCGACGCGCCCGCGCAGCTGGTGCAACTGCGCCAGGCCGAAACGCTCGGCGTTCTCGATGATCATGACGGTGGCGTTAGCCACGTCCACACCCACCTCGATGACGGTGGTTGAGACCAGCAGGTCGAGGTCGTGACGCCTGAACGCGGCCATGGCCTCATCCTTCTCCGCCACTGTCATGCGGCCGTGAAGCACGCCGATGCGGGCCGCTTCCGGCAGGATCTGCCGCAGGTCCTCCACCAGGCGCGTGGCGGCCAGCACCTCGTCGAGCGCCTCGCTCTCCTCTATCAGCGGGGTGACGACGTACACCTGGCGTCCATCTTTGATCTGCTGCCAGGCGAAGCGGTAGACCTCGAGCCTCTTGCCGGCGGTCACCAGTGAGGTCTTGACCGGCTTGCGGCCCGGCGGCAGGCCGCGAATGACCGTGAGTTCGAGGTCGCCATACGTGGTCAGGGCCAGCGAGCGCGGGATCGGCGTGGCGCTCATGACCAGCACGTCGGGAGCCGACTTCAGGAGCCCGCGGCGCTGCGTCACACCGAAGCGGTGCTCCTCATCGATCACCGCCACACCCAGGTCGCGGAACTCCACGCCCTCCTGGATGAGCGCGTGCGTGCCGACCGCCAGGTCGGCCTCGCCGCTCAGTATGCGCGCGCGGGCCGTGCGGCGCTCACCTGCGCTCATGGAGCCCGTCAGCAGCTCGGTCTTGACCCCGAGCGGGAACAGGTAACGCTGCAGGTTGACCAGGTGCTGGCGCGCGAGGATCTCGGTGGGGGCCATCAGGGCCGCCTGCGCTCCGTTACGCACCGCCACGTGGATGACGGCCGCCGCGACCGCAGTCTTGCCGGAGCCAACGTCGCCCTGCAGCAGGCGCGCCATCTGCTGAGGCGCCTGCATGTCGGTGAGGATCTCTTGCAGCGCTCTCTGCTGACCGTCGGTCAGCTCGTACGGCAACGAACCGTAGAACTCCTGCAGGTCCGCCTGCGTGACGCGGAAGGCGCGACCGCCCCGGCCAGGGTCGCGGCTCCTGAGCACAGCCAGTTCGAAGAAGAGGAAGTCGTCGAACTTCAGGCGCCTCGTGGCAGCCTGCAGCACCTCCTCAGACTCCGGGAAGTGCGCCTGCCGCACGGCCTGGTCCAGGGAGACGAGCCTGTAGCGCTCGAGCAGCGAGCGCTGCAAGTGGTCCGGGATGGGGCCCAGCGCGTCGAGCAGGCGGCGCGCGGCGCGGCGCACGTACGCCTGCGACAGGCCCTGCGTAGTCTTGTAGATGCCCACGATGCGGTTGAACGACAGAGACTCGCTGTCGTCGTCGACCTCGAAGCTCTGCACCATGATCTCGGCGCTGCGGCCGCTGCGTTTGACCTTGCCGCTAAGGATCAGCTCGAGTCCGGGAAAGATCTGCTTCTCCAGCCACGGCTGGTTGAACCAGACGGCCGTGACCTTGCGCTGATCGCGACCGAGCAGGCTGGCCCGCATGAGGTGCATGCCGCGGCGGCTGCGCGAACCCATCCGGCTGACCACTCGGCCTGAGATGGTGGCGACTTGCCCGTCGACCAGCGCCTCGTAGCCTGGCAACGCGCGCCTGTCCTCGTAACGGCGCGGCAGGTAATCGAGCAGTTGCCTGTACGTGCCGATTCCCACCTCGCCGAGCTTCTTGGCGGCCTGGGCACCGAGGTCCACGGCGCGGGAGTCGAGCCCTGCGTCCAGGTCGAGCGGGCTTTCCACCCGGCGAGTCTACCGCCCGCGCCCGCGACTGGGCTTACCGCGGGCCACGGCGGCCATTAAGCTGCGGTGAAGTACACGGCTCCCCCACGCTTGCGGCAGCTCACCCGCCGCGCTTATGCTCGGTGAGTCCGACCGCCGTGCCACTGGGCATCAATCAGATCACCAGCCTTAGGAGAGAAGCATGAAGCGTATCGTCTCAGTCCTACTCGCGTTCGCCGTGGTGGCCTTGTTCGGCACCGCCATGGCCCAGGATCTTGGGGGGCGCACCCTTATCGTGGGCTCCGACACCACCTACCCGCCCTTCGAAACGGTGGATCAGGCGGGCAACATCGTCGGCTTCGACGTCGACGTCGTTAACGCCATCTGCGAGCGCATCAACTGCGTGGCGCAGTTCCAGACCACCGCGTGGGACGGCATCTTCGCCGCCATGGCTAACGGCGAGTTCGACATGATCGCCTCCGGCATCACCATCACCGCTGAGCGCGGCGAGGTCGTGGAGTTCACCGACCCATACCACGCCGTCAACCAGGCGATCGCCGTGCGCACCGAGAACTCCAACCTCACGCTCGACGACTTCGTTAACGGCGACCTCATCCTCGGCTCGCAGAACGGCACCACCAACGCCATCCTCGCCGAGGAGCTCGTGGGCCGCGACCGCCTGCAGATCTACGACGACTTCAACGCCGCCATCCTCGCACTCATCAACGGCGACATCGACGGCGTCATGATCGACGACACCTCGGCCGACAGCTTCGTCGAGCAGTACGCTGGCGAGATCGTGGCCGCCGTGCGCAACGTAGAGTCCGGTGAGGAGCTCGGCTTCGCCGTGCAGCCCGGCGACGAGCTCGTGGACGCCCTCAACGCTGGCCTGGCGGCCATCAAGGCCGACGGCACGCTCGAGGCGCTGGTCGCCAAGTGGTTCAGCGAACCCCTCGACGACTAAGTAACGCTTAGGAACTAGCAGAGTGCAGGACCGCCGCGAAGATGCCGAACCGGCCCGGGAGTTCATGTGAGCTCCCGGGCACGGCGCCCTCGACGCGGCGGTCCTCTACGTAACGTCCGCCCAAGCTATCTGATCCTCCTGACGGCGCTCCCGTTCGTCGTCTACCTATTCGCTACCAACGTTCGTTATCAGGCCGCGTTGGAGTTCCTCCTGCCCGGCATCGGCACCACCGCCTTCGTGGCGGTGGTCGCTTACATCGTGGCCTCTATCCTGGGCCTCATCCTGGCCGGCCTGCAGATGCTGAAGCTCGGCGACAACACGCTGCGCAACTTCCTCATCGGCAGCCTGGTGCTCGCGGCTGGCGCCGCGTTCTTCTTCACCAGACCCCAGCTCGAGTACAGCCTGGTCGGCGAGGGCGGCGGTCGGGTGGCTATCATCCAGGGCACGCCCGCCTCTGCCAGCGAACGCATAACCAAGGGCGACTACGAAGGTTCGGTGGGCCCGCTGCAGGTCAGGGCGGTGGTCGACACCGCGGCCGCGCTGGAGCGCATCGAGACCGGCGTGGTCAGCGCCGCCTTCATCCCCAGCGCGGAAGTGCCGCCCGGCATGCCGGTCATTCACGAGACCACGTTCCTCGCACCCAGCCTGCAAAGGCCCGCCATGCTGCTGGCGGTGCTGGGCTTCTTCGGGCTGGCGCTTACGTTCGCCGCCTCGCAGAGCGGGCATCACCCCCTGCGCCTGGTGGCCGAGCTGTACGTAGACGTGCTGCGCGGCATCCCCATGCTGGTGGTCATCCTTTACGTCGGCTTCCCGCTGCAGGGCGCCATCCGCGACGCCACGGGCGGCTTCATCGACATGTCGCGCCTCACACGCGGCGTGGTGGGGATCTCGCTGGGTTACGCGGCGTACATGGCCGAGATCTTCCGCGCCGGCATCGAAGCAATAGGCAAGGGTCAGACCGAAGCGGCCCGCAGCCTGGGACTCTCCAACTGGCAGACCGCGCGCCACGTGGTGCTGCCGCAGGCGCTGCGCATCGTGGTGCCGCCCCTGGGGAACGAGTTCATCGCCATGCTCAAGGACACCTCACTGCTGAGTGTGCTCTCGGTGCGCGACATCACGCAGCGCGCCCGCGAGTTCCAGGCTGCCAACTTCGAGGTCTTCCCGCCGTTCAACACGGTCGCCATCCTCTACATCATCCTCACCCTGATGGCCTCATCGGTAGCTAAGAGCGTGGAGCGCCGCTCTCAGTGGGGCCGCTGACAGCGGTGCTGCGCCCCGCGCCGGACGATCCCGCCGCGGTGGTCGACCTCGGCGCTATAGGCCAGAACCTGCAGACCGTGCGGTCGCTCGTGAAGCCCGGCACCAAGGTCCTGGCGGCGGTGAAAGCCGACGCTTACGGTCACGGTCTGGTGCCGGTGGCGACCAGGCTCGAAGCCCTCGGGGTGGACTGGTTCGGCGTCGCCACGCCCGGTGAGGCGCTGGCGCTGCGCGAGGCGGGAGTAAGGGGCGGAGTGCTGTTACTGGGCCCGCTCCGCGAGCCGGGCATGATCACGCGCCTGGCCGACGCTGGTGTGAGCGTCACGCTCACCGACGAAGACGCCCTAGAGGCGCTGCTTTCAGCCGACCTGCCGGCGCCGCTCACGGTGCAGGTGGGGGTAGACACGGGAATGGGCCGCCTGGGGCTGCCGCATGACCGAACGGCGGACCTCGCCCAGCGTGTGCTAAGCGAGAAGCGCCTGCGTTTCGGCGGCGTTTGGACTCACTTCGCCGACTCCGACAGTGAGGACCGCACCTTCACCCTCGCGCAGATAGAGCGCTTCGAGTCAGCTCTAGCTGGCCTGGCGCGCGCAGGGGTAGAGCCGCCCCTCGTGCACGCGGCCAACTCGGCGGCCATAGTGGCTTACCCGGAGGCGCACTACATGATGGTCAGGGCTGGCATCGTGCTCTACGGCCATCACGCCTCGGAGCACATCGAGAGCCTCAGCCCGACCCTGCGGCCAGCCATGCGCCTTGAGGCGCCCGTGACGTTCGTCAAGCGCGTGGCCGCCGGAACCTCCGTCTCGTACGGCGGGCTGTGGCGCGCGGCCGCGGACACCACCATCGCTACGGTGCGCATCGGTTACGCCGACGGTTACCCCCGCCAGCTGACCGGCAAGGGGTGGGTAACCCTACGCGGTGTGCGTTGCGAAGTGGTGGGCCGGGTGTGCATGGACCAGTTGATGATCGACGTGGGAACCCTGCAGGACGTGACCCCCGGCGAGCGGGTAGTGCTGTGGGGCGAGGGCGGGCCCAACGCCGAGCTCCTGGCGCGTTCGTTCGGAACCGTGAGCTACGAACTGCTGACCGGCGTGGGCGTACGCGTAGCCAGACAGTACATGGGCTGAGTCAGGGCCCGAACGCGCCCAGCGGGGTCGGGCCGGTGCGTCAGGCCTCGGCGGCCTGCGGCGCGCGCGGCTCCTCGTCGGGGCTGTCGGCGCCCGCTGCGAGCAGTTCCGGGCTGGCTTCGGGTTCCGGTTCCGGGTTGGCCAGCACGGTCTGCACCCTGCGTTCATCGCCGTTCTGCACCGTGAACCGCACGCCCTGGAACCACACGGACTCGCCCGGCTGCGGGATGCGGTCGAGCTCGCCTATTAGGAAACCGGCAACGGTGTCGTAGTCGCCGTCCTCGTCGAACTCGAGCGCCAGGGCGTCGGCCACGTTCTCGACGTGCGCCGAGCCCTGCAGCAGGTAGCTGCCGTCGCCCAGCGGCACGATGTCGTCGACCTCGTCGTCGTCGGTCTCGTCGTAGATCTCGCCGGTGATCTCCTCGATGATGTCTTCAAGGGTGATAACGCCAGCGGTGCCGCCGAACTCGTCGACCACCACCGCCAGGTGGTTCTTGCGCAGGCGCATGTCGCGCAGCAGGCTCAGCACCGACAGCGTCTCGGGCACGTACTGCGCCGCCGTGGCGATGTCGGCCACGCGAGTCGTGTCGACCACGTCGGCCTGGCCGAGGAACTGCAGCAGGTCGCGCGCGTACACCACGCCCTTGACGTCGTCGATCGACTCGCCGTAGACCGGCAGGCGGCTGTAACCGTGCTCGGTCACCAACGCCTTCAGGTCAGCCAGTGAGGCGTCTTCGCGCACGGCCACCAGGTCCACGCGCGGCGTCATGACCTCGCGCACCACCGTCTCTTCCAAGTCGATGATGCCGCGGATCATCTCCTGCTCCGACGGCTCGATGGCGCCAGACTCCTCCGCCGACCGGAGCATCATGCGCAGTTCGTCGGGCGACATGAGGGTGTCGGTGGTGGGCTGCAGCCTAAGCAGCTTCAGGACGCGCCCCGCGAACCAGGTGAACGCCAGCCCCAGCGGGTACATGACGGACGACAGGAAGTAGACCGGCCGGATGACGGCGCGGGCCACCGCCACCGGGTGATGCCCAGCTATGGACTTGGGCGTGATCTCGCCGATGAGCAGGATCAGCAGCGTCGCCAGCACGGTCGCCGCACTGACAGCCAGCGCCGCGCTGCCGCCGCGCTGCAGCGTGACCTGCAGCGTGAACATGGTCACCAGCGCCGTGAACGCCACGTTTATCAGGTTGTTGGCTATCAGCAGGGTGGTCACGTAGCGCGCAGGGTTGCGTTCGAGGACCTCGAACGCGGTGCCGCCGGGCTTACCCTCCTCGATGAGTTCGCGGACGCGCCACGTTTGGATGGCCGTCAGCGCCGTCTGCGAGGCCGACGTGTACGCGGACAGGAGGAGTAGGACCACAAGCACGACCACCTGCAGCGGCCCGATGCCGGGGGCCTCGGGTACCGCAACCTGCGCGAACGCAAGGCCGGTGGCGATGATTGGGATTGTGAGCAGGGGGGCGACGCGCGTGAGGCGTCGCGATCGTTCCGGAGGTTTGTCTTCCATCAGTTGCAGGGATTGTAGCACAGCAGCGCACAACCGTAAGCAGCCTGTAGTGCAAAGCGAAACAGGCGTTGGTAACGGCCAAAACCTGGACCCCAACGGCCTTCGACGGCCTCCGGCAGCGGGCCGCGCCCGAGGGGTTATGCTCGCCTACCGATATGGCTGAGCAGGCGGTTCACGAGCATGAGTGACACAGATAGAGCGGCGGGTTCCGGCATCTACGTGGCGGTGGCCGGCAACATCGGTTCGGGCAAGTCGAGCCTCACGCGGGTGCTGTCGCACAGGTTCCACCTGGCGCCGGTTTACGAGGCGGTCGACGAGAACCCGTACCTCGAGGACTTCTACGCCAACATGCCGCGCTACGCGTTCCACTCGCAGATCTTCTTCCTGGCGGCCAGGCTCAAGCAGCACCTGCGCGAGGTCAACCCGGGCCGCCGCGTGGTTCAGGACCGCACCGTGTACGAGGACGCCGCCATCTTCGCGCGCCTGCTGCACGCCGACGGCATCATGGACGAGCGCGACCACGCCTCGTACACCACCCTGTACCACGCGGTCTCCGCGGCGCTAAGACCGCCCGACCTACTCATCTACCTGCGGGCTGGCCTGCCCACCCTCAAGCGCCACATCGCCCAACGCGGGCGCCCTTACGAGGCCGGCATCGACGACGCCTACCTCCTACGCCTCGGTGAGCTCTACGAGCAGTGGATCGACGATTACACCCTCTCGCCCGTGGTGGTGGTGCCCGCCGACGACCTAGACTTCGTGAACAGCGAGCACGACCTGAGGCGCGTTCTGGACCTGCTAGAGCGCAGCGGCCTCACCGCGCCGGTGGTTGGCTGAGCGGGTTGTGACGAGCGCGGCGCCCGAGTTCGTTCCCGCACCCATAGCCTTGGGTGAACTGCTGGCCGACGCCGCGCGGCAGGCGCCCGACCTCTTCAGCGGCGCCGCGCTTCCAAGCGCGCAGACCATGCGGCTGTTCCAGGTGACCGGCGTGGTGCAGGATCACCGCCTGGTCGGGCGCGGCAGCCTTTTCGTTGCTCGCCGCGGCGCGAAGTTCGACGCTCACGACCACCTGGCGGCCGCCGTGGCAGCCGGGGCGGTGGCACTGGTGGGTGAGAAACCGCCAGCTGACGTGGGGCCGTTGGGAGCGCCCTACGTGCAGGTGAGCGACGCGCGGCGCGCCCTCCCCTACCTGGCGGCCGCCTTCTACCGCCACCCCAGCCAGCGCATGCGGGTGGTGGGCGTGACCGGCACGGATGGCAAGACCACTACCAGCTACCTGACGCACTGGCTGCTTGACGGCGCGCACCTAACGGGCCTCTCCAGCACCTCGGGCGTATACCTGGGGCCTCAGGAGCTGCCACCCGCCGACGGGCACTTCACCACCCCCGAGGCGACCGCCGTGCAGGCGCTGCTAGCGCGCTTCGCCGCGGCAGGAGCCAGCCACACGGTGCTCGAGTCCAGCTCGCACGGCTTCTCCCTGGGGCGACTGGACGCTGTTACCTACGCGGTGGGAGTGGTCACCAACCTGGCTTCCGAGCACATCGACTTCCACGGAAGCGTAGAAGCATACGCGGACGCCAAGGCCAACCTGGTGCGGCGCTCTCCCCTGACGGTGCTCAACCGCGACGACCCGGGTTTCGCCTACTTCGCGCAGGCGGCGGCCGGTGCGGTCATCGCCTACGGCGAGCACGAGGAGGCCGACGTCAGGCTGTTGCGGGTGGCTAGCGCCACCGGCGGGCTCGACCTGGAGCTGCTCGTGCACGGCGAGCAGCTGGCCGCCACCCTGCCCATGGTGGGGCGCTACAACGCGTATAACGCGGCCGCTGCGCTGGCCGTGGCCGAGCACGAGGGCGTGCCGCTGGCGCTGGCCGCCCAGCGCCTGGCGAGCTTCCCAGGCGTGCCCGGCCGCATGCAGCTGGTTGCCGTGGAGCCGACCGTGATCGTTGACTTCGCTCACACACCTCCCGCACTGGAGAAGGCGCTGGCGGCAGTCAGACCCGCCAGCGGCCGCCTGATAGTGGTGGTCGGTTCGGCCGGCGAACGCGACCCGGCCAAGCGCGCGCCGCTGGGCGCCGCCGCGGTGCAGGGCGCCGACTTCGCCGTGCTCACGGAGGAGGACAGCCGCTCTGAGGACGTGGACGCCATCTTGCACGAGATGGCTGCAGGCGCCACGCTCGCCGGCGGCACCGAGGGCACGGACTTCGTGCGCGTGCCCGACCGGACCGCCGCGATTAGCCACGCGATCGGACTGGCGCAACCCGGCGACGTGGTGCTGCTGGCCGGCAAAGGGCACGAGCGCACGCTGGAGCGCAGCGGCACCACCCTTCCCTGGGACGAGGTCGAGGTGGCTCGCCGCGCTGTCGCGGAACTCTGAGCCGCACTGGCCGGGGCCAAGTGCCGTAGCATAGTGCCGATGCCGAAAGTTCGCGCCGTAGACATGATCCTCGCCAAGCGTGGCGGGCAGGAGCACGCCGCAAACGACCTCACCGCCTTCGTGAACGCCTACGTGGCGCGCGAGGTGCCCGACTACCAGGTGGCAGCCTGGCTCATGGCGGTGTGCTGGCGGGGCATGACAGACGCGGAGACCGCCGCCCTCACGCAGGCCATGGCCCACTCGGGCGACCTGCTCGACCTGGCGGACCTGCCCAACACCGTCGACAAGCACTCGACCGGCGGCGTGGGCGATAAGACGACGCTGGTGCTCGCGCCGCTACTCGCCGCTATGGGCGGCACGGTGGCCAAGATGAGCGGTCGCGGGCTGGGGCACACGGGCGGCACCGTCGACAAGTTGGAGAGCATCCCTGGCTTCCGCTCGAGCCTGTCTGAGGAGGAGTTCCTGGCTCAGGCGCGCTCGGTGGGCGTAGTGGTAACCGGCCAGTCGAAGGACCTGGCGCCGGCCGACGGGCTGCTGTACGCCCTGCGCGACGCCACCGGCACGGTGGAGTCGCTGCCGCTCATCGCCAGCAGCATCATGAGCAAGAAGCTAGCTGGCGGCGCGCGTTCCATGGTGCTCGACGTCAAGGTCGGCTCCGGCGCCTTCATGAAAACAGCGGCAGAGGCGCGGGCGCTAGCCGAGACCATGGTCGCTATCGGCCGCCACGCGGGCCGCGAGGTGCGCGCCGTCCTCTCGAGCATGGCGGAACCCCTTGGCCTCATGGTCGGCAACGCACTTGAGGTCGACGAGGCCGTGCGCTGCCTTAGGGGCGAGGGGCCAGCCGACCTCCTCGAGCTCAGCCTCACGCTGGCGGGCGAGGTCCTCGCGGCGGCGGGCCTGCCCAGCGACCGAGGGTCGCTGCTAGAAGCCATCGGCAGTGGCCGGGCCTACGAGAAGCTGGAAGAGTGGGTGGCGGCGCAGGGCGGCGACGTCAGCGCGCTCGGACGCCTTGAGCGCGCTCCCGACCAGTGGCAGCTGCGGGCACCCGCGTCCGGCGCGGTGGCGCGTGTGGACGCCCTGCAGGTCGGGCGGGCCGCTGGACTGCTTGGCGGGGGCCGCAGCCGTAAGGACGACGTGATCGACATGGGCGTCGGTATCGAACTGCACGCCAAGGTGGGCGACCAGGTCGCGGCCGGCGACGTCGTGGCCACCGTTCACCACCGCGCCGGCCGCGGCCTCGAGCAGGCGCAGGCGCTGCTAGAGAGCGCGCTGCTGGTGAGCGAGGCGGCCGAGCCGCAGGACCTCGTGATCGAGGTAGGCATAGGCGGCTGACCGTCCGCGTACCTGCCTGAACCTCAGAGGCGATAACCCAGCAGGTTCCAGAGCCCCATCTCGGCTACGAACACCAGCACCGCGAGGAGCGCCAGCATAGCTACTACCAGGTAGCTCCTTGGGCCATACCGCCCCGCGCCACGCGCGGGCCAGGACCACCACGCCGCCAACGGCGAGAACTGCCGCCAGGTTGACCAGCGTGAGGGTCACGAGCAGGCCCGGCGTGACCCCGAACACCACCGAGAACGGGTCGCCAACTAGCGTCAGCAGCGCCGCTACGCTGAGAGCAGGACCAGCAGCGGTCGCGGCTATGAACCAGTGAGCGCGCCGCGCCCTGGCTGGCCGGCGGAACAGCAGCACCACCAGCGCCACGACCGACAGCAGCAGTGAGCCACCCAGGGCCACGAGGTGAAGCACGGGATGCTCGACCGCAGCCGCCCGGTGGAACGCCAGTGACGGGTTCGGGTGGAAGGTGGCAACGGCCCCGTCGTCGCCGCGCGTGAAGAACACGGTCAGGTTGGTGTCGAGGTCCACGAAGACGTCGTTACCTTGAGGCACCAGCAGCATCGGGTCGGGCCCCAGCAGCGGCGGCAGCTCAAGCCCCGCTTGAGTCGCGCTCACGTTCACGAAGCCCAGCAGTCGACCCAGCTTGCCGATGGTCGAGGTGGAGTAACGGTTGAGAAGGTACGTGCCCTCGTACTGGCGCAGGTCGACGCCCGGCACCGCGACCGGGTCGGCCACCGCGTGGAAGCGGTCCAGGTACTTCTCCCACAGCACGGCTCGCAGCGTCTGCCCGCCTGGGGCGTTAGTGGCCAGGAAGAGCCCCTCGCCCACTTCTGGCATGAGCGCCATGAGTGCGTGGGCCTCGTTAGTATCGCCCTCATGCGTGAGGATGCGCTGCCCATGCCGGTCGCTCTGCCACCAGCCTGCGCCCATGCCGGGCATGTCACTGCGCGCCTGGTGCAGCGGCGCGCGCATAGCCTCCGCCGTTTCGGTTGCCAGCACGCCCGGCGTTTCGCCCAGGTGAAGAAGCATGAACCTGGCGGCGTCACTGGCGCTCATGTGGAGGCCGCCCGCTGGCCCCAAGGGAACGTACTCGGGTCCCGGCCAGCGGTACT
>Ga0265293_10007720_pt1 | contig 16393 bp, 14 predicted proteins | sample Munlanlewell138R_FD_192505 | JGI IMG/M metagenome (GOLD analysis project Ga0265293, IMG submission 192505) | Leachate microbial communities from a municipal landfill in Southern Ontario, Canada - Leachate well 138R | ecosystem: Engineered > Solid waste > Landfill > Unclassified | place: Canada...
CACGGTTCGACTCCGGTGCGGATCGGGTCGGATTCGGACGACAAGGTCGCGCAAGCAAGGGCGACGATGGACGCACGAAAGACCACGCTCGACAACCTCTCGAAGACGAAGAACGCGGCGACGACGGCTTTGCAGGATGAAGCGGCAACGCTCGCTGACGAGGTCGCGCAAGCCCGCGTGCAGGTGACTGCCGCTCAGGCCGCGGTGAACGCGTTGACGGAGGCTGGCGCTCCGGCGGGGCAGATCGCGACCGCGAGAGCAACGGTCGTGTCCCGGCAGTCGCTGTTGCAGGCGGCACTGACCGCGTACACGAACGAGGTGAATGCGGGGAAGGCTGCTGCTCGGACTGCGCGCACGAACGTCGACGCCGCCCGCACCGCATACCAGCAGGCGCAGGACGCGTACCGTGCCGCGCAAGATCAGGCGAAGGCTGACGGTGGCGCATACGAGATCCGTGCAGAGGATCTCGTCGAGGCGAAGAAAGCGGTCTCTGATCTGTGTCGCGCGTCGGGGATGGAGTGGACGACTCGCACCAGGTTCACGGATGGGCCACCCGAGTTCGAGATCCACGTCCACTATCCGCGGGCTGGGGGTCGGCGTGACGATCTGGTGTTTGAGCAGGGCATCAACGTCATCTCCGAACTTGACCTTGCTACGGATGGGGATGAGTACGCGAATGCTGGCATTGGCGTCGGGGCAGGTGAAGGGAACGCTGCCGTTCGGCGGTCGATCTCAACCTCCTCGCCGCGGCTCCGGCGGCCTGTCGTTGTCGAGGACAAAGCGTTACGGACTCCGTCGGCGATGGATGCGGCACTCAGGTATGAGCTCCGTCGCCGTTCCGGGGAACCGTACGTTTCCTCGATCGAGGTGATTGATCACCCGAACGCCCCCTTGTTCTCGTGGCAGGTGGGCGACTTCATCACAGTGAAAGGCCACACCCCGCACTACGGGGAACACAGGGGCCTGTATCGGATTATTTCGTGGCGGTTGAAGGGTGAGCATAAAGCGGTCTTAGACCTTGCTCCGGCCTCCCGCTACTAGCTAGAAGGAGGCTCTTGTGGCTGACTCGAGTGTTGAGAGAATCGCCCGCATCCTCAAGGAGATGGCACGGAAGCAGCAGGGTGACCGTGCCGCACAACTCCCGATCTCGTCGATCACTCTCGCTGACGGGACCGAGGTGGGGGTTGCGGAGGGTGTCGAGAAGGCACAGGACGCGACCACGAATCTCGAGTTCATCGACGAAACCGTCGCGGACCTTGATTTGGTGACGGATACGGCGATTGAGCAGGAGCTTGCGGTGCCGGAGTGGATCCAGGATGGGTCTGCTGATGCGGGGTTTGAGGCGGCGCAGATTGCGTGGGATCAGTCTGAGTTTGCGAAGGATCTCGCGGAACAACTCGAAACCGAGCTGGGTGAGGCTCAGGCGGATCTGGTGCAGGCTCTCGCGGATGCTGCGGAAGCGTTGGATGAGGCGGGTCTTGCACGGTCTGAGGCTGCTACGGCGGTGTCGGATGCTTCTCAGGCTGTGACTGATGCGGCGCAGGCGATCTCGGACGCGTTGGCGGCGGCGAATGCTGCGGCGGCGGCTGATGGGAAGGCTGTCGCGGCGCAGTCGGCGGCTGGTACTGCGCAGTCTGCTGCGGATCAGGCCGCCCTGGATGCTGCCGCGGCGGCTGGGATCGCTGCGGGCAAGGGCAAGGTGATCATTCAGGCTGGCGCGCCCGCTACTGCGGATCGTCTGCCCCAGAATCTTTGGATCGACACCACTGGGGGCGCGAATACTCCGAAGCGGTGGGACGGGTCCGCATGGGAGCCGGTCACCGACAAGACCGCGTTGGATGCTGCTGCGGCTGCGGTGACTGCGCAGGATCGCGCGGATGATGCGTTTGATGAGGCGGTTGCTGCAGCGAATGCTGCTGGTGCTGCTCAGTTGACGGCTGACGGGAAGAACCGTGTCTGGTATCAGGGGACGGCTCCGGCAGGGTCCGGGCACAAGACCGACGACGTGTGGTTCAACACGTCGCAGGGTAACCGGATGGCGCGCTGGAACGGCACCTCGTGGGTGGTGATGGAGTTCGCGTCCGCTGCACTCGCCAATAGTGCGGTGACGGCGATCAAGCTCGCGGATGAGGCAGTCACTCAGGCGAAGATCGCGAACGGTGCCGTCGGTACTGACGAGCTCGCGTCGGCTGTGAAGACGACGATCCAGAACGCACAAGACACAGCGAATAACGCACAATCGGCGGCTGGGGCGGCTCAGACTGCTGCAGGGAATGCGCAGACGACCGCGAATAACGCGGCGTCGGCTGCGGCTGATGCTGCGGGGCTTGCTGGCGGGAAAGCTGACGTGCTGATCCAGTCGACCGCTCCTGTGGCGGCGATGCGTAAGGCGACGACTCTGTGGATCGACACCACCGGCGGCGCGAATACTCCGAAGCGTTGGACTACTGGTTCGACGTGGGTTGCGGTGACGGATAAGGCGGCGACGGATGCGGCGAATGCTGCTGCTGGCGCGCAGTCCACTGCAAACTCCGCGCATTCGCTTGCTACTGCTGCCCAGTCTGCGGCGTCTGCTGCACAGAACGCTGCCGATAGCGCGGCGGGTGCTGCGGCTGCGGCTCAGACGACCGCGAATGGGCGTGCTCGTGTCGTCAGGTCTACGTCTGCCGCTTCCTCGCCCGGGGACTATAAGGCTGGGGATCAGTGGTGGCGCTACTCCGGTGCTGAGGTGACTGGTTTCTGGTTGCATTCAGGGTCGGCGTGGGTGGCGCAGACGCTCGATTCGGAGATCATCGCGCATCTTGACGCAGGGAAGATCACGACCGGGTATCTTGCCGCGGCACGGATCAACGCGAACACGATCACCGGCACCCATATTGCGGGTGCGACGGTCACGGCAGCGAACATGGTCGCGGGCACGATCACCGCAGCCAGCGGGATTATCGCGAACGCAGCTATCGGGTCAGCACAAATCGCGGACCTCGCAGTCACGGCAGCGAAGATCGCGAACGCGACGATCACGAACGCGGAGATCGCGAACGGCACCATCCAGAACGCGAAAATCGCGAACCTGGATGCAGCGAAGATCACGACCGGGACACTGAACGCGGCACGAATCGCAGCGAACTCAATATCCACAAGCAAGCTACTCATCACCTCGACAGAGAATCTGATCGAGAACGGCTCGTTTGAGTACCCAGATCTTGCGGGGTGGACAAATAAACATTCGCAGGTGTCACAAACCACAGAGCAGGCGCGGACAGGGACAAGCTCGCTCAAACTCACGACCACGACCACGGCGTACGCTGGGCTAACCCAAGAAGTGCCGTTCGCTGTGGCGGGATCAGGGGTTGGCGATGAGCAATATCGAATCAGCGCGTGGGTGTACTTAGCGAGCGGCACGAGCGCCAATCAGGACATCACTTTCGATTTCCAACACGGCACCGGTCCATCCGGCACCGGCTCCACCCAGACCAACATCGCCACTATCCCGGCAGGGGTCGCGGCAGGCACATGGGTGAATGTCACGGGCATCTGGACGGTTCCCGCCACTGCGAAATATGCGCGTCTGCGGATCGTTCCTCGCGCCACCACAGCGGGGAAAATCTACTACGTCGATGATGTAGCCGTCTACAAGATGGCCACATCTGAGCTCATTGTTGATGGTGCGGTCCTTGCTGACAAGATCGCATCCAACGCGGTCACCGCTGTAAAGATCGCAGCGAACGCTGTCACGGCAGTGAAGATCGCTGCGAACGCGGTCACTGCCGAGAAGATCAATGCTGGCGCAGTCACCACCGTGAAGTTGGATGCGCTCGCGGTGACGGCAGAGAAACTCGCAGCCAACGCGGTGGTTGCGGACAAGATCGCAGCAAACGCGATCACCACCGCGAAACTCGCCGCCACCGCGATCGACGGCATGACGATCACCGGCGCACTCATTAGGACCGCAGCCAGCGGACAGCGGGTGCAGCTCGACGTGAACGGGCTACGCACGTTCAACAGTGGCGGGACCGAAACCGCGCGCCTCGCCTCTGACGGCACCGGGATCAGGCTAACTGGCCCGCTCCGTTCCTGGGCAGGCGGCAACGGTGACGAACGGGCGACCCTCCACTCCGGGGGCCTGTCCTTCGACAATCCATCGGGGTTGGACACAATCACACTGAACCGCGCGGGGCTTTTCAGTAGCGGTGGCGGGAAAGCCCTACAGCTCGAGAACACTTCTGCTGGTGCCGGCTCAAACATCGAACTATACGTCGCAGGTAACAACAGGATCGGACTCCACGGAAACACCGACCTTTACGGGCGACTCACAAAATCCGAATCGGTGCGCACTCTGTGGACTGGTGCCGTTTTCCTCCACGGAACACAAACCATCTCCTTCACAGAAAACCTCCACGACCAAGAAAACGGGCTCATCTTCCGATGGTCAAAATACTCCGGCACAGCACCACAAGACCTCGACTTCATCGACACCTACGTCGATAAGAAATGGCAGCAAGCGTTCGGGAACGCACTCCGGAAAGCACTCCTCCACACTGGCGGATCCGTGTCCGGCCAATACGGGGTCAAAGAGTTCCGGTTCACGTCCGCAACCACCGTGCAAGGCGTCACCGGAAACACCGCCGGAACATCTAACGAGTTCGTGCTCCGTCAAATCCTGTCCTGGTGAAAGGTACACCTCATGTCTTATAACGCGATCGCTGAAATGGCGCTCGACAGTGACCTCATCAACCGTACTGCGGCGTGTGCCGCCACTGAGGGGGTGACGATGCATCCGGTGTCGTGGGCTGCGGAACGAATGTGGCAGATCGCAGCCTCCCCCGGGTGGGGGGCCGCGTACGCGTACGCCGTCCAAACAGGGAAGGAACGTCCCGGCCTCGCGGAAGACGTTGTGACGGACGCTCAGATCTTGGCCGCGGTGCAGCCCCTCGCTACAGCCTGGGTGGCCGAAAACAGTCCCACGGATGGAGGGGCGTAACGATGGCTACCGAAGCAACCCTCGCACGATACGTGCAGTCCGTGCGAGGCAAATATATCGACGTGGACCGGGTGTTCGGTGCGCAATGCTGGGACCAGTGGTCCCATTATGCGACGAACTTTCTGGGGGTTCCGTCGTGGCCGACGTACACGAACGCGGGCCGATCTACCCCGCATGGCGGGTATGCGTGCAACGTGTACCACAACGCCCGCGCGGCGGGACTCACGCAATGGTTTGAGATCCTGCCCGCGTCGGCGACACCGCGCGCCGGTGATGTCGCGTTCTGGGAATACGGCAGCGCCTGGTACCCCTGGTCCCACGTCGCCACCGTCCTCGCACCCCCGTCCCGGGGCATGATCCGCTGCCTCACACAAAACCCCGGTGCCGTACAGATCGCCGACCTCATCATGCGGGGCATCATCGGCTACCTCCGACCCAAGAAATTCACGACCGGCGCAATCGACGCCACCAAAACAGCCACGCTCAAGAACAGCGACAAGCATCGAGAGGAAGACACCATGCCCAAGAACACCGGACTCTACTACACCGAAAACAAGACCAAGAAAATCTGGTACGTCATCGCGAACACCGGCAGCGGCTTCTACAAAGCCACCACCGACGGCAAACCCAACACCCCCATCGGAAACGACCTACAGAAGCGCCTCGCGACCGCATACGACCTCGCCGGACAACAGTTTTTCGCCACCTCAGAAGCGGAAGCATCCGACCTGCGGGTCGCATGCTCACGCGTCCGCGCAAACAAGGCATAACCCGTGTGGGCGCACCGTAACGAAAGGCGACACGAATGACTCTGGCGTTCTCTCGCATTCAGGACTGGTTCCGGTACTGGTGGTTGAAAGTCCCCGACCCTCGCATCATCTCCATCATCGTCGGCACCGTGTACCTGTTCGGGTTCTTCCTGCTCGGCGGTGTAGGGACACTCACGAACCCGCCGGTGACGATCATCGGTGAGGTCGGTGAGGTTACGATGACGACCGTCGGGTTCTTGTTCCTCGTCGGTGCGGTGATCGGCATGATCGGCGGCACGCTCGACCATTGGGAGCTCGAACGTGTCGGCGTCGTCACGATGGGGCTGGGTGCGCTCGTGTACGCCTACATTGTCATCAGTCTGCACTACACGTCCACTGGTTCTCGGCTCACTCAGCTCGCGATGATCCTCGCAGGGTTGGGGTTCCTTGGCCTCCGTCTCGCGATGATTTGGCGGTACGACTACAAGCCAAGGGGGTGACCGGATGACGGTCTTCACGTCTCTCGACTCACTCATCTACACCGTTATTGGTGCCCTGATTTTGTGGCTCGCTCAGGTGCTCAAGCACAAGTGGCGGGACTCCACGCAGGAGCGCCGCCGAAAGATCGACAAGCAGGCTGCGGCGGAGCGACGCGCCAGGCTTCTGACCGAGTCTCTGCATGAGCATCGGTCTCTCATGTTGCAGTCGGGTAAGTGGACGCGTGCCACTCTGCCCCCGTTCTTGAAGGAGTAGGTTTGTCTATTCAGTCTCGTCGCACGTTTGTTGCGGCTCTTATTGGTGTGCTGTTGGCGCGTCTCGTCGCTGCGGTCCCTGCTGTTCATGACGTGATCGCGTGGGTGGATGGCGTGTTCGCGGAGGCCGGTTATGCGGGCCTGTCGGCGCTCGCGATTGTGAACGCTGTTGTGGTCGCTGGCGTGATTCTCGCGTATCAGAAGATCGCGCAGGCTCTAGGCGATCGTTGGCCGGCTGTCGAGCGGTGGATGCTCGGTAGCGATGCTCGCCCGCACTACGAACCCAGGTACGCCTGAGCGAAGCATTTATGCGCCCCATCTCTGCCCTGTACGGGTCGAGGTGGGGCGCTTTCGTCGTAAATGTCAAGGGCTAGCAGACTGTTAACGATGTCTCTTATTCTGACCAGACTATTGGTCAAAGGAGCATCTGATGACGGAGTCCGCGCAAAGTCCGTGGGCGCCGCCGCCCATTACGGTCGAGCAAACAGACTTCGATCCTCTCGAAGATACTGTTCCGCTGCCTGCCTACCGGCCCGAACGTCTCGTCTAGTCATTGCGCCCCGCGCTGCTCTTCGGAGTGGTGCGGGGCGCGATTTGCTTGTCAAGGGCTACCTCAATCACTGGGCGGTTTCCTACTCTTATGCCACCAGTGAACGAAGGAGCATCTCGTGGCAGAGCCTGAACAGATCCCGTGGGCGCCACCGCCGGTCACGATCGAGCACACTGACTTCGATCCATTCGAAGACACCATCCCGCTCCCGATATACCGGCCGGAACGCCTCAGCTAAACAGTAAGCGCCCTGCACTGCTCAGAGATGAGTGGAGCAGGGCGCTTTCCGTGTTGCTGGCCACACATTGAACGACCTTCAGAGAGTTCAGAATTGTCTAGGCCGCTCGAGCTGCTTATCTTCAATCGCGCGAACAATTGCATGCGCAACCAGCGAAAACAGCAAGCACAAGGAACCGAAGCCGAGGAGCGAAAAGCCAATATAGAGGAGCACGATGCCCGCAGTTAGGTAACCCAGGTCATCCGCCGTTCCAAAGAGTAGACCAAAGAATACACACAAAAAGCCACCGGCCAAGCAAATCAAAGTCATGAAGTAAAGCGTGGTGAGTGAGGGATTACGTTTCATTCCCTCAGTATCTCCTCAAACCGTTCACCCCAGGAATAGCCCGAGGTTACCGACCTGATGATGCGTTCACGCTCGCGATCGCTTTGCCGACGAAGTCGCCAGCGACGGAATGCACGACGGCAATTTGCACGTCACCGGTGAAGGCAATGTCAGCCGTGTAACGATGGTCTACCGCTTGCCCTCGCTGGAATGCAACCGCAGCACCAGCCACGCTCACTTCCGTGTAGAGGGAATCGCTCAGCGCAGCGATCAACTCGCTCCTCGCCACTTCGTCGATGACTGCCACTCCGACGTAGGAGAAACCGTCAGATTGTGGGATCCCCCATGAGCAGTACATCTGGTTACTGCCGGCTTGCAGCGTCGCGTATGCTTTCGGCCCGAGGAGCTCCTGTAATTGCTCCTGGGCGTTTACTTCGACTTCAGTCCACGAGCGCAGTTGAGGTTCAATGCCTGCGATCTGCTCGGGTGCGATGAGATCGTCGCACGAGCTCGGCAAGGCACTGGCAGTCGACTGGGGGGCTTCTAGCGTCGGCGTCGGCGCCTGGGGTGCCTGTGTTGGGCTGGGGCTGCGCGTTGCTTCTGTAGGGCGGCTGGGTCGCTCTTCCGCTTCGGAGACGCATCCAGTGAGCGTGAGCACAGGCAGCAGTGCTGCTGCGGCTGCAAGTGTGGCGCGATTGATCATGCCTCGACCATAGTCGGCGAGATCATGCTCGAGTGCAACGAAGTCGGCGTGACGCTGCTGCCATCACGTTGGCATTGCTGGGCGCGGTACTTTGAGCCCGTTCGGTGGGCCAGCGTTCTTCGCCATTGCTGCGCGCACTGGTGCGAGGTCCCAGAGCACGGAACGGTCCGCGTCCTGGAGGGTGACGTAGATACCGGTCATGCGGCGCTTGGCGGGCTCTGGATGCCATTTGAGGACGAGGAAGCGTGCTTCGCCTGTGGTGTCGGTGAAGCGTTGCACGAGCGCGACGGGGTGGTCTTTTGGTTCGCGCATGATCGCCCATGTGTCGGTGTCGATGCGGATGGGTGCGGGGTTTGGCATGTGTCCTCCGTCCTGGCTGCTGCACCGTGGAGACTACCGGGGGCCTCGGACAGTCAGCCCTCGGATTCCCAGGGAAGACGCTCCGGGAGCGCCGGGAGGATACGCACCACGCCACAGTATGGGTCCTCGCACACGACCTTGTTGTCGCGGCGGTGTGCGGGCCCGTGGCAGGCGGTGCAGACCCAGTGAGCAGCCATGCAGCAGATCGTAGTCGGTGGGATGGCACGGGTCTACAGCCTCACGGCAGCCGATTTGGCGGCGCCGTCGACAGCCGGAATAGGCGCCCGGACGCAGTTGGATTGCTGCGCCGTGCTGTCTGCGTGCTGTCTGGCACTCCAGGCTCCGATTCTCCGTGAATGACGAAAGGCCCCTACTTCCGCGTAATCATGCGGGAGTAGGGGCCTTATCTGTATGCGTTTGGTCCCCCCACTGGGATTCGAACCCAGACTGGATCGATTTTAAGTCGACTGCCTCTGCCGGTTGGGCTATGGGGGGGGGCAATACTCCATCCTGCCATGGCGCGAGCGACCGAAGCACCATGGAAAGAGTAGACCCCCGCAGTCGGGCAGAACAGCGGGGGTCTACGGTACAGGGTCCGCGTTAGGCGGACAGGCGCTTCCGGAGTCCGGCAAGCTCGTTGCGCATGGCTTCTGGCAGGCGGTCGCCGAACTGGGCGAAGTATTCCTCAGTCAGGTCTGCCTCGGCGAGCCAGGACTGCGAGTCCACCGTGAACAGCTCTTCGAGGTCGTCGGCCGGTATCTCGAGGCCATCGAGGTTGAGCTCACCGTCGGCGGGTACGGTGCCGATCTTCAACTCGCGCCCCTCGACATCGCCCTCAACGCGGCGGATGATCCAGTCGAGCACTCGAGAGTTGTCGCCGAAGCCCGGCCACAGGAATCGCCCGTCTGACCCCTTGCGGAACCAGTTCACCTGGAAGATCTTTGGTGCGTGCTCGCCGAGTTGCTCGCCGATCGAGAGCCAGTGCCCCCAGTAGTCGGCCATGTTGTATCCGCAGAACGGCAGCATCGCGAAGGGATCCCGTCGCAGTTCGCCGACGGTCCCTTCGGCGGCGGCGGTCCGCTCGCTCGAGATCGTCGCGCCCATGAACACGCCGTGCTCCCAGGACAGTGACTGCGCGACAAGCGGCACGTTGGTGGCGCGTCGACCACCGAAGAGGATGGCGTCGAGCGGCACCCCGTCTTGCTCGTACCAGTCCTTCGCGAGTGTCGGCGTCTGCTGGATCGGAACAGTGAACCGCGAGTTCGGGTGCGCGGCGAGGCGGTCCGAGTCCGGCGTCCAGTCTTCACCGAGCCAGTCGATGAGGTGGTCGGGTACCTTGTCGGTCTTCCCTTCCCACCAGACATCACCGTCATCGGTGAGGGCGACGTTCGTGAAGATCGTGTTGCCCCACATCGTCTCCATGGCGACCGGGTTCGTCGATTCACCGGTTCCAGGGGCGACGCCGAAGAATCCCGCTTCGGGGTTGATCGCGTAGAGGCGGCCGTCTGGGCCGGGGCGGAGCCAGGCAATGTCGTCGCCGATCGTCTCCACCTTCCAGCCCGGAACCGTGGGCTGCAGCATAGCGAGGTTCGTCTTGCCCGTCGCCGATGGGAAGGCTGCAGAGATGTGGTAGGCCTTGCCAGTCTCGGTGTTCGTGAGCTTGAGCAGCAGCATGTGCTCCGCCATCCACCCCTCGTTACGGCCCATGACCGAGGCGATCCGCAGCGCGAAGCACTTCTTCGAGAGGAGCGCGTTGCCGCCATAGCCGGAGCCGTACGACCACACCTCGAGCGTCTCGGGGAAGTGGGTGATGTATTTCTGGTCGTTGCACGGCCACGCAACATCTTCCTCGCCAGCTGCGAGCGGGGCGCCGACCGAGTGCACGGTGCGCACCCACTCGCGGCCCGGAACGATGCCGTCGAGTGCCTGCTTGCCCATGCGGGTCATGATGCGCATGTTGAGTACGGCGTAGGGGGAATCGGTGATTTCAATGCCGAGCTGCGTGATCGCTCCGCCGACCGGGCCCATAGAGAACGGCACGACGTACATTGTGCGGCCGCGCATCGATCCGTCGAAGAGCGGCATGAGCTCGGCCTTCATCTCGTCGGGGGCGACCCAGTTGTTCGTCGGGCCCGCGTCCTCCTGCTTTTCGGAGCAGATGAAGGTGCGGTCCTCGACGCGCGCGACATCACCGGGGTGTGAGCGCGCCAAGAAGCTGCCCGGCCGCAGATCCTTATTTAGTGCGATCAGGGATCCGGCCTCCACCATTTCGCTGGTGATGCGGTTCCACTCATCCTGCGAACCATCACACCAAACGACGGCATCTGGCTTCGTCAGCTCTGCGACCTCGACCACCCACTGCAGCACCTCGGTGTTGCTGGTCGGGGCATCCTCGCGGACCAGGTCCGCGATCGTGGTTTCGGCAAGCTCTGCGGGACTCATGACTGGAGATTCTCCTCAGGTGGTACACAGTGAGTGAGCATCGGCTCCCTTCAATTTTGCGCGGGCCGTTCACCCCGGATTCACCAATTCACTTGTAAACTTTTGATGTTCTTGACATATAGTCAAGAAATGGTTCCCGAATCGACCCCTTCCATCACGGAAGCCGAACTCGATCGTCTCGTGCTCGGCAAACGTCTCCGACACTTCCGTCGGCGGGCAGAATTAACGCTCGGAGAACTCGGCGAGCGCGTGGGCGTGGTCGCAAGCCAACTGTCGCACATCGAGAACGGCCGCCGCGAACCCAAGCTTGGGCTGCTGCAGGCGCTCGGGCGGGAACTGGGCGTCGACCCTGCGGAGTTTCTCAAGCACGATGCGCCCGACCGTAGAAGTGCGTTGGAGATCGAACTCGAGCGGGCGCAGAGCACTCCGGGCTACGGCCGCCTCCAGCTCCCCTACGTACGGTCGCCACGATCCTTGAGCGACGAAGCCCTCGAGGTGATCGTCGGCCTACACCGCGAACTGGCGCGCCGATCACGAGCGGCCGCATCGACCTCGGAGGAGGCACGTCGGGCCAACACCGCGATCCGCATGCAGATGCGTGAGCGCGACAACTACATTCAGGAGATCGAACTCGTCGCCTCCGACCTCATGCGCCGGATCGGCCACACCACCGGCGCCGTGACGCACCGCGAGGTGGCGGTGCTCGCGGAGCTCCTCGGGTTCACGCTGATCTTCGTCGACGACCTGCCCTCCAATACGCGCAGCATCACCGACCTCGAGAACGGTCGCATCTACCTGCCGCCCGCTTCGATCCCCGGTGGTCACGGCCTGCGATCCCTCGCCCTGCAGGCCATGGCCCACCGAGTGCTCGGCCACAAGGAACCCTCAAGCTACGCCGAGTTTCTCGAGCAGCGCATGCAGATCAACTATTTCGCCGCGGCCTCGCTCATCCCGGAGGCGCGCGCGGTCGAGTTCCTGCAGCAGGCCAAGCGGAACCGGAACCTCGCAATCGAGGATCTGCGCGACGCGTTCGGCGTCACCCACGAGGCCGCAGCCCACCGCTTCACGAACCTCGCCACCCGGCACCTCGACCTGCACGTGCACCACTATCGTGCGGACGGCGAGGGGGTCCTTGTGCGCGGATATGAGAACGACGGCTATCCGTATCCCGCAGATGATCAGGGATCGATCGAGGGCGAGATCATCTGTCAGAAGTGGGGCGGGCGCACCGCATTCAACCGCAGGAACCGAACCAGCGAGTTCTACCAGTACACGGACACCCCGACCGGCACCTTCTGGTCGAGCGTGCAGACCGGTGAGGCGGAGGAGGGCACCTTCGCGATCTCGTTCGGCGTGCCCTTCGACGATGCCCGCTGGTTTCGCGGGCGCGACACGCAGGTGCGCAGCGCCTCGACCTGCCCGGATCCGAGTTGTTGCCGAACACCGAGCCCCGAGCAGCTCACACGCTGGGAGGGGAAGGCCTGGCCGAGCGCAAGGATGCACGCGCACGTTCTGGCACCGCTTCCCACCGGCACGTTCCCCGGCGTCGACGACAGCGAAATGTACCGCTTCCTGTCTCGCCACGCCGACGAGACGTGAGGGATCGATTCGGGAAACGGAAACGGCGCCCCGCGAGCTTGTGGCTCGCCGGGGCGCCGTCGTTATTGGGTGAGACCGCCGCGGATCACTCCGCCGCGGGCTTCGGGCGCGACGCGAACTCCTCGAAGATCGCTCGCGGCTCCTGAACCGCCTCGATGTTGACGATATCGCGGCCCAGGAAGAAGTGCCCGACCCAACCACCGAATACGCGCCACTTGCGTTCCCACGTGGGAATCGCGAGACCGTGGTAGAACCGGTGCGCGAGCCAGGCGAAGTACCCCTTCATTGCGAAGCTGCCGCCGGAACGGAACACGCCCGTGTTCAGCCCGAGACCGGCAACCGCGCCCATGTTCTTGTGCACGTACTGCTGCACGCCCTCGCCGCGCAGATCCGCGACGATGTTCTTTGCGAGCAGGCGACCCTGCCGTACCGCGTGCTGCGCATTCGGCACGCAGAATCCACCGGGTCCGGGGGTCGAAGAAATGTCTGGCGTCTGCGAGGTGTCGCCCGCGGTCCAGGCGCCGTCGAGCGCTTCGCCCTCTTCCGTCGTGATGCGCAGTTCGGGGCTTCCGATCACGTGACCGCGTGGCCCGATGGGAAGGTCGGTGCCGCGCAGGAACGGGCGGGGCATGACGCCCGCCGTCCAGACGATGAGGTCGGACTCGTAGGTCTCCCCCGTCGACAGCTCCATCTTGCCATCGAGCGCCGACGACAGCTGAGTGTTGAGGTGAATATTCACGCCGCGACGGGTCTGGTCAGCAACCACCCAGTCCGCAAGCTTCTCCGTCACCTCGGGCATAATGCGCCCCATCGCCTCGACGAGATGGAATTTCGTCTCGTCGAAGGTGATCTCCGGGTATCGGCGGAGCAGGGCGGTGGCGAAGGATCGGAGTTCGGCGACCGTCTCGATCCCGGCGAAACCGCCGCCAACCACGGTAACCGTGAGCAGTCGCTCGCGCTCGGGTGAACCGGCGGGCAGCGACGCGGCCCGCTCGAAGTTTCCAACGAGGCGGTCACGAACCGCCACGGCCTCTTCGATCGTCTTCATGCCGATCGCTTGATCCGCGACACCCGGAATCGGGAAGGTCCGGGATACCGACCCGGTCGTGATGACGATGTGGTCATACGAGAGGTCGAAGGGCTCGCCGTCGTTCGGGGTGACGGTGGCGGTCTTCGTGGCGTGCGAGATGCCGGTCACCTTTCCGGCGATGTTCGCGGTCCGCTTGAGGTGGCGTCGGCGAGCGACGATCGCGTGGCGCGGCTCGATCGAACCCGCAGCGACCTCCGGCAGGAAGGGCAGGTAGGCCATGTACGGCAGGGGGTCGACGATCGTTACTTCAGCTTCACCGGTACGAAGCAGCTTCTCGAGCTTCCACGCAGTGTAGAAGCCAGCGTAGCCACCGCCGACGATCAGAATCTTCTTCGCCACGAAGCGGTCTCCTTGAATGACGCAGTGAGTATGAGGTCAGGCGCAAGCACATCAAGATGCAGGCACAAAAAACTGGGCGGCTCGCGCCCACCCCGTTAGCCTACCCTGAAATCCGGCCCGATCCCTCCACTTCGGCGGAAAAGTGGCAAATCACCGTATTTTCTTCGCGAAGCTCATGAAGTAGACGCGCGATCAACGTCGTCCCTGGTGTATTCGAGCTGCGAATCGAACATCCCCGAGCGCCGGGAACGTGTTAGCCGCGCCAGCCGCTGCGTTCGAGGGCGAGGTCCCCGATCGGGTTGACTCCAGGCCCAACGCTGAGCGCGTGTCCGATGAGTGCGTGGAGGCACTTCACACGATTCGGCATGCCGCCGGCGCTCACACCCGCGACCTCCGGAACGAGTCCCACCTCGTCACGGTCGGCGATATATTCTCTGTGGGCGCGAGCATACTGTTCCCGCAGCTCCTCATCTTCCGCAAGCAAGGCGTTGTACTCGTTCATCACCCCTGCAGCTTCGAGCCGCGACGCGGCAGCCACGGCCTCCGGATGACACAGGTAGTAGAACGTTGGAAACGGCGTCCCATCAGGCAGGCGCGGTGCGGTCGCGACGACCGCGGGGCTCCCATCTGCGGCACGGGCCGCGATCCCTACGACGCCGCGGGCCTCCCGCCCGAGCTGAGCACTGACCGCCTCAATATCGGCGTCACTCGGCGGATCGTATGGGGGTCGTGTCATGAACGTGTCTCCTCAGTTGGATTCGGTTTCGGACGCCACCGACTCGGGAGGCGCGTCTGCCAGGCCCGCACCGAGCAGCGATGCGGTCAACGCGCTCGCCCAGCTCTCCCCCAGCGGCTCGAGCTCACTGTTGGGCACATCCGTCAATTCGAGTGGCATCGTGATGTCGTCGATGACGTTGAGTTGGATCTCGCCGGGCATCACGTAGAAGAGGCGATCCCTCGCCTGCGCACGAACATAGGCCGGATCCCGCCACTTCGCCCGCTCCGCATCGATCTCCTCGACCGCCTCGCGGCGCTGCTCGACGCTCTCGCGAAGCTCCGCGATCTCGCGGCGCTGCTGCACATACGTGGAGAGGCTCGGGCTCAGGATGATGCCGCCGGCGGCCACGAGCGCGACGATGAGCACGGTGAAGCCGCTGAACCGGAGGCTCTGGGCCCACGCCCCGAGATCCTCGGCGCGGCGCTTCACCGTACCCATCGTGCGCGTCTACTCAGCGGTCAGGCTGTGAAGCGGGGGAAGGCCGAGCGACCCGCGTAGATCGCGGCCTCAGCGAGTTCTTCCTCAATCCGGAGCAGCTGATTGTACTTCGCTACCCGCTCGGACCGAGCAGGTGCGCCGGTCTTGATCTGACCGCAATCGGTCGCCACCGCCAGGTCGGCGATCGTCACATCTTCCGTCTCGCCGGAACGGTGCGACAGGATCGCCGTGTACCCCGAGCGCTGTGCCAACTGCACCGCATCGAGAGTTTCGGTCAGCGTTCCGATCTGGTTGACCTTCACGAGCAGAGAATTCGCGGTCCCCCGGGCGATCCCATCCGCGAGGCGAGCCGGATTCGTCACGAACAGGTCATCACCGACGAGCTGCACGCGGGCTCCAAGCTCCTTCGTGAGCTGCTCCCACCCTTCCCAGTCGTCTTCCGCGAGCGGGTCCTCGATCGAGACGAGCGGGTAACGGTCGAGCAGATCTGCGTAGTAGGCGATCATGTCGGCAGCCGAGCGCTTCTCACCCTCGAACGCGTAGACCCCGTCCTCGAAGAACTCAGTCGAGGCGACATCGAGTGCTACCGCAACGTCCTTGCCCGGCTCCAGCCCGGCACGCTTGATCGCTTCAACGATGAGGTCGAGCGCCGCGGAGTTGTGCGGCAGATCGGGCGCAAAGCCACCCTCGTCGCCGAGCGCCGTCGCGTAGCCCTGTTCCTTCAGCAGCGCCTTGAGCGCGTGGTAGACCTCTACGCCCCAACGCAGCCCCTCTGAGAACGACTCGGCGCCGAGCGGCACCGCCATGAACTCCTGGATGTCGACGCCGGTGTCCGCGTGCGCACCGCCGTTGATGATGTTCATGAGCGGCACAGGAAGCGTCGCAGCGTTCGGTCCGCCCAGGTAGCGGTAGAGCGGAAGCCCTGCCGACTCGGCTGCCGCGTGGGCGACGGCGAGGCTCACACCGAGAATGGCGTTCGCGCCGACGCGCTCCTTATTGTCCGTCCCGTCGACCTCTTTCAGCGCGGCGTCGATAAGCCGCTGATCGTCT
>Ga0265293_10007723_pt1 | contig 16386 bp, 20 predicted proteins | sample Munlanlewell138R_FD_192505 | JGI IMG/M metagenome (GOLD analysis project Ga0265293, IMG submission 192505) | Leachate microbial communities from a municipal landfill in Southern Ontario, Canada - Leachate well 138R | ecosystem: Engineered > Solid waste > Landfill > Unclassified | place: Canada...
GCCGCGCGCGATCTTTCGCAAGTTAGAGTAGGGGGGTATCGCGATGAGGCCTGGGCCTCCAAAAAAACCAACAGCGCTCAGAAAACTTGAAGGCAATCCTTCAAAGCGTCCATTTCCACGAAATGAACCTCAACCAGATCCCTCCATGCCAGAATGCCCGGAATGGCTACTCGATGATGCCAAGGACGAATGGGATCGAGTGGCTCCAGAGTTGCATCGTCTCGGGCTATTGACACAGCTTGATCGGGTGGCACTCGCTGCGTATTGCCAGAGCTACGCTAAGTGGAAACAGGCAGATGAATGGATCAAAGAAAACGGAACCGTATATCCTATTCGCGGGCCGGATGGCGAGGTCAGATATCTTCAACAGGTCCCGCAAGTGTCAATTGCAAACCAATGCCTCAAGCAGATTCGAGCCTTTTGTGCCGAATTTGGCCTGACCCCTGCAGCGCGTGCGAGAATGGAACTGCCGAATGAAAGAGAGGAGGACGACTTCTTGGCGAAGTTAAAGATGCAGATGAGGTGATTGGATGTTTTCGCGGAAGAAGGCGGAGTGGGCCGTGGATTTTGTTTCACGACTCACTCACACCAAGGGAGAATGGGCAGGGCAGCCATTTAATCTGCAAAAATGGCAGAAGAGATTTGTAAGGGAGCTGTTCGGGAGAACAAACAAAGACGGCACGAGGCAGTACAGGACAGCGTACGTGGAGGTCCCCAGAAAAAATGGAAAGACCGAGATGGCGGCGGCAATAGCATTGTACATGTTGTTCGGGGATGGCGAACCTGGGGCTGAAATATATTCAGCGGCCGCGGACAGAGAGCAGGCGTCATTGGTATTCAACGCTGCGGCGACGATGGTCAGGAATAATCAGGCTTTATCCTCTATATGCAAGATTATCGATTCCCAAAAGAGGATCGTTTGCTATAAAACCAACAGCTTTTACAGGGCCATATCGGCAGAGGCATACAGCAAGCACGGCTTCAATGCCCATGCGGTGATTTACGACGAGCTCCACGTCGCGCCCAATAGGGACTTGTGGGACGTGTTGCAGACGTCCATGGGGGCGAGGCGCCAGCCGCTGATGCTTGCGATCACCACGGCAGGTTACGACAGAAACAGCATTTGCTGGGAATTGCACGAATACGCCAGGCAGGTAAAGGAGGGGACCGTAAGGGATCCGACTTTCCTGCCTTTGCTTTATTCGGCGGATCATGACGACGACTGGACGGACGAAAAGGTCTGGGCCAAGGCCAATCCGAATTTGGGCGTAACCATAAAACTCGAATTCCTGAGGCAGGAATGCCAGAGGGCGCAGGAAATACCGGCTTATCAAAATACATTCAGAAGACTTTATTTGAATCAGTGGGTGCATCAGGAGACCAGATGGATCGACATGGGGGCATGGAGAGAGTGTGTCGGCAGGGTTGACTATAAAAAGCTCGCAGGCTTGCGGTGTTGGGCAGGAGTCGATCTTTCAACGACGACGGATATATCCTCATGTGCCGTTGTGTTTGAGCCAGACGAGGATGGCATTGTACACGTGCTTTCTTATAGCTGGGTCCCACGGGATAACATTGCCGCACGCGTCCGTAGGGATAGGGTTCCGTACGATATGTGGGCACGCGAAGGATATATAACGGCCACGGATGGTAATGTCATAGACCACGACTGGATACGGGTTACCATAAGGGACGAAATTAAGAGCCGCTTTCCGCTTCTTCAAGCTGTAGGATATGATCCGTGGAACGCCACGAAGTGGGCTATAGACCTTGAAAATGATGGCGTGCCGGTGATGGAGGTGCGTCAGGGCTTCAAGACGATGTCCCCGGCGTGCAAGGAGTTTGAGCGGTTGATTATCGGCCGCAAATTACGCCATGATAATAATCCAGTTTTGACTTGGGCGATGGACAACCTAGTGGTAACACAGGACCCGGCGGGCAATATCAAACCGGCCAAGGATAAATCGACAGAGCGAATAGACCCGGCTGTGGCCATGGTAATCGCGATATCTACGATGCTTCAATCGGATACCCCAGTCGAAAGTGCATACGAAAACAGGGGCGTATTCGCCGTATAAGGAGGCAGGGCATGGAGATATGGCAAAACATAAAAAGATTTTTTAGTAAGCGAGCCTCGCCTATGGCAACTGGGCCACAATGGTTTAGTAACTGGATTGCTGGCGGTGGGGAAACGGCATCGGGGATATACCTTAACGAAGAAGATTTGCTCAGGGTTTCGGGTGTTTATGCATGTGTAAATCTCATAAGCAATACCATAGCTTCACTTCCTGTACCCACATATGAGCGCATAAACCCGAGGGGCAGAAGGCGGGCAAGAGAACACTGGCTTTACGACATCATTCAATATGAGCCTAACGACGAAATGACGAGTTTCGACTTCAGAAAAATGATGCAGGCGCAGCTTGAGCTGTTCGGGAATTGCTATGCATACGTCGAGCGGAATGGCCGGATGGAAGTCACAGCTATGTGGCCGATACCTGCACCATTTGTCAGACCATTCAGAAACGATAGTCAAGACCTGTTCTATGAGATCAGCCTGCCGGATAAAGCGCTTATGGTAATACCAGCGAGGGAGATGTTTCATGTCCGCGGCCTATCGAATGATGCGATAAACGGATATAGACCGCTGAAATTCGCAAGAGAAATAGCGGGTCTTGCCCTTGCGGCCGAGCAGTACGGTGCATCATTCTTCGAGAATGGGGCAGTTGCCTCAGGTATCGTCGAGATCCCGGGCAGTTTGTCCGAGCAGGCGATGAGGAATTTTAAGGAGTCATTTATAAAAAAATATGCCGGGCTTGGGAAACACCATAAAGTGTTATTTCTTGAGTCTGGCATGAAGTGGCACCAGATAACAATACAGAACGATAACGCGCAGTTCATTGAGACGCGGAAATACCAGACAGAAGAGGTGGCCCGTTTCTTCGGCGTGCCACTCCATAAAATTTCATCGCTCGAAAAGCCAAGCTATGCATCGATCGAGCACATGTCAATCGAGTTTGTACAGGACTGTTTACGCCCGAGGCTCGTGAATTGGGAACAGCAGATAAGGCGGCAACTCCTTCGCGAGAGCGATAAAAAGAAGTATTACGTGGAGTTTGTGATAGATGGTCTACTTCGTGGCGATGTTGCGAGCAGATCACAATATTACAGCAAGGGCAGGAATGACGGATGGCTTAGCGCGAATGACATAAGGGAGCTCGAGAATATGAATCCAATACCAGTAGAGGAAGGCGGGGACGCCTACCTCGTAAATGGCAACATGATGGCCATTACTTCAGTGGCACCAATCAGAAAGGAGGCGAAAGATGGGGATGAGTAAAAATAAGATGGAGCGTAGATATATAAACGCCGCGATTGAGCTTCGAGAAACAGACGCCGAACCTGTGATTTCCGGCTACGCTGCCAGATTCAATGAATTGTCAGAAGAGCTTTGGGGCTTCAGAGAAATGATCCGCCCGGGAGCCTTCGCGGAAGCCCTGCAAGGCTCAGATATTAGGGCTTTGTTTAACCACGATCCGTCTCAGATCGTAGCGCGGACGAAGAATAACACCTTACGCGTATGGGAGGACGAATATGGCCTCCTCTATGAGTTCACGCCGAACATGAAGACCACAGCGGGAAGAGACCTCGTGGAGCACATTAAGCGCGGAGACATCGACCAATCGAGCTTTGCCTTCTCGATGGAAGGTGGAAAAGAGGAATGGGACGACACCGGAGATATGCCAGTGCGCACGCTTGTAAAAATACCACGCCTTTATGATGTCAGCCCTGTTACGTACCCGGCCTATCCCTCAACATCGGTCGGGGTCAGAAGCGCAAGAGAGGTGTTTGAAGAGCACATGGAGAAAAGGGGCGTTGACCCCGGCGACGTTTCAAACGAACTTGCACCCGAAAACGAGGATTGGGAAGTGCCGAACCTCGAGGACTTCACCGACGAGACCTGGGAAGACTTAAGCGATGCCGAGAAACGCAGGATCGCAAAGCACTTCGCATGGGCAAGAACTATGCCCCCAGAGGTGTACGGCGACCTAAAACTTCCCCATCACAGGCCAAGCGATGGTGCAGTGGTGTGGCGGGCGGTAGCCAATGCAGCAGCGAGGTTACCTCAAACCAACCTGCCGGAGGCCGATATGGCGAAGGTGCGCGCCCACTTAGGGAGACATTACAGGCAGTTCGATCGGACGCCACCGTGGGAAGAGGATGCGAAGAGAAGGTTTATCATCGCGAAAAGAAAGCTTGAATTATACAAATTGAAGGAGGTAATGTAAAAGATGGTTGATAAAATAAAGGAGCTTTTAGAAAAAAGGGCGAATATATGGGAGAAGGCCAAGGAGCTTGTAGATCGCGCCGAGGCCGAGAACAGGGATTTTACTGCAGAGGAGCAGGTGCAGTACGACAAGATGTTCGACGAGATGGATTCTCTCGCAAAGAGGGCCAAGAGGCTCGAAGACCAGGAGAAGGAGGAACGAGAGCTTGATAAGCCTGTAAATGCGCCCATCAAAGCTACGCTTGGGGAGAAAGACGACAGGTCGGCCAAAGTGATGGATGCGTTCCGTTCCTACATCATGACTGGCGCCATAAGGCCTGAATTAAGAGACTTGCAAGTAGATGACGGGGCAGCTACTGGTGGCACGCTCGGCGGCTACATGGTCCCGCCTCAGCAGTTCATAGCTGAGCTTATCAAGGCATTGGACAACGCCGTGTTTATGAGGCGTATAGCGCGAGTGTTCCAGGTGACCACGTCCGATTCGCTCGGCGCGCCCGTACTTGATGCCGATATAAGCGATGCTGCCTGGACGACCGAAGTGCAGGACTTGACTGGCGTTGGCCTATTAGATGCCGCAATGAAGTTCGACAAGCGCGAGCTCAAACCGCAGCAGCTGGCGAAGTCCATAAAGGTGTCCATGAAGCTGCTCAGGGTAAGCGCGATCCCGGTTGAGGCGCTGGTGCGCGACAGGTTGGTCTATAAGTTCGCTACCGCGATGGAGAACGGCTTCTTGAATGGCGGCGGCACTACTGAGCCATTGGGCGTGTTTACCGCAGACGCTAACGGCATAAACACCGCCAGGGATTTCAGCACAGGCAACACTGCAACCGCAATCAGTGCTGACAACCTCATCGAGGTTAAATATGCGCTCAAGGCACAATACAGAAATGGTGCGCAGTGGATTTTCCATCGCGACGCCATAAAGATGATCTCCAAGCTGAAAGATGGAGAAGGGCAATACCTGTGGCAGCAGGGGCTAGCTGCGGGGCAGCCCGATACGATCCTCAATCTGCCCGTGAACGAGTCCGAGTATGCTCCCAGCACGTTCACTACCGGCAAATACGTTGGCATCTTGGGCAACTTCCAGTTCTACTGGATAGCCGAGCTGTTCGGCATGGAGATACAGAGGCTGAGCGAGCTATTTGCCGCTACTTCGCAGGTTGGTTTCATCGGCAGAATGTGGGCAGACGGTGCGCCCGTACTTGAGGAAGCCTTCGCCCGCGTCAAGTTAGCGTAGGCAGGGCCATGGGGGCCGCCAATCGGCCCCCGAATATCAAAGGAGGGGTTTACATGGGATACGGGTCTGTGAAGACAAAAATTGGCGATCTTGAAGATATGTCGATTTTATCGACGGAAATATGCGTTCCGTATGAGTTTGTATATGAGCGAAAGCCGGGAGAAGAGGATCGCAAATTTATAGACGAGCATCGCAGCAAGATATTGGAAGCATTATCCTATGCCATTGCCAATATCGAGGGCATATACCGAATAGAATGGGATGCCCGCAACTTGAAATGCAAATGCATTAACGAGGACAAGGCTCACTACAAAAACTACATCATCGTCAACAGATACGTAAAAAAAGAAGAACTGGAGGTGTAAAGCATGAGTGAATATAATGCCAAAGTATACAGGAAACAGGGTGGAGAAGAGCTTGTAGTGGCCGACGGCGGCAAGATTACGGTAGAGGCCGGCGGCGAGCTCGTAATGAATAATGGTTACGACTTCGTGATAGGCGACGAAAGCGAACTTACATTAGTGGATGGCGCCAGCATAGCAATTACAAGCGCAGGCGGCATTAGCGTGGACGGTGGAGGGTCAATTGAAATAGGCGCCACCGGTGATATCGACGTGGCCAGTGGTGGTGCGATAAACAACGACGGAACCATCAAAATAGGCGCCACCGGCATAATCAATGTGATAGCCGGTGGGAAAATAACCGACGATGGGGTCCAGGCCGGGGCCATCACGAAACTTGGTGCCGCCCCAGAAGATACCGAAATACAGACAGCCGTTAACGCTATTATCGATGCCCTTGCTGGCGTTGGGATAATCGCCGCTGGCGCTTAGGGCGTGATGACCGATGTATGTCAAAAAGCACGTCGTAGCAGTTAAAACAAATGCCTCAGGCAGCGCCACGGCTTATACGGCCGAGCCGCTTAACGGCCGCATACTGAAGATCATCTATACCAAGCACCCTACTAATCCGTTTGATGCAGGTGTTGATTTCACGATAACCACAGAAGATACCAAGCAAAACCTGTGGATAGCGAACGATGTTAACGCCTCCAAATCGGTTTGTCCTGCCGAGAAAGTGCAGGATACGAGTGGGGCAGATATCGTCTATACCATTGGCGAGGTTAATTTTAACGTTTACGCCCATATAAATGCGGCGTTCGAGCGGGTGAAGATAGTCGTCTCAAATGGTGGCAACGCCAAAGATGGCACGTTCACCATACTGGAGGGGTAGTTGTGAAGGTCAGGATGATCAAAACCGCAGCGGGCCCGGATGGCGTATGGATGACAGGCGGGATTTATGACCTGCCAGATGCGCTTGCCAAGCAATTCATTGGAGCCAACGCCGCCATATCACTTGAGCCCGTGCCAATCGAGACGGAGGCCGTTGAGGCGCAAGAAAAGGCCGTTCTGCCACGAGGCAGGGCGAAGAGAAGTAAATAGGAGGTGGTGTGATGTATGTAGAAATTGGAACGCCCATAGCCGATCTTGTAACGCTTGAGGAAGCAAAACAACACCTAAGGATAGTTGACACTATCACCACCGAGATCCCGCCAGAAGATCCAGAGGGCGAACCGACCTATACCACATCACATCCGGATGATGATTACATAGAGGAGCTTATAGCTGCGGCGGTCGAATGGGGCGAGGCGTTTCAAAACCGCTCGTGGATCACGCGAACCGTTACGGTGTATCTCGATGGGTGGCCAAGCGCATGCCTTTATCTGCCCATGCCACCCATCGAGAGCATTACTTCTGTATCTTATTTTAAGCCGGACAACGAAGAGGTAACCGTTGACACATCAGTTTACTGGCTCACGCCGGGTGGCGCATTATGCCTTATAAGATACAAAAGCTGGCCGACCGACACGCTGAGGCCAACTATGGGCGTGAAGATCGTTTATAAGGCAGGTTACGGTGATTCGGCAGATGCCGTGCCTAAGCGATGCAAACAGGCCGTGCTTTTGATGGTAGGGCATTGGTATGAGCATCGAGAAAACGTAGTTGTCGACGCCACGGCCACCCAGATACCAGATGCGGCACAAATGCTTCTGTATCAGGAGCGGAGAGTGCCAATATGACGCAGATAGGCGAACTAAGGGATCAAATATCCATCATTCGCAAGACCCAGACAAGCGACGGCATGGGCGGATGGACAATCACCGAGAAAACAATCCTTTCGCCATGGGCGATGGTCGAGGCCCCCAAGTCCAAAACAGGCATCATTGCGCAGAAGGATACCGAGATAAGGACACATCAGATCACGATGCGCTATTACGATGGCGTGCAGATAGGCGACATTATATCTTTCTTTGACACAAGGCTTGTGATTAAAGCCATACGGCATGACAGGTTAAAACGCTGGATGTATCTAGACTGTGAGCCGGAGGTGATATGAGTGAAGCTGTATGCTCGGCTCGAAGGCGTTGACGATATCTTGAAAGAACTACGGAAAGTAGAAAAAGAAGCGCGACACGAGGTCCTCATTGTTCTTAACGAGAAAACAAAGGTGGTTGTAGAAGACGCCAGGAGCCGTGCCACTAAAGATACCGGCGCTATGTCAAAAGGGATCAGGCGGTCGGTATCTGCCAAAAAGCTAACGGCCACAATTTCTGCAGGCGGTAAGGTTGGCGGAGTCGATACCTACTATGCCCAATTCGTAGAATTCGGCACCAAGAACATGCCGGCACGGCCTTTCTTCTTCCCGGCTTGCCGTGCTCATGAAGAGGAAATTGGTAAAGCGCTCTCCGATGCGCTGGCCAAGTTGATCGAAGGAGGCAAAGCTTAATGAGCCATCTGTCGATATCCCAAGATATATACACAACGCTTTCTTCTGCAATCCAGGCGATATCGAGCCCGAAGATAACCGGCGTGTTCGACAAAGTGCCGCTCGAGCAGGAGGGGCCATATATAGTGATCGGGCAGCTACAGAGCCTCGAAGGTCGGCTTCTGAGCGATGTAGAGCGTGCGTGGAACGTCGACATCCACATATGGAGCAGCTACCAGGGCCGAAAGGAGACCGTGCAAATAGCGGATGCGATACGCAGCGCACTGCCAGAAAAGTGGTTTTTCGAGGAACTAATAGTAGTTGAAGATGCCTCTGGATGGTACCACGGTATTTTAACCATCCGGGGGTATGACAGATAAAAATAAAGGGAGGGCAAGAATATGGGAGCAACACCAAGCAAGGTATCGGTAGTCCAACTTAGCGTGAGTGGGACGCCTACAGCGATAGGCGAGGTAAGAAGCTTCAGCATCGAAACAGCATTGGGGACCATTGATGCATCAACAATCGCGACCAACTGGAAAAAGTATCTTGTTGGCCAGGCCGCCTGGTCTGGATCGCTTGAGTTGTTTTACGATCCGACCGATACTGCGCAATCTAATCTTGTATCCAATGCAATGGCTGGTACGTTGTGCACGATAACGATACATCCACTTGGGTCGGGCACAGGCAAGCCACAGTTGGTCGGGGATTGCTATGTAACTGGCATGACGATATCTGGCGCAACAGAGGATGCAGTCGGCTTGAGTATTACATATCAAGGCACAGACACGCTCGCGCTATCCAACCAAACATAGGGCGGGGTGATGTAAATGGTAGCGTTTGTGTCGAAACGCGCAATTGTCCACTTGGATGTAGATGGCGTCCCAACTCAGCTTGGCGAGGTGCGATCGTTCAATATCGAGACCACGCTCGGCACGATTGACGTATCAACGATCGCATCCGACTGGAAGAAGTATCTTGTGGGTCAGGCAGGATGGACAGGCACAATGGAGCTTTTTTACGATCCGACGGACGAATCCCAAGAAGATTTAGCGACCAAGGCATTGGCCGGCACCATATGCAGCTTCACGTTTCTGCCGTTTGATGCCAACGAGCGCTATAGATTATGGCTTGGTGGCGCGACTGGTGGCACATTCAAGCTCGGCGATAGCGATACTATAGAAACGGCCGCACTTGTCTATAATGCCACCGCCGCGCAAATAGCAGAGGCACTTAACACGGCCTATACGCTTACCGGAGTAACTGTAGTGCCGGATATAGGCAATTCTTGGGTAATTGAATTTCCGTTAGACGTAGAGGCAAATTTACAAATAACAAATAATGGCTTGACTGGAACCACGGGTGCCCCATCTTGCGAACTGATCACGGAACGATATGAGGGCGAAGGATATATCACATCATGGACTGTATCTGGCTCAACAGAGGATGCCGTTGGCCTGTCTATATCAGTGCAGGGCAACGAAGCATTAACGCTTAACGCGTAGGAGGGGTAGCATGAAGATAAACGGCAAGGATATGGAACTGAAATATACCGTCAACTCGATCAGGGCGCTTATTCGCGAGACCGGCAAAACGCCTGCGCAGATCATGGGCGGGGGCTTCGACCCGACAGACTTTGATCTTGGCGTGAAGCTCATATGGGCCGGGTTACTGTGGGGCAATCCTAAGCTCACCGTAGATGTCGTCGGTAACTGGCTTGAAGCTGAAGGTGGGGTTTACAGCGAAGCGATAATGGAAGCTACTCAGGCTCTCGTGGCAGCATTTGAGAGACAATTCGGCATGGCCGCCGACAAGGATGACGAAGCAAAAAACTGACAGCGGGGGACTGGGAGCGTGCATACAAGGAGATTGTACTTGCAGCACTCGGGCCCCTGCGCCTTACTCATGATGATTTATGGAAACTCACTTGGGGAGAAATTGACGACCTCATTTATGCCTATAAATACAGAGAATACTTAGAATCACTGAAGCGAGCGCAGCATGCGGTATGGCTTATGAACACAAGCGGCAATTTACGGCATCCTGTAAGGGTTGAGGATCTTATAGGTTATTGGGTAGATGGCGAAATTATGGGCAAAAACGAGTATTTTCAGTATTGTAAGGATAGGATAAAGCGCAAGAAGGAGGGCGGTGAGGTAAATGGCTAAAAAGAAAATGACATACGTTTTCGGGGCTGATTTAAGCGAGCTCGAGCGGGCTTGGAAACGTATTGATCGCAGCATGAATAAATTGAGCGACCAGTTCCGGAAAGTCGGCAGCACGATGACCAAGACTTTCACTGTGCCCCTTGTAGCCATGGGGGCCGCTGCCACCAAAGCCGCCCTCGATATCGACGATGCAATGGATGCCATCGCCAGCGGGACTGGTGCCACTGGCAAGGCACTAGAAAGCCTACAGGATGACTGGAAGAAGCTCGCAGGCAGCGTTACGCAGGGGTTTGATGTATCCGCAAAAGTACTGGCCGATTACAACACGCGCCTTGGCCTAACCGGCAATGCGCTAACGGATATATCCCAAAAGGCTTTAGATGCGGCGCGGCTTCTTGGTGAAGATGTGAATAGTGTTGTTTCGCAATCGGCCAAGGCAATGCGCGACTGGGCCATCCCGGCCGGAGAGATGGGAAAGTTTATGGACGTGCTGTTCAAGGCTTCTCAAGCCACTGGCATACAGATTGGGACGCTCTCTACACAACTTTATAAATATGGCGCAGCGCTACGAGGCATGGGCTTTGATCTTGAATCTTCTGTGGCGTTACTTGCACAATTTGAGCAGCAGGGCGTGAATACTGAACGCATTATGGGATCTCTTTCGAGGGGCCTTTCTTATATGGCGCGCAAAGGAATAACCGATGCTGGGGAGGCGTTCCGCCTTCTCGTAGAGCAGATTAAGAATGCCAAGACTCCCACCGAGGCAACGCGGCTTGCAATTGAAGTGTTTGGTTCGCGTGCAGGCCCCGATATGGCACTTGCGATCCGTGAAGGGCGATTTTCAGTCGAACAGCTGATCGCAATACTACGCGATGCAGAGGGCGCAATCCAGCAAACCACAAAAGCTACTGATGGCTTTGCTGAGCAGTGGCCAAGAATAAAAAACAAGATAATGCTTGCCATCGAGCCGCTCGGGACTGAAATACTCAACATCGCAGAATCGGCAATGCCTAAAATCGAAGATTCCGTAGCTTCTGCCGCAACGGCGATCGGCAATGCGTCGGATGATACCAAAAAGAAAATATTAGCACTCGCTGCCACTTTAGCCGTAGGCGGGCCACTTTTGCTGGCGATAAGCGCAACAATCAAGTCTCTTGCCACGCTTGGCGGTACGTTTCTTGCCTTAGCTTCAGGCCCGGCCGCACCGATAATACTGGCCACGGCGGCAGTTTGGGGCTTAATCGATGCATATAAAAATTTGGATCAAATTCAGAAAAAAGTAACCGGGACGACCCCGCAAGAGGCTTTGGAACGAGGTAAATATCTTGAACGTGCTGGCGAAATTTTCCGCGAGCGGCGCGGCAAGTATCCACTCACAGCTAAAGATTACGAGGAAGTAAATAGAATTGTTGATGAACTTATATCGAAAACTATCGAGCAAAAAGAAATTGCTGCAATTAAGACGCCTTCACCGACGACTGCGGTCGCAAGTGCGGTGGATAGTAGTACACTTCAATTCCTGACTACTGGAGGCAAGAAGGGCAAATCGCCTCTTTACAGACTTACCTGGGAATACCAGCAGGGGCTGATTAGCGCTGAGAAATATTTTGCTACGTTGCAAACCTTGATGACGAATCTGAAGCCGAGCGCAGAGGATTTCCAAGCACTTTTCTCGGCCAAACAGGCCGCTGCAATAGATATTGTAAACGAAAAGATAGACGAGCTAATCAATGGACTGATTGCTGGGACAATTAACACAAGCGAATTTGCAACAAAAGTTGAAGGCTTAAGGGAGCGGTTTGCTGGCCTTCCGCTTGCGCAAAAGGCTATAACCGATGTCGCCACAGCTGGCATGAAAGAATATGTTAGACAGGTTGGCGTCGCCACGGCAGCTGAAATAGAGCGTATAGAAAAAGTGAAACAAATGCAGCTTGAAGCTCAAGAGGCAGCAGCGCAAGGAGTTGCGAGATTTTGGCAGGACGTTAATTGGGAATATAATCAAGGTCTTATAAATGCACAAAGCTACTTCGACATGCTCAAGGGCGAGCTTAGCAGAGTCACTGAAGGTAGCGAGGAATGGAAGAGGGCGTTCGAAGAGATTCAGAGAGTCGCACTAGATATCGTGAACATCAACCTCGACACACTTTCGGAGCAACTACAGGCGGGGAAAATAACGACAGAAGAGTTCAACGACGCTGTCGCAAGACTCAAGGAACAATTTCAAGACTTGCCACTTGTAGTAAACCAACTAGATGCAAGTATAAAAAATGCTGCGGAAGCTTCAAAAGATTCAATAGATCTCGTGAGTGATCTTGGAATGACTTTTCAAAGTGCTTTCGAGGATGCGATAATCGAAGGGGAAAACTTGCGAAGCGTTTTAGCTGGACTATTTGAAGATCTTGCAAGGATAATATTACGCATGTACGTAATAAAGCCGCTTGTCAATTCATTAATGGGCTTCATGGGATCGGCATTTGGCTTGCCTGCATTCAAAATGCACAGCGGAGGTGTGGTAGGTTTAGCTGGAACGCCAATGACTGTACCAGCAGGGATGTTCATTGGAGCACCTCGCCTCCATAATGGACTTGCACCTGACGAGTTCCCCGCCATACTTCAGCGAGGAGAAACCGTGCTTCCGAGAGGAACAGATATCACATCCCCAACGAGCGTTAAAATAGTCAATGTACTTGATCCTTCCATCGTCGGAAACTACCTCGGGACACCGGAGGGCGAAAAAGTCATTGTGAACATCATGCAGCGGAACATAAGGAGGATTACTTAGATGCCTCATACGATTGGTTACGTAACGGGTACGACAGAAAATCCTGCGCATTACGCATTTCTCGAAGCGTTTAGGGCTTTCGCAACTACAAACGGCTGGGAGGAATTGATGTACGACGGAACGAGTGCGAACCGTTATACGTTCTTGAAAGGCCCCGGGCTGACGGGAGAAGATCCCGTATGGGTCGGGCTCGACACGTACCAGAGCGTTGCGAGCGGATACTACAACGTCGCAGTCGGGGTGGCAACAAATTATCTTGAGTCTCAAACATACTACAACCAGCCGCAGATGAAACGTATTGGAGTTCCCTTGTTTTATGATAGAATTGACTATTGGATCAGTCTAAATGCTCAAAGGATAGTTTTTGTATGTAAAGTTGGGCAGAATTATTACGAGCACGGATATATGGGTAAATTCATTCCGTATTGTTCACCTATTCAATATCCCTATCCCGTATTTGTTGGCGGGATGTTTGGCTATTACAGTAGCGAATCATATATTTTACAGAATCAATCATATACTTACACATCCTATCATGAAGTGCCCTATATAGGAACATATTATAATGGACAAGTTTACAGTAGTTTCGATGGTAGATGGGTAGCCCCAAACAAACAAACATTAGGATATTTAGGCATTACGTTTAATGATGAGAAACCAATATATAATATCGATGTAACGAGGAAATACGATCAAAGTTTTACAGCGGGTGTATACGGAACGCTCGATGGTGTTTATTGTATACAGCCTTCTTATGATGAAATTTATCCTGAAGATACAATAACAGTTGATGGGGTGAATTATAAAGCTTTCCCAAGTAGGAACAGTACAGAAGCGACGTATCTTTTAAGAATGGGCGAATAAGGAGTTGAATTGTAATGGCGTACAATACAGGTTTCTGTAATAGTTTTACAGAGATAAAGTCAGCTCTTATAGGACACTGCTTAAGTAATGGTTGGGCTCAAACAACTGATAGCAGTGGTAAAGATGTGATCTATAAAGGTGATCTTTATCTCAAGTTGGAAGTTTTATCTTACTGCTTTATGTTAACTGGAAGAACGAACATAAACGAGGGTGATTCTCCTATGAATGTAGGAGTTGCGAATTTTCATGCTTCTTATCTTGGTCCAATACAATTCCCTGTTAAGTATTTTTACTTCACTTATTCAGATATTGATGAAGTATATTTTTTGATTAATTATGCTGATAAATACCAATGGTTTGCGTTTGGTAAAAGCAACATAACATTACCTGGTACCGGCCTTTGGATTGCTGGAACGGCTGGATTGCCGTATCTATACTCAGATATACCTGAACGGATAACTATGAGTGTAACTGGGGAAGTGTCGTGGGGGAGGGATATTTCACCTGGGTTGTTTTGGCCTAGTGCGCATACTGGCAGATACCCCACATACGCCGCCTTTGTGAATTATTGGCTTCATTCCAATATCAACCCAAGTTATCCATGGGCTTTGGCATTAGATAATCATACAGAATATGATCCTGTAGGGATAAAATACCTAACTACTCATCTACAGAGCCAACCAAACGCATTTAACCAACAATCCTTACTTTTGCCTGTTTTGGTATACCATGTGAGTCAAACTTATTCGGGATATTACACTTTAGTAGCACATATTCAAAAAGCCAGACATCTCATGATAAATTACCTCGATCCCGAAACCATAATTTACCATGGTAGCGAACAGTGGATGGTTTTTCCTTACTTTAGAAAAGTTTATCAGTCCCCAACTACTTTTAGTCTACAATTTGCCGATCACACTGGTAATTTTGGTTGGGCGATTAAAAAGGAGGCATAATGAGCTTTTATTTTGTTCCAACACCAGAAACTTACGATAATAGCGACTACCCTTTCTGGTCATACCATAGTTGGGATGCAACACCTCAACTATTTAATACTAATCATGTCCGTTATCCGATATGGTTTGGAACTTTCACCCCAACTAAGCAAATTACCCCTATTCAGCATAACGGATATATGTTTATGTCACTTTACGACGATGTTTATGGTTACGTACACGTTGAACCAACTTATATTAACGTTGGGACATTGCTCGCTAATAAAAACTATAACGTAGAAGTATGGAACGCTGATTTACAGAATTCACGAACCCTTAACAGTCTCGGCTTGGTAAACACAGAAGGTATACAGTTTGAAGGGCCGCTATCCTATCCTCACACATTCGGGATTAACCACGCTGAAGTGTATCGTATCAAAGTAATGACTGAAGGGCCTCCAACCATCGACGCAACCATAACACTAAACTTCGATGTCTATTCAATCCCAATCCGAATTGAGGGTCGACGCTTAGTTGTATTTTACTGGATGCCAAAGAAAGACTTTACAGAAAAATTAGAGTGGCTGACAGACGTTATAGAAACTTATTCAGATGAGCAGCGCATTGCATTGCGCATAGCTCCCAGACGTCATATCACTTATTCATACACAAAAACGCCGCACTATGGCTCCGAGATAGCTACACTTGCAAAAGCTTGGGTGTTTCGCACTTGGGGCGTTCCCATATGGGCCGAAGCTGAAAAAATAGCATCTATCCCAAGCGGAGCAACGACAATAAGCTTTAACACAAAAAACGCAAGTTACGATAATGCCGCATTCATTTGGGAAAGCGATGATAAAAACGAAGCAGTTAATATTGTAACGCTTAGAGATAATGGCATAGATATTGATCAGCCAGTAAAACATAATTACTCCAATGCTTTGATTATGCCGTTACTTTTTGGCATTATGCAGGATGGACTTCACATTAAAAAAGACTACGCAGTCGTTCAGGCTTCTGCTACGTTCACTATTGTGGATGACAAATACGTAGGAGCACAAAACTACCCTACATTGGATGGATATCCCATCCTACGAGATGTAGGAGTTAAGGTTGAGGAGTTTAACGAACGCATATACCGAGCATCGGAGTTCATCGATAATGGACAGGGACTCATCGAAATTGAGCCAAATAGGAGCATTATCGAAAAGACAAGCTTGCTCGGCAAAGTTACAGCAAACAAGACAGACTTGTGGCGTTGGCGGCAATTCCTTCATTGGCTTAGTGGCCGTCAAAAGACATTCCTGCTTCCGACTTTTCAACGAGATATTAAGCTAATAGAAACT
>Ga0265293_10007724_pt1 | contig 16386 bp, 16 predicted proteins | sample Munlanlewell138R_FD_192505 | JGI IMG/M metagenome (GOLD analysis project Ga0265293, IMG submission 192505) | Leachate microbial communities from a municipal landfill in Southern Ontario, Canada - Leachate well 138R | ecosystem: Engineered > Solid waste > Landfill > Unclassified | place: Canada...
CCTGCAACTGCGTTCCGGCGTGCGCCAGGCGCGGAAAATCCCTGACCGGCTCGCCGTCGACCAGGAAGCTTTCCTTGACGAACTGGTACAAGGCCAGGGGCTCGGAATAGGTTTTCTCCCGCGAGGTCAATTTGGTCAGACCCAGAAGGTCGTCCAGGGCGGAGCGAAGAACCGGGGAATAAGTGCGCGCCGGTGGCTCATCGCCCGCCTGGGCCGCGCCCGTGGACTCCATGGCGGGCAGCAAGGGACGGTAATGGACGGAATCCAGCACGCCGATCACCAGAAACACCGATAGAACGACGCCCGCGCTCATAGCCGACGGCGAAGCGCCGACCCTGGCCCACACGGCGCGCAGCGCCGGACTGCGCGCCACGTGCCAGCCGTACGCCAGGATGGCCAGCACCAGCAGTTGCACGAACACATCCGTCCAGAGAAATACGAATTGAGGCATGGCGATCCTGATTCCTCAGTTGAAGCGGATCCGCGGATCCGCCAAGGTGTAGGAAATGTCGGCCAGTATCAACCCGACGATGTACAGCGCGGACCCCAGAAACACCATCGCGCGCACGATGGAGAAATCCTGGGCGTTGATCGCATCGATGGTGTAGCTGCCCAGGCCGGGAATGCCGAAGAAGGATTCCGAGATCAGGCTGCCCATGAACAGCAAGGGGATGGCCGACACGGTGCCGGTCAAGATGGGCAGCATGGCATTACGCAGGATGTGGCGGAACAGGACGATACGCTCGGCCATGCCCTTGGCGCGCGCCGTGCGCACGTAGTCCTTGCCGGCCTCCTCGAGAAACAGCGCGCGGTAGAACCGGGATTCCGCGCCCAGGCGCGATACGATGCCCACCAATACCGGGAGGAAAAGAAACCGCACCATGTCCCAGCCTTCGACGTAGCCGGAATACGGCACCCATCGCCACATCTTGGCGAACAGCCACTGCCCCGCGATGATGTAGAACAGCCCCGAAATCGACATCAGGACGACGCAGAACATGACGCCGGCCAGATCCAGGCTGGTGCCTCTGAAAAACACGAGCAGCAAGGAAAACGCCACGCAGGCGAACAGGCCCAGCACAAACGTGGGCAAGGCCAATGCCAGGCTGGGCACCATGCGCTGCCCGATCTCGTGTCCGATGTCCCTGCCCTCGTCGGAGAAACCGAAATCGAACGTCAGCAAGGGCACCGAGCGTGTATAGAAAATCGTGTCGGTCCACTTGGCCGAGTCCTGGGCCTGCGCATTGACGAACAACGGCTTGTCGTAGCCCCGTTCGGATTTCCATTTCTCTATCGCATCCTGGCTGACGCGCTGCCCTCCTATCGCCAACCTGGCCATGTCGTCGGGCGTGTTGACGGCGAAGAACAGCACGAACGTCAACAGATTGACGCCCACCAGGATGAAAAACCCGTACAGCAAGCGGCGCAAAATGTACCGTATCATGGACGTTCCTCCGTCGGCGCCGCCAACGCCGTCGCGCGGGCCCGCCGGCGCGTCAAGCGCGCCACGGCCCACGCCAACAGCGCCAGCAGCCCCGCCAGCCACCACAAGGCCCCCCAACGCGGCGTGTTCCATTCCTTGACCTTCTGCGCGCGCAAGGCGGGATCGATCCGGTAGTATTGCAGCGTGTCGCGCACCATCTGGCTGGGCTTGGCATTGCCGACCCATTGCTGATAGGCGCCGCCCGATTTCGGGATATAGCCGAACATCCAAGGCGCATCCTGCTGGACGATGCCGACCATTTCCTTGATCAAGGCGTTCTTCTCGGGACCGTCATCCAGAAAGCGCATTTTTTCGAACAGCCGGTCAAACTCGGGATTCTCGTAGTTGGACGCATTTTCGCCGCCATGCTTGACCTTGCCGTTCGGTCCGTATAGCAGGAACAGAAAATTTTCCGCATCCGGATAGTCCGCCAGCCAGCCCCACATGAACATCTGCGCGCTGCCCTGGCGCATCTTGTCCTGGAAGCGGTTGTAGTCGGTCGCCCTGATTTCAAGCTGCACGTTGATGGACGCCAATTGCCGCCGCATCCAATCCAGCATCGCGCTGGAGCCCATGCCGCCGGCCGAATCATAGTTCAGTATGAGCGGGCGCCCCGTCTTGGCGTCGCGCCCGTCGGGATAGCCCGCTTCGCTCAGCAGCCGGCGGGCTTGATCCAGATCGCGCCGCGTCACGCGTCCGTCGACCAAATCGTACACCACGGGATTGCGGCCCTGCGGCAAGGGCTCGTAGCCCGGAACCCCTGGCGGCACGGGACCGTGCGACGCCTGCGCTTCGCCATCCTGGAAAATCGAGACGAACTGCTCCCAATCGAAGGCAATGCTGATGGCCTGCCGCAGTTTCCGGTTCTTTTCCCGCCGCTCTTCAGAACCTACGTCGCCGACCACCGGATCCAGCCAGTTGAATCCCAGGTAAAAGTATTGCGCCTCGGTCGCGCTGCGCAGCAGGATGCCCCGCTCGTTGTACAGGGCGGCCTTCTCGGAGGAGTCGCCCGCGGCCACCCTCATCGCCACGCCGTATTCGCCGCGCTCGATCTGGGGGATGTCGTAATAGCCTTGCAGGAACTTGCCCATCAGCGGCACGCTTTCTTTTTCCAGTATGAATTCGACCCGATCCACGAACGGCATCGGTTTTCCGCAATCGGCCAGCAAGCCGTCCGCCTCGTCCCGAGGTTCGCCTTTGCACGGATAGGGCTCGCCCCGGAAGTACGGATTGCGTGTCAGCACGTGGCGCCGATTCACCCATGACTCGCTCAACATGTAAGGACCCGTGCCCACCGGCCAGGTATTGAGCGACAGATCGTGCTCGGCCATGCCGGGCTGGCTGTAGAAGCGCTCCGCCTCCCAGGGTATGGGCGCCGAGAATGTCATCGCCAGCCAATACTTGAACTGGGGATACTTGCCGATCACCTTGATGCGCAAGGTGTGGTCGTCCATGGCCTGAACCCCCTCGAAATCGAACGACCGCAGGTCCAGCCAGGCATCGGCCGGCAGGCCCGACTCCCGGACATGCCGCTTCAAGCGCTCACCGAAATCCCGCATGTCGACGACGTGCTCGGCGAACACGCCGAATATGGGCGACGCGACGCGCGGACTGGCCAGGCGCTTCCAGGCATAGACATAGTCGTCGGCGACCAATTCGCGCGTGCCCGTGTGTTCGAAATCGGCCATGCCGTACTTGCCGTCGAGCTCGCCCTCTTTCAACGGCCAGTAACGCGGCTTGCCCTCGCCGTCCAGCGCCAGGGAAGGATGCGGTTGAAAGCGTATGCCGGGCTTGATCCTGATGTCATAGACACTGACGGCAACCTGCTCGCCCGGCGCGTCCTCGGCCAGGACGTTGCCTTGCGCATCGTAATAGCGGGGCGTCACGACCTCCACGGCGGTCTTGGGCTTGAGCACATAGGGACGCCGCAGGTAATCGTAGGCATACGGCGGCTCGTAGATCGAATAGGTGAAAGGCGTTTCGTCGCTGGAATACGAGCGCGCCGGGTCCAGGTGCTTGGGAGAGCGCTGGGTGAATGCGGTAAACAAGGTGTTTTGCGCCAGCGCTTCGGGGTCGTACGGGCTGTTGACCGGATGCGGCGAGCATGCCGTGAGGCATGCGAGCGCGACAAGCATCGCAAGAAAACGAACCATCACCCCGCCCCCTGGCATTGATGCTGCGTCCAACATTGATAACGCCACGCCCAGGGCGCCACCGGATTGCCTACCGCCCAAAGACCCTTGCGAGCCTGCCGGGCATCGCGCTCCAGGGCGTGCAGGGCGGGGTCGCGCATGAACTTGCCGCGTCCCTCCATATTGGCCCAGGCCAAGCCGTCCTGCACCATGACCCGATTCACGATACGGCCGTCTTCCAGCGGCACGTTGCAAATATGACGGCTGTAACGGTCTTTCTCATAGCATTGCGCGGTGACTGTCTTGCCCGCCAGCAGAACGGCCAAGGCCTTGCGCGACGCCGACGCCATGGGTTGCCCTCGCCGCTTGGCATCCTTGCTTTGCTCCGGCGCGTCGATGCTGGCCAGGCGAACCCGCTGCTGCCGACCGTCGGCCAGCAGCGTGAAGGTATCTCCGTCGGCCACGTTTACGACCTTGCCGGTCAGGGTATAGGCAATACCCGCGGGCAGGGCCTGCGTATCGGAAGACGCGGCCTGCAAAACGACGCCCAGGCCGCCTCCGGCGACGGCAAGCAACACGAGCACGCCCACGATCGTGCGACTCCAGCGATACCGCATCAAAGCATCGACCACCTGCCTAGCGATTGCGTTCGAAAACCTCGCCACTTCATCTCCTGTAAAAACGCGCCGCGTCCAGCTCGCCGGACGGACTGCCATTATGCCGCCAATCGGCCCCTAATGGTTCCCCGCCATGGCTGATGAGGCCTGGGTACAATAGGTCATGCTGGTTCTCGATGATCCCAAACCTCGCAGGAAATTACCGTGACTGAACGACATCTGATCATTGCCGCCGCGCTGGTATTGCTGACCGGCGTCGCAGCGGGCGCCTTCGGAGCGCATGGCCTGAAACGCATCCTGTCTCCCGATGAGCTGGCCATCTGGCACACAGCAGTACTTTACCAAATGGTGCACGGCCTTGGCATGCTGGCCCTGGCTTCGCTGATCGGCCGCCTCGACGGCGCGTTGGCGATCTGGTCGGGCAATCTCATGCTGGCCGGCATCCTCGTTTTCAGCGGCAGCCTCTACCTGCTCACGCTGACCGGCGTCAAATGGCTGGGGGCCGTCACGCCCATCGGAGGCACGGCCTTCATCGCGGCATGGGCGCTGCTGGCGCTTGCCGCCTACCGATCGGCTTGAGGAGACGCGCCGTGTTTACCTCGCCGCTGGAGCGCCTGGCCTTCATACGCGAACTGCCCAAGGCGGAACTGCACGTGCATATCGAAGGAACGCTGGAGCCCGAACTGTTGTTCGAACTGGCCCGGCGCAACCAGGTGGCCCTGCCTTACGCCTCGGTCGATGCGCTACGGCAAGCCTATGCCTTCGAGAACCTGCAGTCCTTCCTGGATCTGTACTACGCGGGCACGACGGTGCTGCTGCACGAACAGGATTTCTACGACATGGCGATGGCCTACATGCGGCGGGCCCGTGCCGATGGCATACGCCATGCCGAGATCATGTTCGATCCCCAGGCGCATACGCAACGCGGCGTCGCGATACAAACCGTCTTCGCGGGCCTGGCGCGCGCGCTGCGCGACGCGCGCCGGGAACTGGGCGTCAGCAGCTACCTGATCCTCAGTTTCCTGCGCCATCTGGACGAGCGGGACGCCTTCGCCGCGCTGGACGCCGCCTTGCCTTTGCGCGAGCACCATGGCGACCTCTGGATAGCCATAGGCCTGGATTCGTCGGAAGCCGGCAATCCGCCCGAAAAATACGCGCGGGTTTTCGGGAAATGCAAAGAACTCGGCTTCCGGCTGGTTGCGCATGCCGGAGAAGAAGGTCCCGCCGACTACGTCAGGAAGGCGCTCGACGTGCTGAAGGTCGAGCGCATCGATCACGGCGTGCGCGCCGAAGACGATCCCGAGCTGCTGCAAAGGCTGGTCGACGAGCAGATACCTCTGACGCTCTGCCCGCTGTCCAACGTCAAACTCCGGGTCGTGCCCGGCATGAGCGAGCATAATCTGGGGCGCCTGCTCGAGCGCGGCGTGAACGTGACGATCAATAGCGACGACCCCGCGTATTTCGGAGGCTATCTTGCGGCGAACTATCAGGCCTGCGCCGAAGCGTTGTCGCTGGCGCGCCAAGACCTGGTGATCCTGGCCGCCAACAGCATCCGGGCGTCTTTCCTGCCCGAAGCCGATAAAACCGATCTGCTCGAGGAACTGTCCGCTTTCATTTGATTCTCGGCCGGACGCGCAATGCAAAAAACCCACTGCGGACAGTGGGTTTTCTTTCAAGCCCGCCTTGAAGCGGGCTTTGGAAGCCGATCAACAAAGTGATCGGCATGCCGGCATCAATTAGATGACTTGGACCGACTTGGCTTGAGGGCCTTTTTGGCCTTCGGCCGCAACGTAGGAAACACGTTGGTTTTCTTCCAGCGACTTGAAGCCGGAGCCGATGATGTCGGTGTGATGAACGAAGAGGTCCTTGTTGCCCGATTCAGGCTTGATGAAACCAAAGCCCTTTTCGTTGTTGAACCATTTGACAATACCAGTTTCTGTGGACATTTTTGCAATCCCTAAAAGTAACGAGCAATCCGCTCTATAGAAGATTGTCAAGGTGTAGAGATTGGAGCAAAAAAGTACTGGTTGTTTCCTGGTACTTATATTGTACTAACTTCGACGAACTTGAAAATCTAAGCACACATCGTACGGACAAAATAAAGTCAAGTCAAACAAATCTCAACGATTTTTTCAAAAAAAACGCGCTTTCTTCGAAACGCGCCACCAAGTCGGGGAAAATCCGCCTGAAAATCGCGGGTTTTCCCTTGTATGCCGGACGTCGCGTCATGTTTCCGTCATGCCTTTCCAGAACATATAAATGGCCAGCAGGTACAGGATGCAGGCGAACACCTTTTTGAGCGAGGCCACGGGCAGATTGTGGGCCGCTTTCGCGCCCAACGGCGCGGTCAGCACGCTCATCATGACGATGAGCGCCAGTGCGGGCAGCCAGATATATCCGATCGACCACGGCGGCAAGCCATGCAAGCCCAGCCCAGCCCAGACGTAGCCGAGGACGTTGGTCACGGCGATCGGAAAGCCGAGCGCCGCGCTGGTGGCGACCGCCGAATGGATCGCTACGTTGCACCACAGCATGAACGGCACGCTCATGAATCCGCCGCCCGCGCCGACCAGGCCCGAGATCAGGCCGATCACGCCGCCGGCGGCGAACTGCCCCGCCTTGCCGGGCATCTGCCGCGACGCGGCCGGCTTTTTGTTCAACAGCATCTGGGTTGCCGAGAACGCGACGAATATACCGAAGAACAAAGCGAGATAGCCGCCCTTGACCATGGCGAAGATGCCCAGGCTGCCGATCAGGCTCCCCACCACGATCCCGGGAGCGATCTTGCGCACGATGTCCCAGCGCACGGCGCCGCGCCGATGGTGGGCGCGCACGCTGGAAAGCGAAGTGAACATGATGGCCGCCATGGACGTCGCGATCGCCATCTTGATCGCCAGGCCCGCGTCGACCCCCGTGCGCGACAGCATGGCGGTCAGGAACGGCACCATCATCATGCCGCCGCCGACGCCGAGCAGGCCCGCGAAGAAACCACTGGCGGCGCCGAGCGCCAAAAGCGATAGGATAATTATCAGTGACATGCTGTTTATCGAGGTAGGTTGGACGGGAGAACCGGGGCCGCGCCCTCATCGGAAGCGCGACACAATAGCAGGATAGTACTCCACACGCTGGATGAGCCGCGAACCGGCAAGGCGCTCGAGCGCATCGCGCCACGCGTATCGCCTGCGCCGCTCACACGCGGGACGCCGAAATTCCGGACAGCTCATTCAGCGCCGACAGGGCCCGCGCAATCTGCTCGCCATTGCGCACTTCGATCGTAAACACCATGTGCGACAGCGAGCGGCGGCTATGCGTATTGACGCTCACGACGTTCAAGCGCAGTTTGGCGAACACCTCGGAAACGTCGCGCAGCAGGTTGGGACTTTCCTGGGCGCGGATGCTGATGTCGATCGGATAAAGGGCGTCGCCCGTATCCCCCCAATCCACGGCTATGGTGCGCTCGGGCTGCCTGTCGGCCAGAACTTTGTAGGCGGAGCAATCCCGCCTATGAATGGACACGCCGCGCCCGCGCGTCACGAACCCCACGATACTGTCGGGCGGCGCGGGACGGCAGCACCGCGCCAGCTGCGTCATCAGCGAATCGACGCCCACCACCAGCACGCCGCTTTTCCCCGTCCGGGCGACGTTGTCTTCGCGCTGCGTGTACACCCTGGTCGGCGTGGCGGGAACCGCCGGCGCGGAGTCGGATAGCGCATGGTCGATGTGGCGCAGGCTGAATTCGTCTTTGGCCACGGCCACGTACAAATCGTCCGCCTTGGCAAAACCCAGCTGGTGCGCCAGCTGCTCGAGATTGACGGCGGTCTTGCCCAAGCGCTGGAGCTCTTTTTCCACCATGCCCTGGCCCTGCGATATGCGTTCCTGGAGCTCGATCGCATTGAACCAGGCGCGCACCTTGGCGCGCGAACGCGGACTGGCGAGAAAGCCCGACTGCGGACTGAGCCAATCCCGGGAAGGCCCGCCGGATTTGGCGGCGATGATTTCCACCGTCTGGCCCGTGCGCAAGCGCGTGAGCAGCGGCACCATCTGGCCGTCGACCTTGGCGCCGCGGCAACGATGCCCCAGATCGCTATGCAGGTAATAGGCGAAATCGACCGGCGTCGCCCCCGCGGGCAGTTCGATGACGCGCGCCTGCGGCGTCATGACGTAGATGCGCTCGTGGTCGGCGGCGTCCTTGGGTTTGTCAGCCGGCTCTCGCGCATCGTCCGCCGCTTCGTGATTCCAAGACAGCAGTTGCCGCATCCAGGCAATTTTTTCATCATAGCGGCCCGAAGCAGCAACCTGCCCGCCCTTGGCGCCCGCCTCTTTGTAGCGCCAGTGCGCCGCCATGCCGTACTCGGCGAACTGATGCATCTCGCGCGTGCGTATCTGGATTTCGAACGCGCGTCCCCGGCCGTCCGACACGACCGTATGCAAAGACCGATAGCCGTTGGGCTTGGGCCTGGAAATGTAGTCGTCGAACTCGTCCGGCACCGGCGTCCACAGCGAATGCACCAGCGCCAGGACGCCGTAGCATGCCCGCTCATCGTCGACGATGACGCGCAAGGCCCGCAGGTCGTACAAACGATCGAAGGCGATGCCCTTGTTGCGCATCTTGGCCCAGATGCTATAGATGTGCTTGGGCCGGCCCGATACCTCGGCCCGGATGTGCGCGTCGGCCAGCTCCTGCTTCAAGCGCGCGACCACGCTCTTGATGAAGGCTTCACGCTCGCCGCGCTTTTCCTCCAGTTGCCGCGCAATCGTCTTATAGGTTTGGGGCTCCAGAAAGCGGAATGCCAGATCCTCCATTTCCCACTTGACTTGCCAGATACCCAGCCTGTTGGCCAGCGGCGCGAACAGCTCCATGGTTTCACGCGCGTAGGAAACGGGGCAAGGCAGCTTCGAACTGGCGTACCAGCGCAATGACTGCAGACGCGACGAAAGACGTATCAACACGATGCGCAAGTCGGCCGCCATCGCCAGCAGCATTTTGCGCTGCATTTCTTTTTGGTCGCTGCCCTGCACGCGGACGTCGACGCTGGCTTGCATGGCCAGGCGGCTCAGGCGCTGCAGCGCACGGCTTCCCTGCACCAGCGACATCACGTCGGCGCCGAACTCCTTGCGCAACAGGTCGTGCCCCGCGGCAGCCGGCGCATGCGCGGTCTCGTCGGGCAGTATGGTCAGCAAAGCGCTGACCCGAGTCTGCGCGTCGGCGCCTAGCTCGGACAGGATACGAACCGTGCCCGCGCCATGCTCGGCCAAGGGCTCGCCGGTTCCCAGTACGGCATCGGCGCCTTCGGAGCGCACCCGGCGCACCGCCTGAGCCAGCATGGTCCGCCCGGCATCGTCCAATCCGGCGCCGGCCTGTTCAAACCAGGTCTCGTCGAATAGCGTGGCGGTATCGTGCGCAAACCCGTTCATAATTGAGCTGAGATATAGTGAATCGCCATTCGGCCCGTTTTTCCTCATTTTAATCTGAACGACCCGCATGCAAACAGAACAGACGACCATACTGATTATCTGGCATTCGCGCACGGGCGCCGCGCGGCAGATGAGTCAGGCCGCCGAACAAGGCATGCTCGAGGCCGCCTCGGCCCTGGATGCCGGGCGGCGCCTGCGCATACGACGCCTTGCGGCCGACGAGGTTCGCGCCGACGACCTGCTCGGCGCCGACGGCTACGTATTTTGCGCGCCGGAAAATCTGGCCGGACTGAGCGGCGCCATGAAAGAATGTTTCGACCGTAATTATTACACCGTCCTCGACCGCTTGAACGGCCGTCCCTACGCTTTGCTGATCAGCGCGGGCACGGACGGAACCGGCGCCGCCCGCCAGGCCGAGCGTATATGCACCGGCTGGCGCCTGCGACCGATCGCGCCGACGTACATCGCCCGCACCCACGCGAATACCACGCAGGCCATACTTGCCGAGAAGCGGCTGGATGCTCCGTCACGGGAGCGCTGCAAGGAAGTGGGCGGAACACTGGCCGCCCTGCTGCTCTGAACCGGGCCGACGACCGGCAAGCGCAATCAGGCCAGCGCCGCCGTGACGACGATTTCCACCTTCAGATCGGGATTGGCCAAACGCGCCTCGACCGTGGCCCGCGGAGGCGCGTTGCCGTCCGCCACCCAGGCGTCCCAGGCTTTGTTCATGCCGTCGTATTCTTTCATATTGGCGAGAAATATCTGAGCCATCAGGATACGGCTTTTGTCCGTGCCGGCCTGCGCCAACAGCGTATCGATCATGCCCAGCACCTGCGCGGTCTGGCCCTCGATATCCAGCGTCGGATCATCCGGTATCTGGCCGGCGAGATAGGCTACACCGTTATAAACCGCCATATCGGACAAGCGTTTTTCGACATTGACTCTTTTTATATCACTCATAGTTGCTCCATCAAGAAAATCGATCCACGTCGCGCCGGGAGCTCGCCGGCCGCGTCCGGGCGCATATGCCGGGCGGACACGGCATCATCCGCGCGGCCTGCGCCATGGCGGCTCATGGCCTGCCCGCAAAAAGCACGCTTGCCCGGCTGCCCTGGACGACAAAGCCTAGGAATGGGATTGCGGCGCCGTGTCAGCCGGCAGCTGAAAGACTTGCCGCAGATACGCGAGATAGGCCGGATCATCGCACATCGTTTTTTCGGGCGCGTCCGACACCTTGGCCACGGGCTGGCCGTTGCAGCGCACCATTTTCATGACGATCTGCAGCGGCTGGTGCCCCAGGTCATTGGTCAGGTTGGTGCCTATGCCGAACGAAACCCGGCAGCGGCCGGCGAAATACTTGGCCAGGTCGATCGCGCGCGGTATGGTCAGGCCATCTGAAAACACCAGCGTCTTCACGCGCGGATCGGTCCGGTTCTTCGCGTAGTGCTCCAACAGCCGGTCGCCCCACACGAACGGATCGCCCGAGTCGTGTCGCGCGCCGTCGAACAGCTTGCAGAAATACATATCGAAATCGCGCAGGAAGGCATCCATTCCGTAGACGTCGGAGAGCGCGATGCCCAAGTCGCCGCGATATTCCTTCGCCCACACTTCCAGCGCATAGACCTGGGAGTCCCTCAGGCGAGGCCCCAAGGCCTGGCACGCCTGCAGGTATTCGTGGCCCATCGTGCCCAGCGGCGTCACCTCGTGCTTCATGGCGAAATACACATTGCTGGTGCCGGCGAAATGCTTGCCCATCTGGTCTTTCATCGTGGTCACGACTTCTTCGTGCCATTTCTTGGAGAAGCGGCGCCGCGTGCCGTACTCCGCCACCCGGAAATCGCTCAGCGCCGGGTCGTCGAGCACCAGATGCATCTTGGACTGAAGGCGCTTGCGACCTTCTTCCCAAGCGGGTTGGCGGCACACATTGCGAAAATACACTTCATTGACGATCGCCAGCACGGGAATTTCGAACAGAATGGTATGCAGCCAAGGGCCCTTGACCTGAATGTCCAGCTCGCCGGGCGTCTCGGCCGGTTCGATGGAAATGCATTTTTCCGGCAGGCGGAACAGCCCGAGGAAATCCACGAAGTCGCTCTTGATGAACCGCAGGCTGCGCAGATAGTCCAGCTCTTCTTCGGTGAAGCGCAATTGGCAAAGCGCATGGATCTCGGCGCGGATCTCGTCCAGGTAGGGGCTCAGATTGATGTTGGACGTACGGCATTTATAGCGATACTCCACCTGCGCCGCGGGAAAGTGATGCAGCACGACCTGCATCATGCTGAACTTGTACAAATCCGTATCGAGTAACGAGGTAATTATCATCGCGAAACCAAGAGTTCTTTTTGACCGTCCTGCCGCGCAAGGCGGACGACGACGCCCCGCAGCGGCAGACGTGGAACACTGCCTACCTTAGCATCATAGCCCATGGACAAGGTCCCATGGAGCAGGCTCGCCGGGGCGCCGGACTTTCGATCCGCACCCGCCATTCCTTGATGAGGGTTTATCGTAGAACGGCCCTTAATATTAGGTAAAATCCCTATGTGTATATGTAAATGTTGCGGTGGATCCCGAAATGACTCACGTAGTCACAGAAAACTGTATCAAATGTAAATTCACCGACTGCGTCGACGTCTGTCCGGTGGATTGCTTCAGAGAAGGGCCGAACTTTCTCGTCATCGATCCCGACGAGTGCATCGACTGCGCCGTCTGTATTCCGGAATGTCCGGCCAACGCCATTTTCGCCGAGGAGGACGTTCCGCAGGACCAGATGAAGTTCATCGCGATCAATGCGGAGCTCGCCCCCCAGTTCGGATCGATCAACCGCTCCAAGAAACCCTTGCCCGATGCGGACGAATGGAATGGCGTGCCCGATAAGCTCCCATATTTGGAACGCTGACCGTTGCCGCGCCTATGCCTGATTTGAATTACACCTCCGAGACCATTACCGAGATCATAGAATGGGTGCCCGGCAAGCTGTTTTCCTTCGCCACGACGCGACCGGCCGAATTCCAGTTCACGGCCGGGCAATTCGCCCGGCTAGGCCTGCCCGACCAGCCCGGCGATAACGCGCAGCCCGGCATCTGGCGCGCATATTCGATGGTGACCGCACCGCATCAGCCCGACCTGGCGTTCTATTCCATCGTCGTGCCCAACGGCGAATTCACCACGCGACTGGCCCGGCTGTCGGTCGGCGACACGATCTACCTCGACAAGACCGCCTTCGGCTTTCTCACCCTGGAACGCTTCGAAGCGGGCGGCGATCTGTGGCTGCTCGCTACGGGCACCGGTCTGTCGGCCTACCTGTCTCTGTTGCAAGATCCCCACACCTGGCAACGCCACGAACGAATCATTCTGGTGCATGGTGTGCGCCAGGCCGAGGAACTGGCCTATCGCGAGCAATTGACGGCCTGGGCGGCGCATGGGCATCCCGACGCGGATCGGACCAAGCCCCGGGCCGGGCTGACGTATCTCCCCATCGCCACGCGCGAAACCTTGCCAGGAAAGCCTCAGGCGCGCCTGACGACACTCATCGAGGACGGTCGCCTGGAGCAATTGGCCGGCCGGCCATTGAACCCCGCGCACGCCAAGGTCATGCTGTGCGGCAACCCGGATATGATCAAAGATTCCCGAAAACTTCTGACAGATCGCGGATTTGCCGTGGGACGCAGGGGTATTCCAGGCACTATGGCAGTGGAAAACTACTGGTAATTCCCACAATTTTGGATTAGTTTATGATTAATCATTAGTTACCAAATGGGATTACCTGCATGCTGTATGACCTTCACGAACTCCAGCGGTCTTTCTTGTCTCCGTTCGCGGCGTTCAACGATACGAGTTCCCAGCTGTTCTCCCACCCATACAGCCCCCTTGCCTATACCCCGCTATCCCGGCAGATGGCCGCGGCTTGCGAACTGGCGCATCGCCTGGGCAAAGAGTACGAGAAACCGCAATGGCGGCTTCCCGCCACCACCATAGACGGCGTCACCGTCAAGGTAGAGGAACAGGTCGTCGTCAACCATCCGTTTTGCCGGCTCCTGCATTTCAAGCGCGATATCGAACGGGCCGCCGATGCGCCGGCCGATCCCCGCATCCTGCTGGTCGCGCCGCTGTCGGGCCACCATGCCACACTGCTGCGCGATACCGTGCGCGGCTTGCTGCCGGCTCATGAGGTATACGTGACCGACTGGGTGGACGCGCGCATGGTTCCGTTGTCGGCGGGGCCGTTCCACCTCAGCGACTACGTGGAATACGTGCAGGAATTCATTCGCCATCTGGGGCCCGATCTTCACGTCATGTCGGTATGCCAGCCCACCGTGCCGGTGCTGGCGGCCATATCGCTCATGGCGACGGCCAACGACCCCTGTCTGCCGCGCAGCATGATCATGATGGGCGGCCCGATCGACACGCGCGAATCGCCCACGCAGGTCAATCGCCTGGCCACGACCAAGCCCTATTCCTGGTTCGAGAACCAATTGATCCACCGCGTCCCGACCCGCTATCCCGGCGAAGGCCGCCGCGTCTATCCAGGCTTTTTGCAGCACGCGGGGTTCATGGCCATGAACCCCGACCGCCACATGCGCTCGCACTACGATTTCTACCTGGACCTGCTCAAGGGCGACGACGGCGACGCGCAGGCGCATCGCAGCTTTTACGATGAATACAACGCCGTCCTGGACATGCCGGCGGAATTCTATCTGGACACCATCCGGATCGTATTCCAAGAACACCGCCTGCCCAGGGGCACCTGGGAAATCAACGGAGAACGCGTCAAGCCCGCCGACATCACATCCCTGTCCCTGTTCACCATCGAAGGCGAACTCGACGACATCTCGGGACAAGGCCAGACGCAGGCCGCCCATAAGCTGTGCAGCGGCATCCCTAAAAGCCGCAAGTTCCATTACACGGCGCCCGGCGCCGGCCATTACGGCATTTTCTCCGGACGCCGGTGGCGCGAAACGATTTGCCCTAAAATAGCCGAATTCGTGCGCAACGCGGCATAAAACGCCGCTCCACCTACGCTGACCGAACCGGGGCGCGCGCCCCGGTTTCATTTTCGACACCTTCATGTCACTGATCGATCGCATTGACGCCGTGCTCCCTCAAACGCAATGCACCCAATGCGGCTACGAGGGTTGCCGGCCCTATGCCACCGCCATCGCCATGGACGGCGAAGCCATCAATCGCTGCCCTCCCGGCGGCCAACGAGGCATCGCCGAACTGGCCCTGCTGCTTCACGTCGACGCCCCGGAGCCGGACCCGGCATGCGGCGAGCACAAGCCGCTGCACCTGGCCGTCATCGACGAGACCCACTGCATCGGCTGCACGCTCTGCATACAGGCCTGCCCCGTCGACGCGATCGTCGGCGCCAACAAACTGATGCACACCGTGCTTGCGGACCAATGCACGGGTTGCGAGCTATGCGTCGCGCCTTGCCCTGTGGACTGCATCGACATGCGGCCCGCCGGATTCGCCTGGACGCAAGACCATGCGGATCAGGCGCGCCTGCGCCACCAGCGCCGGCAAGACAGGCTGCGGCAGCAGCACGCCGAACGCTCGACGCTGGCGGCCAAGACCTTGGCCAACAAGGCTCCGATCTCCGCGGCCGCCCACAACAGCGCCGACGAGCGGCGCCGCATTCTCAACGACGCCCTGGCGCGCGCCAGGGCGCGCCGACAAGAAAATGAACAACGCAAAACGCATTGAACTCTTTGCCCGGCTGCAAGCCGCCAACCCGCACCCCACCACCGAACTGGAATACGACACCCCCTTTCAACTGCTGATCGCGGTCATCCTGTCGGCCCAGGCGACCGACCGGTCCGTCAACATCGCCACACGCAAGTTCTTCCCCGAACACGGCACGCCCGAAGGCCTGTTGGCCTTGGGCGAAACGGGCCTGATCGACTACATCAGTTCGATAGGCTTGTACAGGACCAAGGCCAAGAACGTCATCGCGACCTGTCGCATCCTGCTCGAGCGCCATGGCGGCGCCGTGCCCGACGACCGCGAAGCGTTGGAAGCCTTGCCCGGGGTGGGCCGCAAGACCGCCAACGTCGTGCTCAACACCGCTTTCGGCCATCCCACGATTGCCGTCGATACGCATATTTTTCGCGTCGCCAATCGCACGGGCCTGGCGCCGGGAAAGAACGTCGTGGAAGTCGAGCGCAAACTGGAAAAAGTCGTACCAAAAGTTTACAGGCAGGACGCGCACCACTGGCTGATCCTGCATGGCCGCTACATCTGCGTGGCGCGCAAACCCAAGTGCCCCCAATGCGCCATCAGCGATCTCTGCGATTACAAGCACAAAACGCCCGACTCGGCCCGCCGCGCTTGAGGCTTGATTTCCCATTAAGGGTTTTCCATAGACCTATGAGAAACCCGCATGGCGACGCGGCCAGGAAAAATTCATACTGACAATCACCCAATAACCGATGGATGAACGTCATGCCTGCGCTGGAAATCGCCGATCTGCACGTCTGGCACGATAACAACCACCTATTGCACGGCATCAGTTTTCAAGTCGACCCCGGTGAAATAGTCAGCCTGGTGGGCGCGCCCGATTCGGGTCCCGCGACGACGCTCAAAGCCATACTCGGCCTGACGGACGTGCGCCGGGGTTCCATCCGGATACGCGGCACCGAATCCATTGCCATGCCGGCCCGGCATGTCGGCGCGCTGGGCATCGGCCATTTTCTTCAAACGCAAAACCTCGACGACGAACTGTCCTGCGAAGACAACATCC
>Ga0265293_10007725_pt1 | contig 16380 bp, 14 predicted proteins | sample Munlanlewell138R_FD_192505 | JGI IMG/M metagenome (GOLD analysis project Ga0265293, IMG submission 192505) | Leachate microbial communities from a municipal landfill in Southern Ontario, Canada - Leachate well 138R | ecosystem: Engineered > Solid waste > Landfill > Unclassified | place: Canada...
CTCTTTGTTCTCTTCTTTCGACTCTTGGGCAGCTTGTTCTCCCACTTCGGGTACTCCACCTGCTCCAAGCCCTCCGGTGAGTTGTTTCCCTAAAGGCATCTTATGTTGGGCATTTGATCGCTGAAGAGCCTGAATGTCGGTATTCATTGCGACAAACGTAACTTTCTTCAAACCACTGGCAATCATTCTATTTACTGCATTTCCACCTGCTCCCCCTACTCCGACAACTTTAATGTCGGTGGGAGTAGTTTGTTCATCGTGTAGCAGTTCATCTAAGATATCAAAATCCATTCTATCCTTCCTTACAATTAAAACACCGTTCTAAAGAAACCCTTCAATCGTCGGCCGAACTTACGTGCCCCTTTTTGTCCACCATAGTGTAAAGACCCCGATGCAGATTGATCTCTAATCCGTTTTGCTTCGGTCATCATTAACCCTAATGTAGTGGTATAACGGGGGTCGATATATGAGCGATCGAGTCCAGCTAAAGCCTCAGGAAAACCGATACGGGCAGGGAGGCGAAATATTTCAGAAGCTAATTCAGTAGCACCTGAAAGAAGCGAGCCCCCTCCAACTAATACTAAGCCTCCACCAAATGAGCCTCTGATTTGTTTTTTCTCGAGTTCAACTTGGAGTAGTGAAAATATTTCAGCCATTCTCGGTTCAATGATTTTACTTAACTCTTTTTTCGGCATCTGAATCGATGGCATTCCCCCAATTTGGGGAATGACGATTGTCTCATCAGCTTTGACCGATGGAATGTGGCAATTTCCACTTGTTGTTTTTATATCTTCTGCGACTTGGCGCGGTTTATTTAAAATATAGGCGATATCGTGAGTTACGTGGTTTCCTCCAATATTCACCCCACCAGTAAAGATTGGAGAGCCGTGAGAGTAGACTATAGCATTGGTGGTTCCACCCCCAATATTAATTAAGATAGTCCCCATCTCCCGCTCTTCGGTACTTAATACTGCCTCAGCATCAGCAATTTGTTTTGCTACTAAGCGCTGTACTTGAAAACCTGCTCGTTGAATCGATTTACGATGAATTTGTGCTAACGAGGATGAGGCTGTAACGATGAGCACTTTACTCTCAAGGCGATGGCCAAGCATGTTTATGGGATCTTTAATCCCTTCTCGCCCATCGACACGGAAATCTTGAACTAAGGTATGTAATATTTCTCGATCAACGGGCAACTCAAATGCTCGAGCAACCTCTAATGAACGAAAAATATCTTCTCTTCTAATTTCTTGATCTTTAGCGCTGATTCCTACCACCCCTTGAGATGGGAGTCCTTCAACAAAATTCCCACCAAGGCCAATAATGATTTGACTAATAGAAGAACCTGATTGAGCTTCTGATTCATGAATCACCCGTTTAATGGCGCTCACTGCCTGTTCAATGTTGACAATAGAACCACCTTGAACTCCCTCGGATGGGAATTCACACATGCTGTCGACCATGATTTGCCCCTCGGAAGAGACACTTCCTACGACTGCACGAATCCACGAGCTTCCGATATCGAGACCCATCATGATTTTCTCTGTGGCCACTAGTAACCTCCGTGTCAAACCCGCTTCACTAAAGCCGAATTATATAAATCATATCTTAACTGCTTCATAAGGGCAATATTTGCCACTGGGGACTGAAGATAATCGGCTTTTATCATCTCAAAAGCAGCAAGTAGTTGTTTCATTGTGACTACTTCTTTGACTAATAACGTACTATGGTAGGCAGGCAACTCAATGGTCATTGAGCCAAATGAGGAAGTGTGTCTTCCGCTGTAGGTAATCTCACCTATAATAGGAAGGCGTTGATGTTCATCAAGTCCCATCTCTTGGGTAATCATTAATGCTTCTTGAAGTCCTGTATCAAGACCATAGCGGGTAATATAATCACCATGAAGTGTCGAAATATGTATTACAGGTACCGATCTAAACATTGAATCATGTCCATCTTGTAGTGGTACTAAGCATTCATCTGTAAGGGCGAGTGTTCGTCCGCTAGAATCTTTTAACAAAGCTAGTGGGGTAATTAATTCAATGTGGGAAATTACACTTCTCCCTTTTTTTGTGATCGAGAGAGCAGAGATTGAGTTATATGTGAGTAACTGCTGTTCAAATTCTTTTATTGATCTACCATAAAGAGCCTGCCCTACCAGTTGTTCAGCTAGATGAGTGATATCTCTCGGTAGTTGGCTATTACTAGATGTCTCTATTTCTACTTGTTTAATAGATAAAGAGGGGATAAAGCGCAATGAGTAGTATCCTAACGAGAGAACAACTAACACAGCACCACATATAACCACTAATGAGAGACCCCATGAAGAGATCTTCGCTGGCTTTTTTATACGAGGGAATTCTTTTTCAGGGGTATCAGAGTAGATACTTCGGTAGGTATCATAATCAAAATCGGCACTGTGAACGTAAGCCATACTACATCTCCTTCTCAATGTTCACCATCAAGCTATATAAAAGAGCACACTGCCCTAACACCACTAACAAGTTAGTCCCCCCTTGGCTAAAGAAGGGTAAAGGAATCCCTGTTGGTGGTAATAAGGAGGTGACCACTGCTATATTCATCAATGCTTGAATGGTGATACTCAGTGTGATGCCGCTACTAAGAAGGTAGGCAAACATCTGATTATTCTGCTTATATCTGAGAGCAGTTTTTAACCCAAAGTAGGTCAATCCCCCATACAAGGCAATAAAGATAATTAATCCAAAAAAACCACTCTCTTCTATGTATGAGGCGAATATAAAATCGGAGTGAACTTCAGGAATGACTCCCAATTTATATACGCCACTACCAATCCCTTTTCCAAATAATCCGCCTGATCTGATGGCCTCTAAGGAGGTAGAGACTTGCCAATTAAGCCCAGAAGGATCTAATGAGGGGAATAAAAAACTTACAATTCGTTTAATGCGATATGGTTCTATAAGCAAAAAAGTAGCCAAAGGCAGTGGTAGAGCAAACAAAGCCAAAAGCATATACTTAAGTGGAACTCCACCTAAGATTAACATGATGACACTCACACCAAGGTACAACAACATACTTGAGTAGTCTTTTTGTAGAAGCAAAAAAGCAGAACCTAATGCTATGACACCAACAGACAACAGGATCTTTTGTGTCGGTTCTGTGTGTTGGCTAAAGAGGTGTGAAAAATATAATAGAGTTGCAAATTTTAATAATTCTGAGGGTTGAAATGAGGGAATAGGACCAACTTGGAGCCATCTTTTTGCTCCAAAGCGCTCCACTCCAAAAGGTCCAACGATGGTCAAAAGCATAAATCCAAAAGAGATGATTAATAGTGTTAGTGAAAGACTTTGAAATAGTCGCATTGGAATAAAGCGAGCTACTAAAAAGAGTGATAACCCAATAAAGGCAAATATGAATTGTCTAAGAAAATAATAATATGGCTCTAAATTATGACGAGTTGCCTCCCAGTACGACGCTGAATAGAGAGTGATTAATCCTAACAAAGTGAGTACCAATACTACCAAAAGAAAATAGAAAGAGTAGTGAGATTCTTCTTTCTCTTGTGGATAGAGTTCTTGGTATAGACTGTATTGCCAGTTCACTTTAGATCCCATATGTTTCTTAAGTCCTTAGATTCGATTACTGATCAAAAACACCACTAAAGCGATAAGAGTGCTTAAGATGCTTATGATATGAAACCGATTCACTATGCGACTTTCACTGACCCCCTTTTGTTCATAATGGTGATGTAAAGGCGCAATCAAAAAAACTTTTTTATTGAACAAGCGTCTTGAGATAATTTGAATAAGAGAACTAAGCGCCTCGATCATAAATACACTGCTTGCAATAATCATCACAAACTCTACTTTGAGTTGCAGTGCAATAATGGCAAATAAGGATCCCAAAGCATGAGAGCCAGTATCTCCCATAAATACCGATGCTTTGGGACCGTTGTACCACCAAAATGCTAATAAAGAGCCAATGGTGGCACACAACAAGATAAGCGTAGCACGTGAGTTGCGTACTATTGATGGGAGAAGAGCAAAGGAGAACACATGAGAACTCACTAATAAGGCAATCAGTGCCAATAGTGCTAAAGGAGCTAATATAGAGGTGACCACAAGGCCATCTAACCCATCACTAATGTTCACTGCATTGACAAATCCCACCATGTATAACAAAAACAGCAGTGGATACCACAACTTCACTTGAAGTGCTTTCGATGGATCAAATGGGTGTGCGACAATCATCGCTTCAGAAGAGAAATAATTCACATAAAGATATAACACTAAAGCTGAAGCAAGAATCTGCATCGCTAATTTTCGTGACGTTCTTAACCCGATTGACTCTTTTTTAACTATTTTTGCAAGATCATCAATAAAGCCAATCGATGCAAAAAGCCACATGGTCACTAACGGTAAAAGAATGAATCTACTTTGTAGTTGTTGAGTCAATAACGTAGTGATGGTAATTCCAGTAATAAAAAAAAGTCCCCCACATGTAGGAGTTCCATTTTTTATGTGATGTGAAGAGGGAACATCGGTGTTAATAATTTGACCAATGTGTTTTGATCTCATAAAACGGATATGAATAAACCCCAAAACAAGTGAGATAACAAAAGAGAGTAATAGTGTTGTGATAGATATAATAATAGTGTTACTCACCTTTTTATCTCCTTATTACATCATCGCTTGTACTACAGGAACTAACCGTTCCATGTTCATCGCCCTTGACCCTTTGACTAACACAAGATCTCCAGTTCTTAACTCTTGTTGAACATGGTGTTCTAAATGGTCATAATCATCTGTATAAAAATAGCGGTTGGAAAAACCAGATTTTTTAAGTTCATCGTAGGCACTTTCCATCTCGGAACCGTACAACATCACCGAATCGATATTGTTCTTAAGTAGTTGTTGAGCTATATAGCGGTGTGACGTCTCAGTAGAATCTCCTAACTCTTTCATCGACCCCAATAAAGCTACTGTTCGTGTATGATGTTTCTGATTTGTCATACTCTTAAGGATGTGACGAGTCGAATCGACACTAGAGTTGTACCAATCTTCAATTAAGGTAATGGGTCCGTGGGTGAGCCTACTACGCCCTTCGATGGGATTAAATTGTTCTAAGCCGTCAACGATATCGCTCTCAGAAGCTCCTAAATACCTCGCAACTGCCACAGCTGCATACATATTTTGAAGATTGTGTTCTCCAATAGCTTTAAGATGGAACTTCTTTTTTTTGTAACTTATGGTATACCCTCTCATCTCCATAGACGTAATGTAATCTATACCCACTTGGTTAAGCGGGCCGTACGTAGTGGTATAAGTTGGGTGGGTTTGATCAACCAAGGATGTAAAGGGGTTTTGTTCATGAATGAAAATCTGCTCAATAAGAGGGTGGAAGATATTACTTTTCTCTTGAAATGTGACTCTTACATCACCAAATGAGCCGATATGAGATAATCCAATATTGGTCAGTAGTGCTACATCAGGTGAATTCAGGCGTAATAAATCATCCATATCTCCTTGATGGTCGACTCCCATCTCAAAAATACCAAACTCTTTGGTATCATCTAATTCAAATAGTGATAAAGAGTACCCGATGAGAGAGTTGTAATTACCTGGAGTTTTTGCCGTTGGTGCTACGAGGTTCATAATTGAGTACAGCATCTCTTTAGTGGTTGTTTTTCCACAACTACCAGTAATTCCCACCTTCTTCACATGACTAAATTGTTGTGCATAAGCGTGAGCTAATTGCTGTAAAGCTACTAAGGTATCTTTTACAACAATGAGGGCATACTCTTGTTTGTTAAGAAGGTGTTTTACCTTAAAGAGGTGTTTTTCATCAATTAAGGCACCCACAGCGCCCAAAGCAAAAGCGCTACTGATAAAATCATGTCCATCAACACGCTCCCCCTCTAAGGCGACAAACAGCGATCCGTGAACTACAAAGCGACTGTCGATAACAACAGAAGTAATAGGTGACAAAGAGGATGTGTGTAACAGTGTTCCATGACACATAACAGCTGCTTGATAAAGACTTAATGGCTTCATAAGCGCTCCTTTTGTGTCATAAAAAGAGGCGACGAGAGATCAATTTTCTCAACATTGAGGCGTTGAAGATCGGTTTGATACAACACGTGTTGAGGAATAGTTGCTTCTGCTATCTCTGCTAGTAGTTGACGTTCTTGCTCTTCGAGTTGAATTAAGCCAACTTTTAACGTCCTCATTTGTTGTTCTAATACTTCTTTTTGTGCAACCTGATGAACATACCACAACGTCACCGAGCCAATAAGGAGGATGCATACGATAGTGAGAATCTTTTGGCCAAAGGTTAATTGTTTGTTTGAACTAACAACTTGATCACTTAGATGCATCTTCTACCTCCAATTTTTTTGCAATCCTAAATTTCACACTTCGTGAAGGAGGATTGTCGATACACTCTTGCTCGGTGGGAACAATTGGCTTTTTTGTGAGAATCTTAATTGTGGGTTTCTTACCACAGGTACACTGAATTGCTTCAGGGGGGCAGATACACCCTTTTTCAAGACGCCTAAAGGTTTGTTTCACAAGGCGATCTTCTAAAGAGTGAAAGCTCATCACTGCCACCAGTCCCCCTACTTGTAGTAACTCTACAGCTCGCTCTATTGAGGGGACGATTCGATCTAATTCACTATTGACCGCAATACGAAGTGCTTGGAACGTTCGAGTTGAAGGATCTAAGCGACCATATCTATATTGCTTGGGGACACTATGAAATATGATTGAGGCTAATTGGTCTGCTTTTTCAATTGTTTGTGTTTGGCGGTAGTCGATTATTGCTTGAGCAATACGGCGTGAATACCGCTCTTCACCAAATTGGTAGATGATATTTGCTATATCTGTTTGAGAGTAGGTATTTACAATCTCTTTTGCACTGAGAGTTTGTGAAGTGTCTAATCTCATATCGAGATCTTCATCTTTCGTAAAGCTAAAACCACGAAGAGATTGTTGGTAGTGGTACATTGAAATACCTAAATCAAAGAGAATTAATGAAGGAGAGCGTCCCTCATACTCATCGAGTACTTCGTTAAACCACCCATTTGTAGCACTAAAGCGTGAACCAAAGGGTTTAAGGCGCTGTTCAGCTTTTTCAATGATCCCCTTATCACGATCGATTCCTAATACAGTAAGATCTGGATAATGATGGAGGGCCAATTCACTATGGCCCCCCTCACCCAACGTACAATCGATCATAAAATCGAAAGGGGTGAGCGTTTCACACATATTGAGGAATTCTTGTGCTAACACACTGGTATGGAGAACCTTCATATTAGGATCCTCCGTCTTGCAGTAGATGGCTTAAGGATTGGGATGCAGCATTAAATGATTGTTCACTATCGGTGAGGAATTGTTCGTAGGATGCTACACTCCACAGCTCTAAGTACGAGCTAATGCCTAATAATACCGACTCCTCTTTCATAGTGAGACCTACCCCATCTCGTAAAGAGGGGGGAATTAATAAACGACCCGATTTGTCGATATCGACTTCCATTGCAGGAGCAATGATTCTTCGTTGAAGCAATCTCAAATTAGCATCGAACATTGCTCCTGGGCCTTCCATGATTTTTTCTCGTAGACTCTCAAAAAATGGGGGAAGTAAAATCCACAAACATGGTTCAACTGAGCGCGTGATAATAAGGGTACTCTCATCACCTAAAGCGCTACGTAAGCGTGAAGGTATGAGGATACGTCCCTTTTCATCTATGGTGTTTCGATACTCACCAGTTAGCATCGCACTCATTTGCTCCCCTTTTTTGTCCACTTTCTGGGATACTTTCCCACTTTCTACCACAAACTATACTATCTCACCCACTCTAAGGCAACAGAAAATCACTATTTTCGGACCTAAGAAGAGGAGCTAAAGTGATAAGTACTATACATTTGATTACCTATTAGGGGGTTTGAACACTAAAAAGTTCATGAATAAGGAGTTGCTTATTATCTAAAAAGCATTTACTTTTGCTCAGAGGAGGTACTATGCCAATTACATACTACGGAAGAAAAAGAGAAAAAGGCGGATTCGAATACCTCGTTGCGATTACTGAACAAGGGTGCTTTATCACCGACCCTGTTGAAGAGTGGGAAAAAGATAATGACTACTTAGAAGAGGCTCAAACCAACACCCAACAATATACGTTGTTAGAAAAATCGCAAGCTGCTGACTTATTAAAGAGTTGGAATCGTCCGTTATTAGAGGATCTTTAGCCGTTGTAGCGGTTACGGTCGCTTTGTAAGTTGAATATATTATAATCGATATCGCTAAAGACAATATTTCTCTTTTCAGCTTTCACTAACCACTCAGTGTTCACCGCATTCTTACACATGTTGTCGTACACAACACTGAAGTTTTTTATGTGTTCAATTAATCGACTTTTTGCATAAGAGGCACTATTACCACTGTGGACAATAAAAGGCCAATCACTCGACATGGCTAATAACACTTCTCGGGCAGCTTGAGCTAAGAATCGTTGTTTTAGAGAGCTTTGATCGGGGAATCGAATTGCTAATTCTTCCATTCGCTCAATGGCTTTATGAACATGACGGTACATCCACACATTTGAACCATTGGCCCACACATGCGAATACCCACCCTCACCCCAAGAAGAGGCAGCAGGTCGCAATTCTTGACTTTCTGGATATCGCTCGATGTACTGTAAAGGTGTCTCAAACACAATATCTTTCGTTTGACCACTTTTACGAATAATAGCTTCTAGCCACGAAACTCCTTCGTACCACCAGTGCCCAAATAACTCAGCATCAAACACCACAGTATAAAACGGATCACGATCAAGTTTGTGTTGTAAAGATTCTCCCTTCTTTCGTACATGGTACAAGAAGTTCTCTGCATGCTCTTCGATTCGCTTTTGAGCTACATCTGGTTGATAATACTGTTTCTCATTTCCGTTACCGGTAATTGCGTAGTATTTATACCCAGTAAAGACTCGCACCTCAGGTGAGTGGATATATGGTTTAATATATTCCATGGGTAAGTCGTAGCCGATATCACGGTAGAACTCACGGTACACTGGGTCTGCTGGATACCCTTCGGTATCGGACCACACTAAGTTTGTAAGATGGAAATCACGGGCAAATGCAAACACCCCATTTGGTGTTTGAATGGGCGCGTAGTTCCCTCTTTCAACTTTATCGGGAGAAAGAGCTAATGCTTGAGAAGAGAGTTGGAAAAATGAGAGTTCCTCTTTTCGTAAGTACTCTTCAATACCTGGGGTATAACCACACTCAGGAAGCCAAAACCCTTTGGGTCGCTTTTTAAAGTTATTGATGTGAGATTGAACTGCTAATTCAATTTGAGCATTTATCGCAGCTGGGTAATCTGCATACATTGGTAAATAAGCGTGTGTGGCAGCTGTGGTAATCAGTTCAAGATGTCCACTTGCTTCAAGATCTCTAAAGCCATCTAACAAGTTACACTCATACACTTCAAAATACTCTTGCAAATTAAGTTTAAGTGTATCGAGGTACATTTGCACTAAATGGCGCACTTCTGGTTGTTGATCTTGAACTCGAATCAGTTCACGCTCTCCCAACTCTTGGTGAAGGTGAAGGTATTCGGTAAAGCGTCCTTGTAACACAGGGTCGTTGAACATGGCGCAAATAGTTGGAGATAAACTGATGGTAATACGATAAGGGACTTGTTCACTTCTCAGTTTTTTCAACATTCTCAAAAGTGGAAGATATGTCTCAGCAATGGCTTCAAAAAACCAATCTTCCTCTAAAAACCTTGGATATTCTGGATGACGCACAAAAGGCATATGTGCGTTGAGAATTAGACCAATTGAATTTCGGACCATACTCATGAAACCTCTTTTGGTTGATCGAGTTTTTTGACGATTTCTCTTAGTAAGGGGGTATCTGTCATCACTCCCCCCTTAGAGACTAAAGATGAAAAGACCAGATCAAATAATTTGGGATCGTCAATCAGAGACTCGGGGTGCTCTAAGAAGTAGCTTGTTGGTGTTGTAATGCTATTTGATTGACATAGTACTCCAGTATTTTCATTCTCATCGCGATAATAAAGTGAAATACTGTAAGATCGCCCTAACAGTGGTAAGTTTATATTCCATGATATGTCGTTGTTATCAACGTCGATATCGTAGCTATCTGCTGGCTGTGGTGGATCGATTGATTCGTGGATAACCACTCTCAAAAAGAGTTCAAACTCTCCCACACTTTGTTTTAGTTTATGGTAATCACTTTTGCATACACTCCAATAGGCATGAGCCCAATATGGGTCTTTGAATAACAGGTGGATACTCGTTTCACAATAGACATCTTCGAGCTTTTTCACACCAGGTAAAGCAAATGATTCACCGTTGGTATCGTATTCGATAAGCGAGTGGACGTAACGTTGTTTAGATGAGGGACTATTACCGTTGGTTTTATCTGTTTGCTCTTCAGCAAGCTCTTCAAAAACCTCTTGTAGTGCCTCAATTAACTCTTCGCGGTCTAACAAGTGTGCATCATCTAAGTTCTCACGTTCTGCTAAATAACGTAATTCACTCAGAGATAAAACATCCATGTTAGGTATCATCATACAAGTAGCTCCCTAGGTAATATTACCTTTTGCGTCCACATAGTACGCTCAACAATCGTAGAGAAATAGCTATAAATAGTCAACATAGTGGCAATGATACTACTTATTTAGCGCCACTTGTGATACCATAGTCGGCATGGAAACGATCGCACCTAAACCTACTTCTTTGATTCTTCATGGTCATTTTTATCAACCTCCTCGAGAGGACCCTCTTGTCGATTTGATACCAAAGCAACCGTCGGCATATCCCTACTCAGATTGGAATGAAAGAATCTATGATGACTGTTATCGAGCTAATGCATTTAGCCGCTATTTAGACCCATGGGGACACATCGATTCTATTGTGAATAACTACGAGTATCTCTCGTTTAATTTTGGTCCTACACTGTTAACTTGGATTGAGAAATACCACCCATTTACCTACTCTAAAATATTAGAAGCAGATAAGCGCTCAATGTTGCGCTTAGGGCACGGTAATGCCATTGCACAAACATACAACCACACCATTCTCCCATTAGATACCCCAGAAGATGCCTTAACACAAATCATCTGGGGCATTGAAGATTTTATCAGTAGATTTAATCGAGAGCCTAAAGGGATGTGGCTCTCAGAGACAGCGATCTCCCCATCTGTTGTCTCTTTGTTAGCACAAGCTGGGATAACCTATGTTATTCTCTCGCCTTGGCAATGTAAAAGTATTGAAACTGAAGATGGGAGTTGGCTTGATGTTCAAGGTGATGATCAATTTTACGATCGAGCTTTCTTATTAGAAGGCAGTGATGGTTCTACCATAAGTGCATTTTTCTACCATGGAGCACTCGCCTCCTCTATTAGTTTTGGTCATATGCTTCGTGATGCTGATACCATGTACACTACATTAAAAAGTATCAACAAACGAGATAAACCTGAACTTCTTCACACAGCTACCGATGGGGAAATTTATGGGCATCATGAACCCTTTGGAGATATGGCATTAGCTGCTTTGATCCATAAAGTTGAAGAGGGTTCTACCTTTGCTTTGACTAACTATGCAGCGTTTTTAGAAAAGCATCCTGCAGTTCATAAAGCTATTTTACACAACGGAGAAGAGTCTAAAGGAACTAGTTGGTCTTGTTCACACGGAGTCTCTCGTTGGTATAAAGATTGTGGATGTCACACTGGAGGACAAGATGGGTGGAATCAAAAGTGGCGTACCCCCTTACGAGATGCCTTCACTCAATTAGGAGGTGTCATCGACACCCTTTTTGAACAACAAATTCACAAACTCTTTAAAAAGAGAGTAGATCCACTTGAGTTACTTCGCTCGTATGTGAGTGTATTGAGTCACAAAGAGAGTATTTCTACCTTCATTAGCCGGTGGGAACAAAAAAGTGGTGTAACAGTTACACAAAAGCACGTTTTAGCTCAACTACTTGAAGGTCAGAAATTTAAGTTCTTCTCCTTTACTTCATGTGGATGGTTCTTCAGTGATGTATCGGGCATTGAACCGAAACAAAATATCCATTATGCCGTGAGAGCAATGCAACTGTATCAACAGTTTTCTCAAACTCCAATCAAAGATCCAATTCTTGAGATTCTTTTTAAAGCGAAAAGTAATTTACGCCAAGGGGGGAATGGGAAAAGTATTGCCCTCCCATTTTTTGAAGGAAATGGGGGTGAATTAGAAGCTGCTGTCTATTTTATTATGAATCGACAGTTTGCCAAAAAAGAGGATTTCACTAGTGAATATGGAAAGTTTTCTTTATTGGCATGTCACTCCCCCCATTACAGAGATTACCAATGTGAAATTATGTGTAATAACACCCTCACCCCCTATTGTGTGAGTACCATCATCTCTACAGACCCCTCTTTGGGATACATTGCTACCTTAACAAGTCAAAATCAGTTAACACAAGAGAAACATACCAAAACACTCAGTTCGACACATATTCCACCAAGGATGTTAGATCAGGTGTTTCGATGGATAGAGCGCTCTTTGAGCCAAATTGCTGATGAAGAGATTAATCGACTTGCCCAAACAATACGACACTACTCCTATTTGGCAAAAAGAGGCTCCTCTGCGCCACCTGAGACGTTATATGTAGAGAACATGGGAACGTGTTTACGAGCCTTACGCTCGCTGTTTACCTCGCCTGTAACACTTACATGGGAAGAGAAAAAAACAAGTATTAGCTACTTGCTCGATTTTGTTCAACAAAGAGGTGGAAGAAAAGAGAAGGCAATTGTCTCCTCTATTTTCAATGACGAAATTGAAGATATCTCTCAGAGTATAAATGATAAAGGTTTTAGTTATGAGCGTGGCTCTTATTTGTTAGAGGTCTTAGAAGTTGCTCGTACATACAAAGTCGATATCTCAATAACCTTAGCTCAAGAGGCGATGTATCCAACCATCAGTCAATTCAGAGCCGATAGTCATATTACCCCTCTTACGAAAGATGTATTAACGAAATTACAATCGGTACTTAACTTCGCTGTGAAGAGTTGATCAGAGATCGTGCATGCTCTAATGCTTTTTCATCGACTGTTGTTCCACTGAGCATTCTAGCGAGCTCTTTAATACGCTCCTCCTCTTTCACCTCTTCTAATAAGGTGAACGTTCTCCCCTCTTTAGTCACTTTTTGTACCACAAGGTGGTTATCAGCCTGAGAGGCAATTGAGGCTAAGTGGGTAATGACAATCACTTGTCTTTTTTTAGCTAAGGAGGCCATTTGATCACCTACAGCTTTAGCAACACTTCCCCCAATTCCAGCATCAACTTCATCAAATACGAGCGTTTCAATATCATCACTATCGGCTAAGACACTTTTAATAGCTAACATCACTCGTGAAAGTTCTCCTCCACTGGCAATCTCTTTTAGTGGTTTTAGAGGTTCACCTAAGTTAGCACTAAATAGGAATTCGATGTTATCACCACCTGTGGAATTCATCTCTTGCTTATCAATTGAGATACTAAAGCCGACATGGGGCATCCCTAAGGTAGCTAATATGTGGGCAATAGGCACTTCTAAGTTCTTTGCTGCTTGTGTTCTTTTCTCAGTAAGAAGATGAGCTGCTTGCTCTACGGCCTCTACAGTTTTCGCTTTTCTTTTTTGCAATAAAAGGAGTTGTTCATCCCCTTTCTCAAAAGTCTCTAATTTTGCTAACGTCTTCTCATAATACTCAATAACAGCTTCAACAGTAGGACCATACTTTCTTTTTAAGCGTTGAATCAAAGCTAAACGGCTTTGTAATTCATCAAGACGTTGATCAGAGTAATTTAACGAGGAGAGTTTATCTCGAATGCTCTCACTGAGATCTTGAATCTCAATGAGAGAGCTTTCGAGTCGTTGTCCCATCTGTTCAAATAAGGGATCGACTCCCCCAATTTTATTCATATGGTGTAGTGCGGTAGTGAGTTGGCTAATAGCTCCCTCTTGCACTGCCCCTTTAAGGGCAATTTGAGCTGCATCTAATGAGTCTTGAACTGCCTCAAACTCACTTAATAGTGATATCTCTTGTTCAAGGGCGCTCTCTTCATCTTTTTTAAGTTGAGCTTTGAAAAGTTCATCAGCAACAAACTGTAGATAATCTCCCTCTTGTTGGGCACGAAGAAGTGTCTCACCTAACTCTTTCTCTTCTTTATTAATTTGCTGGAGTTCTTTGTATAACAAAAGAAACGAAGCGTGAGTCTCTTCTAATGAGGCGTAACGATCTAAGACGTTTCGTTGGCGATCTTTGTGTAACAATGATTGGTGTTCATGTTGACCGTGGATATCAAAAAGGGAACTTGAAATAAATTTCACATCACTTAAGGCAACAGGAGTTCCTTGAACATATGTGCCTCCTCTTCCACTGCTTCTAATCAAGCGGTGTATAATAACCGACCCATCATCTCCTTGTAAGGAGCGCTCTTGTAACCACATATGTAGTGGATGATCAACACCAATATTCACTGTAGCTGTGACTGAAGCTTCTTGAGAGCCACTACGGACAAAAGAGGAGTCGGCTTTATCACCCAAAAGGAGATTAAGTGCTCCTAAAATGATCGATTTTCCAGCCCCAGTCTCTCCACTGAGGATGGTAAGTCCTTCTCTAAAATCGATATGAAGATCCTCAATTAAAGCGAGGTTTTTAATGGTAAGAGTATCAAGCATGTAAAGCTCCTGACCAATTCAGTTTATCTCTCACAACTTCGTAGAAGTTACGATTGGGAGACATAATCACACGAGCTTTGTAATCAGAACGTCTTATCATAAGTTGGTCTTTTTCGAGAAGGGGAAAATCGAGTTGTCCATCGACTGATAAAGAGACTTCGGTTCGTTGTCCCTCTCGAATAAGTAATGTAACTGTGGAATCCCCATGAACGACTAAAGGTCGGTTAGAGAGGGCAAATGGGTTAATGGGATTGACGATAAGGGCATCTAAGTCGACATCTAAGATAGGGCCACCACTTGCTAATGAGTAGCCGGTAGATCCAGTGGGGGTGGCAACTAAGATGCCGTCTCCTCGTACATTGCCAGTGTGTGTCCCATCGATTAGTAAATCAAGGTTAACCATCTTACTTAAACCACGACTACTGATACTCATCTCATTAAGTCCATGAGCTTCATACACAATATTATTATCTCGTATCACTTGAGCGTGGACTAACAACCTCTCACTGATAGTAGCCTTCCCTTCTTTAAAGAGTTCAAAAGCCTCTTTCCACTCCTGTAGTCCAATTTCGGTAATAAAACCAAAGGTACCTAAATTCACTGCTAATATTGGAATTGAGTGGGGATAGAGATATCTTACACACGATAACACAGTCCCATCTCCCCCTAAAGAGATTGCAACATCGGCAGTGGGGTCAATTGAGACATCTGAACCATTAAGGAGAACAACTTCACTACTTATAGAGTGCTCTTTCATATAAGAATCGACCTCTTTAGCAAATAAACGCGCATTATCCTTATGTTGATTCACTAATATGATTACTTTGTTCATTGCCTCACTCTCTCCTCTTACGGTAAATGGGTAATAACTCGCTCAATTTGACTCATTTGTGATGCTGATAAAAATGGATATAGGGGAAATTCTAACGCTCGATGAATAAGAGGTAATGCGTGTGGATATAAGTCAAACTGATCATTTGAAGCATCAACAACCCGATTGGTAAAAGCAAATCGGGTCTCAACTTCATACTTACGGGCAAACTTTTGCCCCTCAAGCGGCTTGGCATCCATTACAACAACAAAACCATGGCCGTTTGTCTCGTATTCAAGATCTCTAATGCCAAAAGGGGCATGTTTAGTTCTCATAAGAGCTTGTTGGAATCGAGAGTGAATAGCTCTTCTTCTTTCAAGGTTGTGTTCAAGTTGAGAAAACTGAATTAATGCCAAAGAGACATTGAGATCTGATAACCCAATATAATCAATTAAAGGATCGGTTAAATCTTTTAATGATTTTTGATACACAGTACGAGAGGTATGAATAGCTGCTCCCCCACCACTAGAGACAAGCATGTGCTCTTCAAAAGAGCACACCACAATAGATCCTATATCTCCACTAAGTCGTTCATTGTATCGTGAACCAATCGATTCAGAGATATCTTCTATAATGGGAAAAGGGAGTTCTTTAAAGCGTTCATCAAGGGCAATAGTTCCAAAAGGTTCATACAATAACAACGCCCCAGCTTCAGTAGAAGCATCGACTAGTGGCAAGCCTGTACTTTGATCGACATCGACAATCTTCATGATATGCCCACACTCTTCGATCGCTTGTTGATAGATTTTTGGTGAGAGAGCTGAAACGACTATAGTTGATTTTTTTTCTAAATCTAAGCTC
>Ga0265293_10007727_pt1 | contig 16377 bp, 23 predicted proteins | sample Munlanlewell138R_FD_192505 | JGI IMG/M metagenome (GOLD analysis project Ga0265293, IMG submission 192505) | Leachate microbial communities from a municipal landfill in Southern Ontario, Canada - Leachate well 138R | ecosystem: Engineered > Solid waste > Landfill > Unclassified | place: Canada...
TAACAACATTTTCGTGATTTCATAGCCTGCACGTTCATAGTCAATGGATACACTCACGACCTCTGGGTTATCACTTAGTACGTTTGCCAAGACAAGCGCAACATCATTTCTTTTACATAATTCAATCGTTAGTTCTAATTTTTCATGTTCAAGTTCATCGTTTAACACTAATAAACCATCAATTTGTTCTGCAATGATGTTTTTAATTAAGTCTTCAAACAAAACATCTTCAGGGGTTGTAAATAGCTTAATAGAATATTTATATTGTCTTGCGATATCGCTAATACCACCCAACATTTCCGCAACACTAGCACGGGTCACATCGCTCACCAAAACACCCACCGTAGTGGTTTTTCTGCTGGCGAGACCCCTAGCGATTACGTTGGGGCGATAACCAAGTTCATCGATGACTTTTAAAACTCTATTTCTGGTTTCTTCTTTCACTTTTTCTGGGTTATTTAACACACGGGAAACGGTAGCTAAACTCACACCCGCAGCCAATGCCACATTATAAATGGTTACTTTATTGCTCATTAATTCATGCCTCCAATCGCTAATCATTATATCATATAATGAAATTGCTTACAACACATTATGAAAAAATTTTCATAATCTGTCTACTTTTGTTGTTTTTGCGTTGGCTATGCCTAAATAAGGCATCCTTTGGGGTTATATGTAATAAAAAAGACTTCCAAACTGGAAATCTTTTTTCTTTTTTACACTGTTCTTTTTTCTTTGATTCTCGCAGCTTTACTAGAAAGGGTTCTAATGTAGTGTAGTTTAGCTCTTCTTACTTTACCAACACGCGCTACTTCTAATGAATCGATGATGGGTGAATGAACTGGGAATGTTCTTTCAACTCCAATACCATAACTAACTTTTCTTACGGTGAATGTTTCAGAGATGCCTCCACCTTGACGTTTAATTACTAAACCTTCAAATAACTGAATTCTTTCTCTGTTACCTTCTTTAATTTTAACATACACCTTGACCGTATCGCCTGCTTTAAAGCTAGGGAGATCTTTTAAGTATGATTTTGTTAGTTCATGGAACAATGCTTGGCCTTTTTCTCTTGCCATACAATCAACTCCTTTTTTTTACGGGCGTTCATAAAGGATTTTTTTAGCGGACCGCCTTAACCGTTATACGGCGATATTGATTATATCACAATAACCAAACAGGTGCAAGCCTTTTATTAGAAACTTTACTTGAGTTTATTATACACGCATTTAACAGCCTTTAGGTGGGCAAGATTCATTGTATAAAAGATCTACATCTCTTAATGCGTTTAATAAGGTCTCTACAGTAATATCTATGTATTTAACATTATTAAACCCTTTTGATTGAATATAAGAAACTCGTTCTGAGGTGAGTTCATTACTGTTTGAAAAAACCATAATAAATGTATAGGTTTTAAGCCCTTCTAGGTAAGCATCTATTTCACTAGGAGGGGTATTATGAAAACCTTTAATATATTCATCGATTTCTTCTCTTAAATCAAGAAATAAATAGTTTTTATACTTACTTCTTTGTGCCTCTTTGATGGCATCAATGACTTGCTGTGGGTCAGTATATGTTTCTGATCTTGCGTCTTTTTCCATACTAAAACTACAACCCATCAACAATAAAATAAGTAATAGACTAATCTTTTTCACTTAAGCTCCTCCTTTACTTTGTTTAATATTTCTAAATCTTTACTAGATAAATCTTTTAATAAATCTGGCCTTTTTAAATAGGTTTCCTTAATCGATTGATATCTCCTATAATAAGCGATATTATCATGGTGCCCAGATAATAATACCTCAGGCACTTCATAACCTTCGTAGACTTGAGGTTTTGTATATTGGGGGTATTCTAGTAAGTTTTCACTAAAAGTATCATCTAAATGTGACGAAGCATTAATAACACCTTCTTGAAGTCTTGTAATCGAATCAATTAACACCAATGCTGCAAGTTCACCACCCGTTAAAACATAATCACCAATACTTATTTGCTCATCAACTAAATCATCAATTCGACTATCAATACCTTCATAATGACCACATAAAATAATGAGGTGTTTCTTTTTAGATAAGGATTCTACCTGTTTTTGGTTAAGGGTTTTACCTTTAGGGGTTGTTAGAATAATGTGTGTATCTGCTTTCTTTAAATCAGCAATCGCATCATAAAACGGGGGAAACATTAAAAGCATGCCCGCACCACCACCATAGATTGTATCATCGACTTGATGGTGTTTTAGTTTTGAATAGTTTCGAATATTTCTAACGTTTATTTCGATTTTTTCATCTTCTAAAGCCCTTTTAATAATCGATTCTTGTAAATAAGCATCTAACATATTAGGAAATATGGTTAAAACATCAATAATCATAACAAACCCTCTATTTCATTAATAATAACAATATGCGTAACTTCTTTAATAAAGTGCTTATTAAAGGGAACGAGTTTTGTGTTTGTACCGGTATCAATCCTTAATAAATGCCCTTGAGGTACTAAAACAACCTCAATAACGGTACCTCTTTTTTCTTGATGTTGGTTATAAACTTCTTTCCCAACAAGCATATTATAATGATACTCATCTTCTAATAAAGCGGGTGTTTCATCGGTATAAAGCGTTAAGCCTTTTAATAACTCCGCTTTATTAATATCCTCATAATCATAAAAAATAATAAGTAAGTCGTTTTTATGAGGTCTTACTTGTTTGATTTTTAAGGTTTTTTTCTCAGGATAAAGGGTGAAGAGTTCTTTTTCTTTTTTAAAGCGATCAAAGTCCGTTGATGGCTTTATAATAAGCTCTCCCTTTAGTCCGTGAGGTTTAATTATTTTGCCAATTTCATAATTCATGTAAAGTTCACATCCTATAAATAGTATAACATAACCACTAATAAAATAAATCCTTTAAACACAGTTTTACACAAATACATACATTGCTTAGTCTATAAAAAAAATAGAACCTTTTGGCTCTATTTAAAATGCATCAATATCAATACGTACGTGTTTTCCTTCTTTAGAAGCACCTGCATAGACGATGGTTCGAATTGCGCTTGCAATTCTACCGCCTTTACCAATGACCCTGCCTAGATCGGCTTCATTTACTAACACTTGAATGTTTATTTCTTCGTCGCTGGACAATGTTTTAACCAAGACATCATTAGGGTGAACAACAAGCGGCGTAACGATATTTTTAATTAAATTTTCATAGTCAATAGCCATGTTATCACTCTCCTAAAGTTTTTATTTAACGTCGTATTTTTTAAACAAACTTTTTACAGTTTCTGTTGGTTTTGCACCATCATTTAACCATTTTAACGCTTTGTCTTTATCGATTTGAACCGTTGCTGGTTCGGTTAATGGATCATACGTGCCAATAATATCTAAGAACTTTCCATCTCTAGGCGCTCTTACATCAGCGGCTACTATTCTATAGAAAGGTCTTTTTTTAGAACCAAATCGTTGTAATCTAATTTTTACCATAATTATCTTCTCCTTTTTCCATTACCATTATACACAAATATTTATATGTGTCAAGTCTTTTTCCTTAACAGTTGTTTATAAGGGGATAGATATTTCTGGTTTATCAAGTAAAGATGGTTCAAATTGACGAACGCCTCTCATCTTAGATAAGATTTGTCTAACTTCTTTTTCATCCTTTTTATCAAAATAAATGGTTGTGTATTTTGATTTTTCAGAAATGTAATAAATTTGAATGAGATCCACTTTTTTTAATCGTTTTAAGACACCGTTATGACGGTAGTATACTAAGTAACATTCTCTATTTAACACAAGATATCTCCTCTTTTGGTATTAATGCGTTTAACGCTTTAGATAGACTAGATAGTTTATCGTTTAGGTGTGATTCTAATAAAAAGTATTTTTTTACTTCTTCTGTTTCAAATAAGGTTTTTTTGGCTTGTTGGTAGTTTTTAGTTGTCTCTTTATAATCGGGGTGATAAGGTCCAATTTGAAACACTTCATCAAACTTTTTAAACCAATGATGGTAGTGTTTAAGTTCTTGTTTGTATTTGGTTTTAATGAACGTGTTTAAGAAGACTAATTCTTTATATTCATCGGATGTTTTCATTTCATCTAATAGATCATACGTTAAGCCAATGATTTTTGTATATTCCATTTCATCACCAGTAATAGTGTATCATTATCCATGTTGTTTATCAAAAATATTGAATAAATATGTTATAATCTTTTTAGGTGATTTTTATGTATTTAATGAAAGATATTATTAGAGAAGGGCACCCTAATCTAACAAAAAAAAGTAAACCTGTAAAGCTACCCGTTAGTCAAGAAGACAAACAAATTGGGCTTAACTTATTAAAATATTGTGTTATTTCACAAAATGATGAGCTTAATGAGACCTTTAAATTAAGACCTGGGGTTGGTTTAAGTGCGGTTCAAGTAAATGTCTTAAAACGCATGTTTGCCGTTCATTTAGAAGATTTAGATGGCAAGATGTATTCTTTTATTATCATAAATCCTGTCATAAACCATAAATCAAAAGAACTGATTTATCTAAATGGAGGGGAAGGGTGTTTATCCATCGATAGAGAAACCGAAGGCTTAACACCTAGACATAAGGTCATTAAAGTAAGTGGGCATATTTATGATTCAAAAAGCGATGCCTTTATCCATAAAGAAATGACATTAAGTGGACTGCCTTCCATTGTTTTCCAACACGAATACGACCACTTAGATGGTATTTTATATATTGATAAACTCTTTAATGAACTCCCTGGTGTAAAACCATTAATTGAAAAAACTACTTGATATATCTTTTAACTAAAGATAGTTGCGATAAATATAATTCTTCAAAAGTAATACTACGATTTATGGTTAGCCCAAGCTTATCCTCAATTTGTTGATAAGCTTTTTTTGATTTATTGTTTTTAAAGAACGGTAGTTTAAACAATCTACCATAGATTGCTTTACGGTTTGTGATGTATTCTAATAGATTGGTATCTAGAATGATATCACCTTTATATTTATCATATATTAGCCTATCTAGGGTATCGATAATAAAGGCATTACCATAGCCTAACAATGCGATTTCCTTATGCTCATCTAAATCATAAAGTATCACATAACTTAAGTTGTTTCTAAGTAATCTATGGTATGTTGATACCGCCTTATCATGGTAATAACAAAGCGCTGGATTAAAGGTAAATCTAATTTCTTTAAAGGTGTTAATTAAATAGGCAATGTAGGCACTATCGATTTCATAATTTACATGAAACGAGACATTAATTTTTGCCTTTTTAAAGCTTTGCAAAATAAAACTGATCGTTTCTGTAAAGACACCTTTTTCAATTTCAAAGTCTTCTAATGTCGGTAAATGGATGATGACTTCTTTATTGTTTAGAACTTTTGAAACATAAAAAACCCTGTCTAAGTCAAGCATTTCGTTTAAGGGATAGGTTTTATCAATGTCTATATAATGTATGGAGACGTTGGTTTCTTTAAGTTTTTTAGCTAAGTCTTCTAAATAAAAATCATCCTTTGTATAAAGCGTTTCATGACCTATTTTTCTTAGGGGCATTTTAGTTAGGTTTAATGCTTTATACAACTCTATTTGGGCATCTAGTGTTTGATATTTATCTACATACGCACTGATCATAAGACAAACATCGCAATCGCCCCAGCTACCGATACGTTTAATGATTCAATGGTGGTTGTGGTAATTTTTACAACCTCATCTGCAAGATGAAACACCGCATCAGATATGCCACTTCCCTCATTGCCTAATACTAAGACTACCCTATCTTTAACCTTTATAGATTTGATATCTTTATTTGTATGTGGCGAAGTGACGATAATTTTATAGTTTAGGTGTTTTAATTGTGTGATTTCTTCAATCACGTTTTTCCTAATTAAGTTTGCGTGAAAGAGTGTACCTTGTGAAGTCCTAATTGTTTTTTCATTGTAAAAATCAGCACTCTTAAGACTAGAAATGACCGTTTCAAAGCCAAATCCCACCGCTGAACGAATAAGTGCACCTACGTTGTCTGGGTCTTGGACATCTTCTAAGATTAATATTTTGTTGGTGTATGGTTTTTGTGGTTGTTTTTCAACAATAGCTAAAATATCTTGGGGGCTATCTAAAAAAGATAGATACTTCATTAACTCATGTGAGATGAGCGTGCCTTCTTTTTTAGGATTAGATGTATAGATTTCTAATTTAATATTTGCTTTTTGGGCTTCTTCAATTAAGTGATCGCCAAAAATAAGAAATTTATTTTCTTGATCTCGATACTTTTTTTGTTTTAGTTTATGAATATATTTGATTTGTTGATTGTCTTTAGATGTAATCATTGGTTTATCACTTCCCATGCTTCTAACATCGTAAAGCCTAATAAAGAAACATCGATATCACTGTTAGGTGTAATGATCCACTCTTTCGTATTTAAAACCGCTTCTTCAATTAAAGTCTCATAATCTGGGATATATCCTTCATATAAGACGCTTCGTTTAATGGTGGGTTTTGTGGTTGGTGCTTTAGGAACATAAATAGAGCAGCAATCTTCAAAAGGACGAATGGAGATATTAAAGGTTTCTATAGCCTTACTTATGTTAATAATTTCTTGTTTATCATAGGTGAGTAGTGGTCTTAAGATAGGTATGCGACTTACATCTTCAATAACTTGCATACTTTCTAGAGTTTGGCTTGCTACTTGACCAATCGATTCACCCGTTACAATCGCAAGACTGCCTCTAATCTCTGAGATTCTTTCTGTTATTCTAAACATCATTCTTCGCATGATGGTAATGGTATAAGGGTCTGGTACATATTTAAGTATGGCTTGATGCAGTTTAGCAAAAGGAACCATCAATATATGAAATTGGTGTTTTGGTGTATAGAGCGCTAACTGTTTGGCTATATCGATCACTTTTTGAATCGATTCAATGGATGTCATTGGGGTTGATTCAAAATGAACGCCTTCTAAATAAATACCTTGTTTCATAGTTAAATAAGCGCTAACTGGAGAATCGATACCTCCACTTAACAATAGTGAGGCTTTACCACCAACACCTACAGGAAAGCCACCAAGTCCTTTAATTGATTTTAAGTAAATATAGGTTGCTTCTTCTCTTACTTCAATATGGAGCGTTTCTTGTGGGTCTTTAACATCTATTTTTAATTTGGGTGTAATTTGACTGAGTATCTTTGGAGCTACGTGTTTTGTGATTTCTAAAGACGTCATTGGGAATTGTTTATAAGCACGTTTAGTTTCGATTTTAAACCTACTTCCTTCTCTAACTTCATGATTAATAAGTGATACTGCAACATCAATAATATTTTCAAAATGATGATCGGTTACTTTTACGAAACTAAAAGACGTCACGCCAGAGACTCTACGTAGTCTTTTTGTGATGTCTTCATGAGATGTGTCGTTTAACTTTAAATAAATCCTGTCATGGGTTTTAATCATTTCTATGTTTAAATCTTTGATGTTTTGTTTAATGAGGTTTGTTGTTAATTGAATGAAGGTTCTTTTGTTTTTTCCTTTTAACATTAAATCGCCAAAACGAATTAATACTTGATCGTATTTCATATTATCACCAGTAATATTTTATCATATTTAATACGTTTTATGATATTATGTTAAACGAGGTGTTTTTTATGAAAGAATTACTATTAAGTGCAAATAGTTTATTTGAAGAATCGAAAAATAATATAAGTCTATTATCAAATGCAAGTGCGTTTTTAAACGATACCATTCCCTATATTAATTGGGTTGGATTTTACTTGTATGAAAATGAATCATTAGAGCTAGGGCCTTTTCAAGGAAAAACGGCATGCGTAAGCATTGAAGTTGGAAAAGGGGTTTGTGGAACAGCTTTTTTAGAAGAAAAGATATTAAATATCAAAGATGTTCACACTTTTGATGGTCATATAGCTTGTGATAGTGCCAGTAATAGTGAGTTAGTAATCCCATTAATTAAAGAAGGCATTAAAATTGGCGTATTAGACATTGATTCTCCGCTTTACAATCGCTTTGATGATGATTTAGTTGAGTATGTTAAATCCATTTCAAAGTTAATATTATCGCATTATAAACTTTAAAATGTTGACATCGGCAACTAATTTGATATAATATATTAGTCGGTAAAAAGCAGGCATCAATATGTTTATCAATAATCCCTACCCGTAGGGGCGTTAAGTAGCTATTTCTGCTTATAGTGAAAACAAACTGGGTATTACATAAATTGATTGAATGCATTTTTATCACCAAATCTAAAAGGAGGTAAAAATAATGAGTCGTTATACAGGACCATCATGGAAAATTTCTAGACGTTTAGGTTATTCTATTAGCGAAACTGGTAAAGAACTTAAAAAGCGTAATTATGCACCTGGTCAACATGGTCAAAGACGTTCTAAACTCTCTGACTATGCGCAACAGCTTCAAGAAAAACAAAAAGTTAGATTCACTTATGGTGTATCTGAAAAGCAATTTTTAAAAACATTTAAAGAAGCGAACAAAATGGCTGGTGTACACGGTGAAAACTTTATTAAACTACTTGAAAGTAGATTAGATAACGTTGTGTATCGCTTAAAGTTTGCAGCTACTAGAGCTCAAGCTAGACAATTAGTAAACCACGGACACATTCTAGTGGATGGAAAAAAAGTTGATATTCCATCTTATAGACTACAACCAGGTCAAAAAGTAAGTTTAAAAGAATCTTCTAAAAACTTAAAGGTTGTAAATGATGCACTAGAATCTAATTATATTCGCTTAGAATTCGTGAGCTATGATGAAGACAAAAAAGAAGGTACTTTTGTAAGATATCCTGAAAGAAATGAAGTTCTTCCAGATATTAAAGAAAACCTAATTGTTGAATTCTACAACAGATAGTAAATAACTCTCCAGCAATGGAGAGTTTTTATTTTACTTAATACTATTGTTTAGGTGATAACAAAATATTTAGTCATATTTTAATATTCAATATGAATATATATTAACATATTCATTAATGCAAAAAAAAGCACTTCCTAAGAAGTGTTTTTTGTCATTTATTATTTTCTAACGGCTGCGTTTGCAAGAGTTAGAAAGTTTGCGGGATCTAATGAAGCACCACCAACTAAAGCACCATCAATGTTAGGTTGTGCTAGTAGGGCATCTACGTTTGATGTATTTACAGATCCCCCATATAATATACGTACCTTTTCAGCCACTGATTTACCATAGAGTTCTTCTAGCACATTTCTAATCGCTAAAATAGTATCTTCAGCTTGTTCTGGAGTAGCTGTTTTGCCAGTACCTATCGCCCAAATAGGTTCATAAGCTAATATTGTTTGAACTACTTGCTCACCGGTTATGTTTTTATAGGCATTGACCACTTGTGTTTTTACAAAATCATTTGTTGTACCAGCTTCACGTACTTCAAGTGATTCACCAACACACACAATCGGTGTTAACTGATGTTTTAATGACGTATGAATCTTTTTATTGACTGTTTCATCTGTTTCATTAAACATTTGTCTTCTTTCACTATGACCAACAATAGCGTAAGTTACACCCGTTGTTTCTAATACTCTAGGTGATGTTTCACCAGTGAAAGCACCAAATTCTTCATAGTGTATATTTTGTGCGCCAATTCTTAATTCTTCACCTTGACGTTTTACTAAACATCTAAGTAAAACATCATTCGCACAAATAACAGTTTCAACAAGCTCTTTTGATGGAACTTCTTGGTTCACTGAATAAATGAACTGTAAAGCTTCATCACGAACTTTATACATTTTCCAATTACCTGCAATGACAGGTTTTCTTAATTTATTCATAATTCTCACTTTCTATTTTAAAACTTTTTTAATATCATCTATAGCTTCTTGAGCGTTTTGTCCCGTTGCGACGATTCTCACATCTTCGCCTTTAGGGATTGCTAAACTCATTAGACCTAAGATTGATTTTAAATCTACAACTTTATCTTTATAATGAAGGTCAATATCTACTGCGTATTTTTCAGCGGTTTTCACTAGTTTAACGGCTAATGATGCGTGTAGCCCTTCTGTAGATTTTAAGGTAATTTCTTTAGTCATGTTTTTTCCTCCTAAAACATTGGTGGGGTTGATACCCATAATATTCTTGTCTTTTTATCACTTAAATTTATTAAATAATGTTCCTTATTGGCAACATAATAAAATGATTCACCTTCCTTAATGGTATATTTCTTTTTATTAAGGACAAGTGTAACTTCACCCTCTAGACAATAACCAAACTCTTCACCAGTATGGGGATTATCTATGAATGAACGGCCGCCAACTTCTATATCGATAATGATTGGCTCCATTTCATATTTTAATGCATTTGGCACAATCCAACTAATCATATGCTTTAAATCTTCATTTTCTTTGATAAAGAAGTCCGATTCTTTATGAACAATTTCTTCATGCTTGCTTTGGAAAAAGGTTGATACATTGGTTCCAAGCACTTCAAGAATGGAGAAAAATGTCTCTAACGAAGGACTTGAAATATTTCTCTCAATTTGTGAAATATAACCCTTTGTTAATTCTAAACGATTAGCCAGTTCTTGTTGAGTAAGACCATTTTCAAGTCTTAATTGTTTTATTTTACTACCGATATCCATTATTTATTAGATAAACATTCAACACCTGGTAAAGCTTTTCCTTCTAAATATTCAAGTGAGGCACCGCCACCTGTTGAAATATGGCTAAATTTATCTTCATAACCAAAATTAATTGCAGCACTTGCTGAATCGCCACCACCAATGATGGTAATTGCCTCTTTATTGTTGGCAAGCGCTTCTAAAATACCTTTTGTACCTTTAGCGTAGTTTTCAAATTCAAAGACGCCCATAGGTCCATTCCATACAATCGTTTTAGCTTTCGATAATTCTTTTGTGTATAGCTCGATTGTTTTAGGTCCAATATCTAAACTCATTTCACCATCAATAATTGATGTAATAGCTCCATAATGAGAAGGCGCTTCGTCTTTAAATTCTTTTGTGAATGCAAAATCAATTGGTAGTAAGAGTTTGTCTTTACCTTTTTCAAGTAATGATTTTGCAAGATCTAATTTATCAAGTTCAACTAAAGATGTTCCAATATCATAACCTTGAGATTTTAAAAAGGTATAAGCCATACCGCCACCGATAATCACTTTATCTGCAACGTTTAATAAATTATCTATAACAGAAATCTTATCCGATACTTTAGCGCCACCTAAAACCGCAATAAAAGGTCGTTTCGGGTTGCTAACCGCATCGCCAATAAATTTTATTTCTTTTTCAAGTAAGAAACCTGCAACTGTTTGTTTTATGTTATTGGCAATACCCACATTACTTGCATGTGATCGATGTGCTGTTCCAAAAGCGTCATTAATAAACACATCACCTAAACTTGCCCAGTATGCTCCAAGTTCAGGATTGCATTTAGACTCTTTATTGCCATCCAAGTCTTCAAACCTAGTATTTTCAAACATTAACACTTGACCATCTTTTAAATTAGAAATGGCTTCTTCAAGTGCTTTCCCTCTTGTTTCAGGAATAAATAAAACAGGTTTGTTTAATAATTCTTCCAGTCTCTTTGAAACCACTTTTAATGAGTTTTTCTCTTTATCTTCAACAGTTTTCACTCTTCCTAAATGTGAAAATAATATTGCTCTACCGCCATGTTCAATGACATGATTAATGGTAGGTAGGGCTGCTTGAATTCGGTTATCATCTGTAATAACCCCATCTTTCATTGGCACATTAAAGTCAACACGTATAAGCACTTTCTTGCCTTTAACATCAATGTCTCTAATCGTTAATTTTGCCATAATATAGCCTCCTAATTCGTTTTGTTTTAAACCTATATCATTATATCACTAAATAGGGTTAATTTCTATAGTTATATCATGAAAATGGTATCATGTGTTTTGATTAATGAATTTATGGAGGGTTCCTTGTTTTGTTTTAAATTAGGTTTTACATACGATATAATGAATCATCAATAAATGCTTTTATATGATTCATATGATCGATTATCCGCTTTACATGATTGATGTTCTTTAAAAGAGAGTCATAAGAAATATCTACCATAATTTCTTTTAAATTGTTAAAAACAACTTTTGTTTTACCATTTATCTTACTAATATGATTTATATTTGCATAATTAACCCAGACATTATCATAATTTCTTGGTGATTTTGTGGGAATAAAGATAAGATTTTCACTAATATAGATTGGTATTCTTGTTCGAATGTTAAAGATTTCTTTTGTGTATTTGATACGGTAATCATAATTAAACAAGTGTGCTTTACACAACTTCTTAATAATTGTAATATTACTTTTATCTACAATACGTTCATAATCTTTATAGACTATTTCACTATAGCCTTTAAGGTGATGAATATATAACATAAATCTATAAAAAAAAGAGACTTATTCAGTCTCTTTATCTTCTGTGGTTTCTTCTACTTCTTCAACAGTTTCCTCAACGACTTCTTCCTCTGCTTCTTCAACCACAGGATCTTCAAATACTGGTTCTTCAACTTCAGGTTTTAAACCTTCAGCAGGGATGTTTTGATCATAGACTAGTCTATTTTCAGATTGAGGATCAAAGAAATGAGATTTATTCATGTCAATAGCAAGTTCAATAACGTCGCCGATATGAATATCCGCTCTTGCATCGACACTTGCACATACAGAATGTCCGTTAATGTTGGTATAAATATTTGTCTCAGCACCTAACAACTCAGCTACGTCAACTTCAACTTTAACGATACTTTCAGGATACGTTTCAAATACGATTGGATCATCATGAATATCTTCAGGTCTAATACCCATTGTAATAGGTTTTCCAAAGAATCTATTTTGTTTAATAATCGCTAGTTTTCCTTCTGGAACTTTAATCTTATAATTACCAGAAACAAAATAACCATCATTATTTACAACACCCTCTACGAAGTTCATAGGAGGGGTTCCAATAAATCCGCCCACAAATATATTCACAGGGTTATCATAAATTTCTTTAGGTGCACCCACTTGTTGAACATAGCCATCTTTCATAACAACAATTCTTGAAGCCATTGTCATCGCTTCAATTTGGTCATGCGTTACATAAATGGTTGTTGTGTCTAGGCGGTTATGTAGTTTAATTAACTCCCCGCGCATTTGAACTCTTAGCTTCGCATCTAAGTTAGATAGTGGCTCATCCATTAAGAATACTTTAGCGTTTCTAACGATCGCACGTCCTAATGCGACTCTTTGACGTTGCCCACCTGATAGAGCTTTAGGTTTTCTATCTAGGTATGGAAGTAATCCTAAAATACCTGCAGCTTCTTTAACTTTCTCATCAATTTCAGCTTTAGGCATTTTTCTAATTTTCAAACCAAAGGCCATATTATCATATACAGTCATATGTGGATATAACGCATATGATTGGAACACCATTGCGATATTTCTATCTTTAGGTGCCACATCATTAACTCTAAGATCATCAATGTATAAATCGCCTGATGTAATCTCTTCTAATCCTGCAACCATTCTAAGTGTGGTTGACTTACCACAGCCAGAAGGTCCAACTAATACAACGAATTCTCTGTCTGCGATATCTAAGTTAAAATCAAAGACTGCCTGAACTCCGTTTGGATAAATCTTATTTAAATCTTTTAATTTAAGTGTTGCCATCAAATCACTCCTTTTATTATTATAGTTGTCAACAATGACATTATATAAGATAGCTGATAAAAAAAACATGTGCAAGTTGCACAGGTTTATAATTCTCGTAAAAATATGTATATAAATGCTTTATCGTCAAAGTTCGCTAAATCAAAGCCGGTAATTCTTGTAAACTTTTCTAATCTGTTATCTAGGGTATTTCTATGAATGTTGGCGAGTTTTGCTGCTTTAGATTTGTTTTGTTGCTCAATATAGATTTTAATCGACCTTAAAAACTCTAAATCATTGTATAAAGATTTAAAGATTTCCTTTTTAAAATCTTCGGTAACGTGTTTATAAAACTCATCATAAAATAAGATCTTATCATTGGTATACGTTTTCGTGAAAAGTGGTCTTTTTAAACTTTCATTCAATGTTAGGGATAAGGCTTGATGAGAGTGAAATCCATTACTTTCATATAACCTTAAATCACTGTAAAATTCACTATTGGTATTTCTAATAAATTCGCCCCAAGATACATCTGTTTTTTGTTTATCAATGATTACTAAAACATCGTCCCGTTTATCAAAGGTGGGAGCCAATAATAACTCATTAAGTAATTCCATAAGGACATCATATTCACTTGTCGTTAAAGCATCAACGCCTTTAATTAATAAAAAATATCCATACATACTAGATAACCTCATTATCTATTATAACCTATTCTACGTAATAAGTGTGATTTATGTTATAATTTTATATATGAGGTGATCGAATTGAAAATACCTAAGTTTTTACCAGATAACGGCACTATTGGCCTTATTGCACCTTCTTTTGGCGCCAATATTGAACCTTATAAAACACGTCTTATACATGCGATTAGGCGTTTTGAAGCAATGGGCTATACGATAAAAACATTTGGTGATATCTTTGGCTACTATCAAGGAGCTAGTGAAGATAAACACATACGGGCAAAACACTTTATCGATGCTTATATGGATGAAGATGTCGATGTTATTTGGAGTATTGGTGGGGGTGAATTGATGGTAGAGATACTACCTTTTATTGACTTTGACTCACTCAAAAAATATCCCCCTAAATTATTTATCGGTTATAGTGATAATACGAACCTAACCATCACCTTATTAACACATTTAGATATGTTGACCATCTATGGTCATCATTTTCCCGCCTTTGGAATGGAAACACTAGATCAAAGCTTAATTGATGGACTCAACATCATTAAAGGCAAAAACATCACCCAGCACGCTTCAACATTTCATGAACCACGATTATTACCAGAAAAACCACCACTTGCCAGTTATACATTAACTGAACCTACAAAATGGGTGAACCTAAATCAATCTAATACACGGATTGAAGGTAGGTTAATTGGTGGTGTTATCGATATTCTTATCTTACATTTAGGGACACCCTATGATCTTGTTGGTGACTTTATTGAAAAATATAAGGACGATGGGATTGTTTGGTATTTAGAATCTTTTGATATGGATGTGTTTGCCTTAAAGCGTGCTTTGTGGCAAATGAAACAGGCTGGATGGTTTAAATATACCAAAGGGTTCTTATTTGGCAGACACATGAAAGAACTATCTTTTTTAGACTTAGATGAGTATAATGTATATAAAGATATATTAGGTGATATACCACTGATTATGCACATGGATATTGGTCATATTAATCCAATGATGACTTTAGTTAATGGCGCATTAGTCAGGGTCGTCAATAACGAAAAAGAATCCTATTTGATTCAACATTGGGGGTAACTATGCAAGGTCTAAGAACAACCAGTTATATGATTATCATTGTGTTATTTATTTTATTTGTCTTCTTATTGGTTAAAGGCATCCTTGAGGTAAAACGCGGTGATACGAGCAAAAACACAATCGGGTTTTCTGGGATTGCATTTTTCTTGTTGCTTATTTTTCTAACGTTTTCAACCCCAATTGTATTATCGTTTGTCAACCGGGAAAGAATTGAAACACCTAGTGAAAAAATTACCGTACTTGTTAAGGTAGAGGGTATGCCAAGAAGTCGCCCCTTTAGTATTTTATTACCTAACCATACTTATCCGTTTATTTTTACAAACTATAATTATGAAGCCATTGAAACGAGTGCAGTTTTAAATGATGATGGTAAACTTGTTATGATCAGTGATTTAATATCCGCTTGGAACAACCAAGACTTATATGATGAATATGGTATTTTACTACCAGGTATGGTTGTTGCTGCGGAGGTGTATATATTTCCATTAAAAGATTCTAGATTAAAACGATTTACACCTTATGCGGTAGACCGTTTAAAAATCATTGAAGGTTATGATGTTAGTAAGCCTTTAGATGAACAAAGTGAATCCGTAAAAAATCAAATTAACCCATACTTTCCATAGACTAATCAGCCGATTAGTCTTTTTTAAACCACAAGTTTATTTACCCATCTAAGTTTTTTTGATAAACTCTAAGTAGTAAATGTTTGTGACTGAATAAATCCATGTCGGGGTTAAGGTGGGCTAAACTTGAGGTTGGAATACCTTTTGACTTATCGTATAAGAAAAAGTTGGCTGCGAAAACAATGTTATATTCCTTAAGGTAATGCCGAAACTGGGCTTCGTGTCTGCTGAGTAGTGACGCACAAGTAAGATGATGTCAAACGGAGCTAGTCGTTGAAGTATGGTGACATACTATAACAGTTCTGTCGGTAGATCTTAAACTAAAATCGACGCTTTTTCTGGTCAGACATAGTCTAAGT
>Ga0265293_10007728_pt1 | contig 16375 bp, 18 predicted proteins | sample Munlanlewell138R_FD_192505 | JGI IMG/M metagenome (GOLD analysis project Ga0265293, IMG submission 192505) | Leachate microbial communities from a municipal landfill in Southern Ontario, Canada - Leachate well 138R | ecosystem: Engineered > Solid waste > Landfill > Unclassified | place: Canada...
CCGTCCTGCGAGCGAGACTGTTTCTTGCGAAACGCTCTGGGACTCTCATTGAGGACGTGACTGAAGCGTGGGATACCGCACGGCAGGCGCGGGACCGTGACGAGCTGGACGACCACGCCTGGGCCGAAATCTGCGACGACTTCGAACGATGGGCGCAACGCATCGACGCGGAACGCGGTGTACGGCCACGGCAGATGGAACTCGTCGTCCCCTGCCCGCAATGCGACACCCGGTGGATCGTCGTCCCGATAGATGACCGCCGTCCTGAACTCGGTGAGGACCGCAAGTCGGCGGTGGTGATCGAGTATGCACCGGATCGTGCGCCGGTCGCTCAATGCCGTGTTGCGGGCTGCGAGACGATGTGGGTGGGTTGGAAGCAGCTCGCTCAGCTCGGGTTCGCGTTGAACGTGGACCAGGATCTCGCGATCCTTGAAGCGTGCGGTATCAAGCTCGACTTCTCGAATGACAACGATGTAATTCTCATGTAATATGGGAGGTGGTCAGGGACGATTGTCTCTACCACTCGAAGCCTCAGCCTCACGGTTGGGGCTTTTCCCATTTCTGGGCACAACTTCACAACAGCTTCACAACATGGCTCCCGATTCCAAAGCGGGAGGGCTCGCGTACGGAGTAGTGACCCGGAGCGGCGAGCACCCACAGGCCCCTAATGGTTGCCGACCGATGGTTGCTACGCGCATCACCACACGCCAAACGTGTGGAGGTCACATGAGGTTCGCGGTTCGACTCCGCGTAGGGGCTCGACGGCCACGCAGCTGCATGGCTGGGGTGAGAGTGGTCAGGACTCCCGGTTCAATTCCGGGCCACCCCAGCCTTCTACATCTTCCCGGCGTGACGGGCACCTTGTCATCTCTCCGGTGTGTGCGATGGCAGGGCAAGTGACTGGTGCACGGTCGCATCACGCACCCCACAATTCCTATCCGCTTACTGGACTGTGGAACCAGGGCGGCGGTCAGCGGCTGTCAAGTCGCACCCGGTTTCCGGCGATTGCCCGCCGCCCTCCCATATTCTTCCTCGTGCCGCGTCGTCAACACATTGCCTCGTCATGAACCAACGGACGCGAGCACGAGGAACCTACCTGGAGGTCACGGTGTTCGCTCTCAAAACCAGTGACGGTAAATGGGTGATGTCACGCCGCACCGGTAAAAGGATGACGTGGTCCGAACGCCGTCTCGCTCGCATGGCACAGACAGTCATCGAGAAGCACCGCAAAATCAGATGCACCGTAGTCGAAGCATGACCTACGCCTACCGGTGCGAGACGTGCGGGACCAGCTACGTCGTGCCCAGCCTCGCAAGAGACTGCGAACAACACTGCCAGGAGCAACCCGATGTATGAGTGCCCCGAATGTACAGCGCAGTACACGAGCGCATGGGCAGCCGAAGAATGCGGGGAAGCCGACCGCCGCGACGACCTCCACGCCAGACAAGCCATACGCGGACGAAGCAGGTAGCAATGCGAGTGTGCAGCGTACACGGATGCCCCGAGGTATACCCCAGGGATGAGGGCACCCGGTGCGCCAGGCATAGGGCCATAGCCGATAGGGCCAGAGGCACCGCCCACCAGCGCGGCTACACCAGCAAAGGACACCAGAACTTCCGACGCGAAGTACTACACCGCGACCCCGTATGCGTCATCTGCCACCTACGACTCTCCACCATCGCCGACCACTACCCCCACAGCCGCCGCGAACTCATCGAACTTGCAATGAATCCAGACGATCCGACACGAGGACGAGGACTCTGCAAACCATGTCACGACCGCCACACCGCGACCGAGCAACCTGGCGGCTGGCATACCCCCTAGGGTATCCCCATCCGCACACATACCCCCGGGGGGTACCCCCAGTCGAACCCGCCCAGGCAAACCGCCGGAGAGGGCGAAAAAACGTCTGAGGGGTTCAAAAGCTTTCTGGGGGCCGCGCAATGCGGTCTTCTTCTATTGCCGCGCAATGCGGTGAAGAGGTGATTGGTATGGCTTCTGGTGGTCGTAGGGCTCGTTCTGGGCCTGCTCCTGATCCGTTGTCGCGTACGTCGTTGGTGAATGGGCGCGAGTTTACGGTGTTGCCGCTCACTCATGATGTTGTTGTGCCGGCGTGGCCGTTGGGTGAGTTGGCGGATGCTGAGTTTGAGTTGTGGTCTTCGCTGTGGGGTAAGCCGCAGGCGTTGATGTGGGATCGGCTTGGGCTGGCTGCGCAGGTCGCGATTTATGTTCGGTCGTTTGTGCGTGCTGCTGATCCTGATGGGCCGGTGTCGTTGTTGACGCCGGTGCTGCGTATGGAAGCGGAGCTTGGTATTTCGACTTCGGGGATGTTGCAGAACGGGTGGGTTATTGAGACACCTGCCGGCGGGCTGGATCGGTCGGTTCAGCCGTCCAAGGGTGGTGTGAAGAAGCAGACGACGACTGGTTCGTGGTTGGAGGCGGTGAAGGTTGAAGACGCCTAGCTACACTGTCCCGCCGCGAACTGAGTCGCTGGGGTATCTCTGGATTTGGTGGATATCGCATCATTGCGTGATCCCGGACCAGGAGGATGCCGGTCTGCCGTTTATCCCGTCTACTGATCACAGTGTGTATTTGGCGAACTGGGGGCGGGTGAAGCCTGGCGCGATGCCGGGTGAGCGTGCTGCCGCGTTCGTGTACCGCATCGGCTTGTGGGTTGCTGCGCAGAAGGTCGGTAAGTCGCCTGGCGTGGCTGCGGAGACGTGTCTTGAGTTTGTCGGGCCGGCCCTTTATGACGGTCGTGCGGTTGAGGGTGAGATGTATGTGTGCCCCTTCCCGGATTGCGAGTGCATGCATGACCCGTACTTCTATGTGGAGGGTGAGCCGAAGGGCCGACCGTGGGCGACTCCTCGCATTCAGCTTGCGGCGGTGGTTGAGGATCAGGTGGAGAACACTTGGGGCGCTCTTGTCCCGATGATTGATCTCGGGCCGCTCGCTGACGTGATTCCGAAGACGGGTGAGGCGTTCATTCGTCACCCGAACGGGAACCGTGATTCGCGGATTGAGATTGTCACGTCGAAGGCTGACGGCAAGCTTGGTGCTCGGATCAGTGCGGGGAAGTGTGACGAGACTGGCCTGTGGACTGACTCGAACAACATGACGAAGTTTGAGCGCACGTTGCGTCGTGGCGCTGGCGGCATGGGTGGACGGATCTCGCATTCATCGAACCCGTACGATCCTGCCGAGAACTCGGTGCTGCAGCGTCAGATGGAGTCAAAGCAGAAGGACATTCTCAAGCATCACTTCCCGCCGCCGCCGGCGTGGAACTTCGCGCTCAAGAAGGATCGGGAAGCGATCTTCAAATGGAATTATGCGTCGTCGCCGTGGGTGGACTTGCGGACAATTGAGGCTGAGTCTGTCGCTTTGATGGAGACGGACCCTGCCGAGGCGGAGCGGTTCTACGGGAACCGTATTGTTGCGGGTCGTGGCTCGTGGCTTGAGATGCCGAAGTGGGAAGCGAAAAGCGTTCCTGTCGAGGTGAAGCCGCGCACGAAGATCTGTCTCGGGTTTGACGGGTCTGATGCTGACGACCTCACCGGGATTAGGGCAGAAACGCTCGATCAGTACCAGTTCACACCGGTGTATGGGGTGAAGCGTGAGCGTACGCTGTGGGATCCGCGTGACTGGCAGGGCCGTGTCCCCCGCGCTGAGGTGATGGCCGCATTCCGTGAACTCGCGTCTGAGTTCGAGATCGTGCGCGCTTACATGGACCCCCCGTTCTGGGAGTCGGAGATCGATACTCTCGCTGCCGAGCTTGGCGAGAAGGTGTTTCTGCGGTGGTACACGAACCGCCCATCACAGATGCACGCCTCACTTGAGCGGTTCAAGACCGACGTGTATTCGGCGGATTCGCCGTTCACGCATGACGGTGACGAGCAGGTGTTCATTCACTTGCGTAACGCGGTGGTACGTGCGGGGAACGTGGACCCGGTGACGAAGATCCGCAAGTACACGATTGGTAAGCCCGAGAAGCATCTCAAGATCGACTATGGAATGTCGTCTGTGCTCGCTCACGAGGCGGTCATGGATGCCATTGCATCCGGAGCTAATGCTGTGGAGCCCGACGCTCTCGCGTACGTGTTTTAGGAGGTCCCATGGCAATCACGCCTGAAATCGCTGCGAAGCAAGCTGACGGCTTGTATTCGACCATCACGAAGCGTGCACCCGAGATTACTGAACTCAAGGAGTTCTACGAGGGGAATCAGCCGCTCGCGTTCGCGTCGGAGCAGTGGAAAGAGTCGCACTCAAAACGGTACAAGGGGTTCTCTGACAACTGGTGCGAGGTGGTCGCGAACTCGACCTCTGAGCGCGAGTCGGTGATCGGCTTCACGCTCCCGGGGGCGTCTGAGCGGCGGTCCGAAGCTGAGAAGGCGATCTGGGATGCGTGGCTACGCAATGAGCAGGATTCACTCTCGTCTCAAGGCTTTCTCGAAGCGGCTGTGGCGCGGCGTTCATTCTGCCAGGTGTGGGGTGAAGCCGGGGACGGTGAGCCGATTGTCACATGGCGGTCGGCTGATCAGGCTGCGGTGAAGTATGACGCGGAGACTGGTCGCCGGCGCATTGGGGCTGTCGTTGTCTGGGATGACGAGGATGAGTCGCTTGAGCGGATGACCTATTACACGCCGACTGAGGTGTGGAGGTTTAAGCGGTCACGGCTGCTCAAAGGTTCGGGTCTGATCCTGCCGTCATCATTCCAGTTGTCGGGCGGGTGGGATCTTGACTCTTACGGCGCGAATCATCTCGGCAAGGTGCCGGTGGTTGAGTTTCTGAATCGGCCTGTGTTGGGTCGTGGCCCGTTGTCCGATATTAAGGGCACGGTTGCGATGCAGAACGCGATCAACCTGTTGTGGGCGTACCTGTTTAACGCTGCCGATCATGCGTCGATGCCGGCGCGTGTGGTGATGGGTCAGGAACCGCCGAAGATCCCGATTCTTGACGCTGATGGGCAGCCGACTGGGCAGTATCAGCAGGTGGACCCGAAGCATCTCACTGAGGGGCGCATGTTGTGGCTGACGGGCCAGAACACGAAGGTTGACCAGTGGGAGGCCGCGAGGCTTGACGTGTTCACTGAAGTGATCGAGAAGGCTGTCGGGCATATCGCGGCACAGACTCGGACTCCCCCGCACTATCTGGTCGCGAACAAGGGCCTCTCGAACTTGTCTGGTGACGCTTTGAAAGCGGCTGAGACTGGGCTGGTGCAGAAGGTCCGTCAGGCGATGGAGTTTTTCGAGCCGCGTTTGCGTGAAGTGTTCCAGCTGATCGCGTTGCAGCTTGGAGAAGACCAGGCGGCAGAGTCAGCGCCTCTGGGGTCTATCGAGTGGCGTGACCCGGAGAACCGGTCTGACGCGCAAACGTCTGATGCCGCGATGAAGGACCGGACGATGGGCTACCCGTTCGAATGGATCCTTAAAAAGCGCGGCCACTCCCCTGACGAGCGGGAAGAGATCTTGGAGATGCTTCGCCGCGAACGGGAGGAGATGCTGCTAGATCCGGGCTTGGATGCTGCGCTGCGACCGTATGGAGGCGTGAATGTTAACGCCGAGAGCGACGATTCAGCAGTATGACCGGCAGCAGGAGATAGCAGCGGTCACTGTGGCTGCGATGCGGCGTATCGCGTTGCGGCTCGGTGATGATTTCGATGCTGGCTGGTGGCGGTTGCGTGGTCAGGCTGTGGAGACGATGCAGCTTGGCCGTGCAGCCGCGATCCATGCTGCGATCCCGTACACGTCTACCGTGTTGGCGGAGACTGGGCAGCGTGCCGCTGCGGTGGGTGCTGTTGTGCCGGCGGGGTTTCTCGCTGCAGCACCGAATGGCGCTCCGGTGGTGGATACGCTCGATGCTTTGCCTATCAAGGCGAAGCAAGCTGTGGCTGGCGGTGCGTCTGCTGCTGCTGCGCGGATTGCTGCAGCGTCTTGGTTGGGGCGTGCCGCGCTGACAATGCTCGCGGACACGTCTCGCGATGTCGTGCACACCGACATGGTTGCTCGCCCTGCGGTGACCGGGTACGTGCGGATGGTCAGTGCTGGCGCGTGTGATCGGTGCATCATCCTTGCTGGCCGTAGGTACCTGTGGAATCAGGGGTTCTTGCGGCACCCGAACTGCAACTGCCGTCATATTCCTGCGGCTGAGAATGTTGCGGGCGACCTCTTCACTGACCCGTACGAGTATTTCAAGAGCTTGTCCAAGGCGGAGCAAGACCGCGTGTTCGGTAGGGCCGGCGCGCAGGCGATCCGCGATGGGGCAGACATCTACCAGGTCACGAACGTGCGCATGCGTGGCCTCGCGGTTGCGGGGCGCGACGATTTGGTGAGGTATGGCGGGCAGGTAAGACGAACGGTCGCCGATATTTACGCGCGTGACCAGGATCGCCGGTTTGTGATCGAGAACCTGCGCCACCACGGCTACATCACCGGCCCACAAACCGGCGGCGGCAACCTACTTGGCAATGATCCCGCCGGAAGGATTCTTGCTGCAGGGCGCGGGCAAGGCGCCTACACGGTGGGCGGACAGACTGTCACGACAGCTCGTGCTGCACGGCATGAAGCGGTCGCGACCGGGATACGTGACCCGCTGCGACGCTCCATGATGACGGCTGCTGAACGCCGCTTGTATGACGCACACTATCGGGCTCAGTGGGCTGATGCCGGGTATAGGCCGAACTCGATTGGCGCGAATAGCGCAGATCGTGGTCTGGGGTTACGTCCGATCAGCGCCGCTGATGCTGCTGCAGCACGCGAACGGCTGCAACGCGAAATCGTGATCGCTCGCGAGAACTCACCGCAGAGCGTGAAAGACCTAGCCCGGGTTCTCGGGCTGATGTGATCCGTCACCCACAGTGGGTGCTCGCAATGAGAGGAATACCAGTGCAAATAAGTGTTTTCGATAGACCGTGGCTTCGGTTCGTGACCGACCCCGAGGACGGCGGAGGCGCAGACCCGTCTGATGACCCCGTCGAGGATCCTGCAGGCGATCCGGTAGGCGACCCAGCAGATGACCCGGCTGATGCGCCGCTTGGTGAGGCCGGAGAGCGTGCGCTTGAGGCGATGAAGAAGAAGGAACGCGAAACCCGCGCAAAGCTTCGTGCAGCCAAAGCCGAGATTGCTGCTCTCACCGCCCCGAAGGACGGCGAGCAGACGCCAGACCAGCTGCGATCAGAGATTGAGCAAGGCGTCCGCGCCGAGTTCAATGAACGTCTCGTCAAGGCTGAGGTGAAGGCCGCTGCTGCAGCGTCATTTGCTGATCCAGAAGATGCGGTCGCATTCCTGAAAATGAGCGATTTCGATGTGGACGAGAACGGTGATGTTGACCCGTCCGACATTGAGGATGCTCTCAAAGATTTGCTTGCCAAGAAACCGCACTTGGCTAAGCAGGATGCCACGCAAGGTGGCTCCAAGCGGCGTGTACCCGAGGTGCCCGCTGACCCAGCAGGCGGTACGCATGAACCTCTGTCGTTAGACGAGAAGATCGCTGCCGCACAGAAGGCGGGCGACTTCAAGGCTGTTATTGCTCTGCAGAACGAGCGCCTTGAGGCCGCAATCTAATCAACCTCGGGCAGGCGTTATGCCTGCCCACCCTGAAAGGAGTTCCACATGGCTGGAATCACTGGGTTGGGCACTACCTATAACCTGCCCAACTACACCGGAGTGCTGCACTCCCTGTCCCCTGCCGCTACCCCGTTCTTCTCCGCGATTGGCGGGCTGAACGGTGGCGGTCAGACCACCTCGACCGAGTTCGAGTGGTCCACCTACGATCTGCGCAACCCTGGGCAGAACACCAAGACGGAGGGCGCAACCGCGCCTACCGCTGAGGCTCGCGTGCGTGCGAACGTCACGAACGTCACCCAGATCCACCAGGAGAAGGTGTCGGTCGCGTACTCGAAGCAGGCCGCTCGTGGGCAGAAGGCCGGCACGAACAACGACCAGTCGGGCAACGTGCAGTCTGAGCGTGACTGGCAGATCGAGCAGATGCTCAAGCAGATGATCCTTGACGTGGAGTGGTCGTTCATTAACGGCACCTACGCGAAGCCGGGATCGAACGGCACTGCACGTCAGACCCGTGGCCTGGTGCAGGCGATCACTACGAACAAGCTTGAGCGTGGTACTGCGATCACCGGGGCATCATCGGCAACTGACACGATCACTTCGACCGCTCACGGCCTCGCCAATGACACGGCAATCGTGTTCACCGAGACCGGTGCCGCTACTGGCATCGTTGCTGGCCGCGTCTACTACGTCGCCTCTAAGGCAACGGACACGTTCAAGGTTGTGTCTGCTGTTGGTGGCACTGCGATCACTCTGGGCACCGCATCGGATATTGCGTTCCGTATCCCTGCGACCGCTGCGACTGACGTTGATGACATCAACGACCTCGCGCAGACCGTGTACGACAACGGCGGCTCGGCTGACGGAGAGACCGCGACTCTCATCGTGAACTCGGTGCAGAAGCGCGCACTCACTGCCGCTTACGCAACCGCGTACGGCAAGTATGTTGAAAGCTCACGTAACGTGGGCGGCGTCAACATGACGACCCTCGTCACCGACTTCGGCACCCTGAACGTCATGGCTTCGCGCCATGTCGCACAGGACAGCGTGATCCTCGCGGATCTTGGCATGTGCCGCCCCGTCTACCTTGAGGTTGACGGCAAGGGGCACTTCTTCGCTGAACCGCTCGCCAAGACCGGCGCATCTGAGGACGTGCAGCTCTACGGCGAGGTCGGTCTCGCGTACGGCCCCGAAACCGCGCACGGCATCATCACCGGCCTGAAGGTGTAACGATGACCGCGTTTGCTACTTATCAGGAACTTGAGAAGCGGATGGGCCGCACTTTCGCCGAACCGGAGAGGGTATGGGTCACGACGCTGCTTGAGGATTCTGCCGAGTACATGCGCGGCATCATCGGAGAGCAGGTCTACCCGGCCCGACAGATCACCTTCCAAGGGTGGCCTGACCGGGGCTGGGTAGACCTGCCTGCCACTGTTGTCCGGTCGGTCGATCTGGTCACGGTTGACGGGCAGCCCGTCGAGTTCGAGCACCGTCTGAACCGTGTCAGAATGGGCTGCAGCGGCCCGGTCGAGGTCACTATCTCAGTGGGGTACAGTACCGCGCCACGCGACCTCATATCCCTCAACTGTGCCCTTGTCTCTTCCCAACTGCTGCTCGTGGAAGCTGGTCTTGGCTTGCAGCTAGGCGGTCTCTCTTCGATAGCGATTGACGACTTCAAGGTTGCTTTCGCTGACGCTGGGGAACGTACTGGCGGCATGTCACTGCCTGACCATCAGCAGGAGTATCTGAGGAACCGCTACGGGGCTTCGGTGTTCACGACTGGGGGGTGATCCCATGCTGCATGGTGGCGCACTGTCGATGGGGCGCAAACTCGCTGAGTCGCGCATGACTGACACATGCAAAATCACTCGGGCAGGCTCTCAGGTTTTTAATGAGGCAACGGGCGAGTACACGTCATCCACGGTGACGGTGTATTCGGGTCCGTGCCGGGTGAGACAACCGACCTCGTCAGCTCGTGACGTGGACGCCGGGTCGCAACTGCTCGCCGTGGGGCAACTTGAGCTGCACGTCCCGGTCTCTGTAGCAGGTGTGCATGCTGACGATGCCGTGGAGATTACCAAGTCGGCGACCCGAACAGAGCAGGCTGGTCGAAAGTTCACGATCATCGCCCCGTTCGACGGCAGCCAAACGACTGCGCTCCGATTCAGGGTGGAGGCTGCTGATGGACGCTGACTTCAGTGAACTGATTGCGCTCTCGATGGACTTGGATAACGTGCCGCGCAATGCTGGCCCGAAGATTCGGCAAGCCGTAGAGATCTCTGCACGCAACGTGAAAGATGCGGCGCAAGCGAAGGTTCGTGGCCGCACCATCCTGGGGCATGCTGCACAATCCATCGACTACGAGTTGAAAGGCTTTCAGGGGTTCGGCGCGACGGTGCTGGATGCTGAGATTGGGTACAACAAGGGGAAGCCTGCGGGCGCTCTGGGGAACCTGATCGAGTTCGGTGCACCAGGCGCTCGGGCACACATGCTCGTGAGAGGGCGGAGAGGGTGGCGCAACGTCCCCGTCCCCGGTTCACCCTCAAGACCGTTGGCACCTGGAACCGAGCTGCAGCGAGCACTCGCCGAAACCGAAGACGACTTCGTTAACGGCCTCGACATCGCGATTGAAGATTCCTTGCGGGAGGCGGGCCTATGAGAGCACACCGAAACGCATTTATTACGGATCTGCAGTCGCGGCTCTCGGGCTCTGTGTTCACCTCGTATGCGGCGGCAGACAAATCACGGTACGCAGTGGTTTTTGCGGCGCTGTCACGGAAGGAACGGCATCGCTACACCGGACCGCAGGGGCGTCTCACGTTCACGTTCACCGTGCATTCGGTGGGCGCGTCTGAAGAGCAGTGCCTGTGGGTTGCTGAACGTGTGGACCAGATCACTGACAAGACGCTGACGGTCGCGAACCGGTCACTCTGGCCGGTTGAGTACGTGACTGGGATGCCGCCTGACCTGAACGATGACGGGCCTTCCCCGTTGTGGTTTTCCATCTCTCAATTCGACGTTGTTTCGGACCCTGCCTAGTGCGGGGTCTTTTCTTTTGAAGGGGTAGAAGATATGACTTCTGCTGTTGGCCCGGGTAGGGCTTCTGATGGGCGCTCGCTGGTCCTCGCCGCACCGAAGGGTGTCGTTGAGGATCTGAAAGCGCCGACGCTTGCGGAACTTACTGATCCGCGCGTGCTGGATATTACGTATCTGCTGTTTGGTGATGGTTTCGACCATCAGACGACGGTGAATAAGTTTCAGACGACTAGGTATACGCTCGCGCAGGTTCTCGAAAACGAGGGCACTGTGCAGGACACGATTGCTCTGAAGTATCCGTACGTTGCGACGGATGATGACGTGCTGCGGACCCAGTTTGTTCGTGGCAGCGAGTGGGATATTTTCGAGCGCCTCGTCCTGGATAACGGGACGCCGCTTGCTGACGGTCAGCTGTTGTCGATTGCGGCTCCGGTGCGGTGTGGTTTACAGACGGAGATCCCGCGTGCCGCGAATACTGAGGTCGGGAAGCAGCAGGAGCTGTTAGTCATCGGCACGGTGGAGCGCGACGTGGTCGTTGGTGGCGCAGGTGTCACCGACTGGTCGCTTGAGGTTACGGGGTCGCCTACGGGGGGCACGTACGATCTCATCGTGAATGGTGTGCGTACTGCACCGATCGCGTATGGAGCGAATGCATCAGTGATCAAGACGGCGGTTGACGGTCTTCAGGGTGTCACGGGTGTGACGGTGACCGCTACTGGGACTGGGACGATCTCGCTCGTGTTCTCGGGCAAGGTTTCGCTCACTGCGGACGGATCCGAACTTACTGGCGGGACGAACCCTGCCGTTGTTGTTTCGACGGCGTAACCGGTTGCTGTGGGGTGGGGTTTCGACTCCACCCCACGGTCGTCTATTTCTTTGTCGCTAGGTAGCGTCCGATGCCGCCGATGAATGCGAACGTGCCAACGGTTAGCGCCGCGAGTGCCGCAAAGGACAGCGCCTGAAACATCGGACCACCCATAACTGCTGCGACCACGAACGCCCATATCGCGAACGGGTAGGCCACGCCGGCGACGTGCATCCAAGTCGTCCACGTTGACTTCTTCTGTGTCCTCAATTCTTCTGTCATGCCTTGATCCTATGCGGTCGGTGTGAATCATGCTCTTCCCTGAAAGGAACCCCTCGTGTCCAAGATTTCCGAACTCATACAGGCTGCAAAGTCTGAGGTGGTGGAACCCGAAACTCGGTCGCATGAGGTCGTGATCGCCGGCAAGGTAGTCGAAATCGTGTTTACGAAGCTTGACCCGATGTCGTGGCGCGACCTTGTGGCCCATTTCACTCCTCGCGATGGTGTGGTTCGGGACCGGAACCTTGGCTACAACTATGATCTTGCCCCGTCCGGGTACCCGGCCACACACCTGCATACGGTGATCGATGGTGAGAAGGCAGAGGTCACGCAGGACGAGTGGGGTGATATTTTCGCGCTGCTAGAGTCCCCCGATCTGTTTGCTATCTCGACGCTGATGTGGGGCATGCACGAGTGGGAGCCGCAGCAGAACGCAAAAAAAGCATTGAGGGCGTCGAAGAAGAAATAGTCGCCCTCGCGCGTGAACTTGGCGTCTCTCCGAGGCGTCTTACCGGGTGGGAGCCGGCTTCGGTGACCACCCATTTCTATGAGGGTGACCGGTTGGTGCGGTCTGTGACGGTGCGTGAGCCGGAATACTCTGCGAGCGATCTGGCGCGCTTGCGCGTCCACCTGAATGAGTCCCGTGTTGTGCGCGGAAGCCACGGTCAACCTATGGCCGAAGCGACCGACCGGAAGGCGAACCCACAGCTGCAACGCGAGTACGGGTATGAGGCGATCCCGGTGGTTGACTTCGCTCAGCAAGCTCTTGACCAGGCCGTGCGCGACTACAAGGCCCAGAACGGCGAGATCCCGGATGGCCTCACGTGGGCGGTACGGAAGGTGCCGATGCGCGCATAGCTACTTCCACGTGTGCACTTCAAACGGGACGCCAGTTTCAGCTAGACACGCGCGGCCCACGTCTTCGAGTGCTTGGAAGTAGTCATCTGCTGGCTCGACAAGCCATGTGGCTGGGATGTCGGGGATTGTGCCGACGAGCGTTAGCAGCCTGGTCTTCACGTCTCCGTCAGCGCTTAACGCGAGCGAATCAAACTCCCCGCGTATGTCTTGCAGTCGCTCTGCATCGCTGGTCACGTCAATGACCATGTCTACAAGGTCTGCAGCTAGGAGCTCTGTCAGCTCGCACACTTCGACGTTTGGTGATTCGACCTCGGCAGCTTCCGGCTGAGTGTCCGCTGCCGCACAACCAGATAACAGCGCCACTGCCACAAGCGCTCCGATTATTCGCATGCCCCCACCATAGGGCGCTTTCTCATTTGGGGGCATCAATGGCTGATAGGACAGTACGTGTCACGCTCTCTGCGCAGGTGCAGCAATACATCGACGGGATGGAGAAGGCTGCGCAGGCTACGCGAGAGGCCGGAACCGAGGGTGAGAAGCTGGCGCAGCAGCGGGCAGCGTTCCAGTCTCTTGGCACCACGATGGTTGGCGTCGGCGGTGCGATTACCGCTGTGGGTCTCGCCGCAGTGAAGACGGGCATCGACTATAACTCGATGCAGCAGTCGTCCCGTGCCGCCCTGCTGACGATGCTCGGCTCGACTGAGGCCGTGAACGCGCAGATGCAGAAGCTGGACGACTTCGCCCAGAACTCTCCGTTTGCGAAGCAGACGTTTATTGAGGCGCAGCAGCAGATGCTCGCGTTCGGTATCGAGACGGAAAAAGTCATCCCGATGCTTGATGCCGTGCAGAACGCGGTCGCTGCTGCGGGCGGGTCGAACGCGGACATTGAGGGCATCGTGGCGACGATGTCGAAGATCCAGTCTTCGGCCAAGATTACCGCGCAGGATTTGAATGAGTTCGGTAACCGTGGCGTGAATGCTGCGGAGTTGATCGGTTCGCAAATGGGGCTCACTGGGGCCGAGATCCGCGAGAAGATCACTGCCGGAACGCTGGGCGCTACTGAGGCGCTGGACATGCTCGCAGCGGGCATGTCTGACCGGTTTGCCGGTGCCGCTGACAACGTCAAGCAGACGTTCGACGGCGCGATGGACCGTGTCAAAGCAGCGTGGCGCGATTTCTCTGCGGAACTTGCGCGACCTCTCGTAGATCCCGAGGGCGGCGGCGCATTGGTGGACTTCTTGAACGGGCTCGCGGACACGATGCGCTGGTTTGAAGGTCTACCTGAACCTGTGAAGGACACGACGACCACCATCATCGGTCTGGCGGGAGCATTGTCGCTTGCTGGCGGCACCGCGCTCTTAATGGCCCCGAAGGTCGCTGAGTTCAAGAACGCTCTCACCACACTAGAGATTGATGCGGCGCGTGTGAACACCACGCTTGGAAACATCGCTCCGATCGCAACCGCGTTTGCTTCGGTACCAATAGCCGCACAGCTTGCAAGGTGGGGAGACGAACTCCGAGGCACAACTACGAATGCCTCGGATTTGGAGCGTCAACTGCGAACTACTGGCGTGGCGGCGTCGGATCTTGAGCGTGGCCTTACCGGCGGTAGCGGGTTTAGGGGCCTCGGCTTGGATGCGGAGCTCGCCGCGAACAACCTGCGCACTTTGGACACCGGTATTGGCCGCATCAAAGCATGGTTTGACAACACGATGCTTGGTGAGGCGATGTCGGTCCCGTTCCTGGGGCTTGGTCGAGAGGCCGGGTTGGCGCAGAAGCAGATCGAGGAACTTGATACTGCGATGGCCGGAATGGTCGCGTCAGGCGCTACCGATTCGGCTGCTGAGGCGTACGAGTATTTCGCGGAGAAGGCTGCTGAGGCGGGCTGGTCTACGGAGCGGATCGCGGAAGCTCTGCCGGAGTATACGCAGGCGGTGAAGGAAGCCGGTCCTGCGACTCAGACGAGTGCGGAGCGTGCTGCTGAGGCTGCATCGGCGTATAACGAGCAGGCTGATGCTGCTCGGGCAGCGACGGACGAACTGTTCCGCCTGATTGACGCTTTGATGGAGTCGAACTCTGTCGCGCAGGATGCTGAGGGCGCGAACGCGAAGTATCAAGAGACGCTCGCAAAGGTCGCGGAGCACGTCGCGAACGCTCAAGCTGGCGTTGAGGGGTATTCAACCTCGCTTGATGCGAACACGGTCGAAGGGTCGAAGAACCGGGAAATGCTCGCTGGCATGGCGGCTGACTCGCAGGCTGCGGCTCTCAAGATTATGGAGCAAGAGACGGCGACGCTTGGCGCTTCTGCTGCGACCGAGAATTACAAGGCCCGTCTGGACGGGGGCCGTCAGTCACTGTATGACACGATCCTTGCTTTGACAGGAAACGCTGATGCCGCGCAAGAACTGACGGACAAGCTTTACGCGATTCCCACAGAACGCGAGATCCAAATCATTGCGAACACTGTGCAGGCCATTCATGATCTGGACACGTATATTGGCCGGCTGAACTCGATCCCGAGTGTCGTCACCACTGAGGTTCGACAGTTCCAGGCGCTCATCTATAAGGATCCAGCTGGGGTAGGCGAAACGACGGGCGCTGATGGCTTCATCGAGGAGTATGCGCGTGGTGGTTTCTCGCCGGGTATTTACCGTGGCGGGGCTCCGATTCACAAGTTCGCGGAGCCGGAAACGATCTGGGAAGCGTACATCTCGGGGAAGCCGTCTGAGCGTGACCGGAATCGACAGATCTGGGTTGAGGCGGGCGACCGGCTCGGCATGGGCGACCTGATCGAGGCGCTAACCGCCGGCGGTAGTGGCGGGAACCAGATCCATGTTGGCGGGGTCAGCATCAACGCTGAGAAGCCGCGCGATCAGATGCGCGAACTCGAAGACACGTTGTCTCGACTGATCAGGGAGGGGTGAGCCCATGTGGAGTCTGGCCTACTCGAATGGGTCGCACGGTTTCGGTGACGTGTATGTGGAAGCGGTTGAGATTGGCGGGCGCGTCTACAGGAATGATGACGTGCCCGCCCCGCGTGCTGACGGTGTCGTGTTTGGTGAAGATTTCGCGGATCCGGGCGACGTGATTTTGCATGTTGCGGTGGATGCTCCGTGGGCTGAGGAGGGTGAGCGGCGGGCGTTCGTGTATGGGGCGGCGCAGCAGTTTTCTGAGCTGTGGGATGCGGCATCTGTGCGTTCTGTGCCTGGCGCTGTGGCGGAGCTTGCTGCGGGCGAGTTGGGCGTGTTTGAGGGTCGACCGCGGTCGGTCGAATGGGATTTCCAGCACTACTCGGCAGGGTTTCTGCGGGGTAAGGCACGGTTTGTCCGGTCATCGTCGGTGGCGTATGCGGCGGGAGCGTCGTGGCGTTCGGTGTCGGTGCAGTTGGTGCCGCCTGAGGTGGGTGCGTGGGTGTTCCCGCTGACGTTCCCTGTTTCGGGTACTACTGCTGTGGTGCGGGCGTCCACGTTTGAGGTGGGTGGTACTGCGTCGGCGTGGCCGGTGATTGAGGTGGATGGTCCTGTCCAGTCGGGCGCGTCTGTGGAGGTCACGGGTGAATGGTCGGTGACTTTGAGTCGTGGGCTGGCGTATGACGAGACTGCGCGGCTTGATACTCGGCCTGGTCGGCGTGGCATGACTGTGAATGGTAGTCCGGTGAATCTGTTGGTGCCGTCGTCTCCGTCGTTGGCGGATCTTTCTCTTCCCCCGGGGCCGCATCAGGTGGCGTTGCGGGGTTCTTCTCTTGAGGGCACCGCGGTAGCGCGTTTGCGGTGGCGTGACACGAAGGCAGGTGTGTGATGGCGAATCTTGGTTGGGCTGTCGGCGGCATGATCCCGCA
>Ga0265293_10007729_pt1 | contig 16374 bp, 18 predicted proteins | sample Munlanlewell138R_FD_192505 | JGI IMG/M metagenome (GOLD analysis project Ga0265293, IMG submission 192505) | Leachate microbial communities from a municipal landfill in Southern Ontario, Canada - Leachate well 138R | ecosystem: Engineered > Solid waste > Landfill > Unclassified | place: Canada...
CGGGCGCCAACATGGCCAAGGATGAAAACTTCACCACGGCCACCAGAATCGCCAGCATCAGGACGGGCATCATGCTCCATGGCGAAATCACGTCGATGACGCGCAGCCCATAATGGAAATCCGCCGGCAGGCGCCCGGATCGCAAGCACAGCAAAGCCCACAGCAAGAAGAGCAATTGCGTCAGCGGCAGCCAGAATGCGAACATTCCCGTCATGGCGGCCACCAGCCCATGATCCTGCCGCCAGATCAGCCATAACGCGCCCGGCAAGGTCGCGTCTACCGTCTTGCCTTGCAAGCTGACGCTGATGATGGGGAAGGCGTTGGCGATCGCAAACATCACCAGGGCGGTCGTGATCAGGGCGACGGATACATCCAGGGACATGCGGCCTTGCTGAAACAACAGTCCGCCGCATCGGCTGCAATAGGCGCGCCCGCCCGCGCGCATAGGCATCCGCTCATGCAACGCCCCGCAACAATGGCAGGCAATAAGCGGGTGCGCCGACATCAATCGACAAGCTCAGGTTCCGGAAATTGCGCGTCCGAGCCGTTGGGCTTTTTTCCCGACTGCGACGGCTTGCCCGAGGAAAACTCCAGCTTGACCTGCTCGTTCTCGTCCAGATCGACCGACACCGCGCCTCCATCGACCAGGCGGCCGAACAACAGCTCGTCGGCCAGGGCGCGACGTATCGTGTCCTGGATGAGGCGCTGCATGGGACGCGCGCCCATGGCGGGATCGAATCCCTTCTTGGCCAGGTAATCCCGCAGCGAATCCGAGAAGCTTACATCCACGCGTTTTTCGTGGAGCTGATCCTCGAGCTGCATCAGGAACTTGTCCACCACGCGCAGGATGATGTCCTGCGACAAGGCGCTGAATCCGATGATCGCGTCCAGGCGATTACGGAATTCCGGCGTGAACATCCGCTTGATGTCGGCCATTTCGTCACCCGCGCGTGGCGGCGGCGTAAAGCCGATCGCGGCGCGATTCAATTCCTGGGCGCCGGCATTGGTCGTCATCAAGATGATGACGTTGCGGAAATCCGCCTTGCGGCCGTTGTTGTCCGTGAGCGTGCCGTGATCCATGACCTGCAGGAGTATGTTGTAGACGTCCGGGTGCGCCTTTTCGATCTCGTCCAGCAGCAAGACGCAATGCGGCTGCTTGCTGATCGCCTCGGTCAAGAGGCCGCCCTGATCGAATCCCACGTAGCCCGGCGGCGCGCCGATCAGGCGCGACACGGCGTGCCGCTCCATGTATTCCGACATGTCGAAACGCAGCAGCTCGATGCCCAGGACGAAGGCAAGCTGGCGCGCAACCTCGGTCTTGCCCACGCCGGTGGGGCCGGAGAACAGGAAAGACCCGATGGGCTTGTCCGGCTTGCCCAAGCCCGATCGCGCCATCTTGATCGAGGCGGCCAGCGCTTCGATGGCCGCATCCTGGCCGAATACGACGGTTTTCAGATCGCGTTCGAGCGTGGCCAGCTTATTGCGATCGTCGGTCGAGACGCTTTGCGGCGGGATGCGCGCGATCTTGGCCACCGTGGCCTGGATTTCCGGCTTTCCGATGACCTTCTTCTGGCGCGAGCGCGGCAGGAGACGCTGGGCCGCGCCGGCTTCGTCAATGACGTCGATGGCCTTGTCGGGCAAAAAGCGGTCGTTGATATGGCGCGCCGACAGCTCGGCCGCCGCGGTAATGGCGGCCGACGAATAGCGCACGCCGTGGTGCGCCTCGAAGTGGGACTTCAGGCCGCGCAAAATCTGTATCGTCTGTTCGACCGTGGGCTCGGGCACGTCGATTTTCTGGAATCGGCGCGACAGAGCGTGATCCTTTTCGAAGATGCCGCGATATTCGTTGTAGGTGGTCGCGCCCATGCACTTGAGCTGGCCCGACGACAGCGCCGGCTTCAGCAAGTTCGACGCATCCAGGGTCCCGCCCGACGCGGAACCCGCGCCGATCAGGGTATGGATCTCGTCGATGAACAAGATGGCCCGGTCGTTGTCCTTGAGCGTCTTGAGCACGCCTTTCAGGCGCTGCTCGAAATCACCGCGGTATTTGGTTCCCGCCAGCAGCGCGCCCATGTCCAGCGCATAGACCTGCGCCTGGGCCAGGACCTCGGGCACGTCGCCCTTGACGATACGCCATGCCAGTCCTTCGGCGATCGCCGTCTTGCCCACGCCGGCCTCTCCGACCAGCAAGGGATTGTTCTTACGGCGCCGGCACAGCACCTGGATGACGCGCTCGACCTCGTGCTCGCGCCCGATCAAAGGGTCGATCCGGCCTTGGCGCGCCTCCGCGTTCAAATCCGTGGCGTAGAGCTCCAAGGGCGATTTCTGCTGGTCGGACTTCTGCTCGGTGCTGTCCTGGGCCGCCTGCTTCACCGGCTCGGCGGGCGGCGGCTCGGGCGTCTTGGTGATGCCGTGCGACAGGTAGTTGACCACGTCCAGGCGCGTTACGCCCTGCTGCTGCAAGTAATACACCGCATGCGAATCTTTTTCGCCGAACATGGCCACGAGCACGTTAGCGCCGGTCACGGTGTTCTTGTTCGAGTTGCCGGACGAAACATGCATGATGGCGCGCTGTATGACGCGCTGAAAACCCAGCGTCGGCTGGGTGTCGACCTCGTCCTCGCCGGGGAACACCGGCGTGTTTTCGTTGACGAACTTGCGCAAGTCGCGGCGCAGCTCGTCGATGTTGGCGGAACACGCCTTCAGCACATCCGCCGCCGCGGCGTTGTCCAGCAACGCCAGCAGCAGATGTTCGACGGTGATGAATTCATGCCGGGCCGCGCGGGCCTCGACAAAAGCCATGTGCAGGCTGACTTCGAGTTCTTCAGAGATCACGCTTCCTCCATTGCATATCGAAGCGGACAAATAAAATAGCTACAGTCTTACTATACCCGCAACTTCGGCCGCTTGCGCAACAGAAACCCAACATTTATGCATCGGGCGCGATTTCCATGATGCACTGGAGCGGATGCTGGCGCGCCTGCGCCAACTGACGCACCATTTCGACGCGTGTCGCCGCGATATCGCGCGGATATACGCCACAGACGCCGCGGCCTTCGTGATGGACCTTGAGCATGATCCGGGCCGCGTCTTCCGCATTTTTCCCGAACACCCGCTGCAGGACGTATACGACGAATTCCATGGGGGTGTAGTCGTCATTGAGCAAGACAACCTGATACATCGGCGGCGGCGCCAGCTTGGCGGGCCGAGTGTCCTGAATCGTGACGGGCGAACTTTCGATTTGCGTAACCATGGCAAATATTAGTGGTTTCCATAGTTGACTAGTTGAGCATAAATTGAGCAATATCACATTAATTCTGAAAGCATGCTGAATTATGCTGACGTGTCAGAATCCGTAGGCTAAAGGTAACCCTTGTAGTCAAGTTTCAACTCTATACTATAGTCGAGAGGCAGTTCGTATGTCCGATCCAACCGTCACCTCCACGCCTGGGGATACTCAAAAGCTGACCGGGACCGTCAAATGGTTCAATGATGCGAAAGGCTTCGGTTTCGTTACGCCCGACAACGGCGGCGAAGATCTTTTCGCACATTTTTCTTCGATCCAAATGAACGGCTTCAAGACCTTGAAAGAAGGTCAGAAAGTCGCTTTTGAAGTCGCCCAGGGTCCCAAAGGAAAACAGGCTCTGAATATCACCGCCGCCTGATGCCTGGCGCACAGTTGCACACCATCCTAATAAGCCATACCAACACGACTTGACGACAGGGCTGCGTGCCCTGTTTTTTATGCTTTACACATCCCTGGCCCGATTTTGCCTATTCGCCTGCCTGCTGTCCCCGGTCATCGCCCTGGCGCAGGCAATGTTGCTGCCCACGACACAGCTCATCATCAACGATCACGCGGTACAAGCGGAAATCGCCGCCACCGACGCCAGCCGCGCCTACGGCCTGATGAACCGCACCTCCCTGCCCGAGAACCACGGTATGCTGTTCGTCTACGATGAGCCGAGCAGCGTGTGCTTCTGGATGAAGAACACGCCCCTGCCCTTGTCGATCGCCTTCATCGATGCGACAGGCCGTATCGTCACGCTTGCCGACATGCCGCCTTTCAGCCTGGACAGCCATTGCCCCGCGGAACCCGCGCTCTATGCGCTCGAAATGGAGCAAGGCTGGTTCGCCCGGCGACAGATAGGCGTGGGCGAGGTCGTGAAGGGCCTGCCGAACCGGCAATAAGAAACGGCCGACGTCAGACACGCTCCAGGATCAGCGCAATACCCTGACCCACGCCTATGCACATCGTGCACAGCGCGTAGCGTCCGCCGGTCCGATGCAGTTGATTGACGGCCGTGATCGCCAGGCGCGCGCCGCTGGCGCCCAGGGGGTGGCCCAGCGCGATCGCGCCGCCGTTGGGATTGACGCGCGGATCGTCGTCGGCAAGATCCAGCATGCGCATGACGGCCAGGCCTTGCGCGGCAAACGCTTCGTTCAGCTCGATGACGTCCATCTGATTCAGGGTCATTCCGGCCTGCGCCAATACCTTCTGTGACGCCGGAGCGGGACCTATGCCCATGATGCGCGGCTCGACGCCCGCGCAGGCCATGGCGACGATTCTGGCCCGAGGCGTCAGCCCTTGCCGCTGCGCCATGGCCTGCGAGGCGACGATGACCGCGCAAGCGCCGTCATTGACCCCCGACGCGTTTCCGGCGGTCACCGTGCCGTCCGGACGCACGACGGGCTTGAGGCGCGCCAGGGCCTCGAGCGTCGTCTGGCGAGGATGCTCGTCCGTGTCGACGACGACCGGATCGCCCTTCTTCTGAGGAATATGGACGGCGGCGATCTCTTCCTTGAACACGCCCGCGCTTTGCGCCGCAGCGGTCTTGCTCTGGCTGGCCAGCGCAAACAAGTCCTGGTCCTCGCGGGACACCTTGAACTGATCGGCCACGTTCTCCGCCGTTTCCGGCATCGAGTCGACGCCGTACTGTGCCTTGAGCGCCTTGTTGATGAAACGCCAGCCTATCGTCGTGTCGTAAATCGCAGCGCTACGGGAAAAGGCGGATTCCGCCTTGCCCATGACGAATGGCGCGCGGCTCATGCTTTCCACGCCGCCCGCCAGAACGAAGCTCGCGTCGCCCGATCGTATGGCGCGCGCGGCCGTTCCGATGGCGTCCAAGCCCGATCCGCAGAGGCGGTTGATCGTCGCGCCCGGAACGTCGACGGGCAGTCCAGCCAGCAACGTCGCCATGCGCGCCACGTTGCGATTGTCTTCTCCCGCTTGATTGGCGCAGCCAAACAGCGCGTCGTCGAGCAAAGACCAATCGACGCCGGGATTGCGCTGCACCAGCGCCTTGATAGGCACGGCGCCCAGGTCATCCGTGCGAACCGGCGCCAGGGCCCCGCCATACCGGCCGAACGGGGTACGTATCGCATCGCAAATAAACGCGTCTATAGTCATGACTGGTCCCAATCGAGAAGAAAAAGAGAATGATCCGGTGAAACGGCGTTGCCGCATAGCAAAACATATTAGCTGCAATGCCGCAACGCAGCAACGCCACACTGCTCGGCGCCGTCGTTTTCGGCTTTCCACGGCCGTCGGCCGCGAAAATGGAAAAGCCCCCGCCGCATTCGCGGCGAGGGCCGAATCCCGTCCTTGGAAGGACGGGCGCCGCCGTCCGGACTCAACCCAGATTGGCAGCCGCGAACTCCCAGTTCACCAGGCTCCAGAAATTCTCCAGATATTTGGGGCGCGCATTACGGTAGTCGATGTAATAAGCGTGCTCCCAGACATCACAGGTCAGGAGAGGTACGTCTTCGGTGGTCAACGGGGTGGCGGCATTGCTGGTATTGACGATATCCAGCGAGCCGTCCGACTTCTTGACCAGCCACGTCCAGCCCGAGCCGAAGTTGCCCGCAGCGGATTTGTTGAACGCGTCCTTGAATGCGGCGACATCGCCCCATTTCTTGGCGATGCCGTCCAGCACGGCGCCCTTGGGCTCGCCGCCGCCCTTGGGCGACAGACTGTTCCAATAGAAGGTGTGGTTCCACACCTGGGCCGCATTGTTGAATATACCGCCCGAGGACTTCTTGACCACGTCTTCCAGGGCCGCGTTCTCGAACTCGGTGCCGGCCGTCAGGTTATTCAAATTCGTGACGTAAGTCTGATGGTGCTTGCCGTAGTGATATTCCAATGTCTCCTGCGAGATGTGCGGAGCCAGGGCATCCATCGCATAGGGTAAGGGAGGTAGGGTAAAAGCCATGGTTATGATCCTTCAAAAAAACCAGTTGTATCGGTAACAGGACACGTGCCGGCGTCTGCGGCTGAGCAGTCAAAGCAAGGGATGCGCGTCCAAAACTTCAACGCGTAGCGTTCCCCTGCCCAGCTCGACGCCGAGCCGCTCTCCCGCGCCCAAGTCTACCGCATTTTTTACAATTTCCCCCCGCTCGTTGCGCACGATCGCGTAGCCCCTTTCCAGGATGTGGCGGGGGCTGAGCGCCTGCAAAGTCTGCTGCGCGCCGGCCAGGCGCCGGGCCTGGCGCTGCACGTTCTGGGCCGATGCGAGCGCCAGGCGCCGGGCATGGAGCCGCATGTTCTCTCGCAGCGCATCGATCGAAGGCGTGGCGCGCACGAGGCGCGTGCGCTGCAGCAATAATCCGGCCATGCGATGCTGCTGAGCCACCGCCGTCGCCCGGATCACGCGATCGCGCAGCCCCTGCAAACGATCCCTTTGGCGCGCGACGCGCTGCTCGGGGGAAACCAGTCGAATCAGGGCGCTGTCCAGGCGCTGCGACAAGCGCTCCAGGCGCCTGTGCATCTGCACGGTCAGCGCCTGCAGCGCCGACTGCGTCCGCAACAGGCATTCCTCGCGGGTACGGCAACTCAGCTCCGCGGCCGCGGTCGGCGTGGGCGCGCGCAGGTCGGCGACGAAATCCGCGATCGTGAAATCGGTTTCGTGCCCCACTCCGCTGATGACGGGTATCGGACTGGCGGCGATGGCGCGCGCAAGCACCTCGGCATTGAAGCTCCACAAGTCTTCCAGGCTCCCTCCGCCGCGCACCAGCAGGATCGTATCGACCTCGGCGCGGCCGACGGCCTGGGCCAATGCCCGCACCAGGCCGTCCACCGCTTCCGCCCCTTGCACCGGCGTCGGATAGATGATCACCGGCACATGAGGCGCCCTGCGCGCCAACGCGGTCAGCACGTCGCGCAAGGCCGCGGCGCCGAGCGACGTGATCACGCCTATCGCCCGCGGCATCGGCGCCACGGCCTTTTTCCTTTCCTGGTCGAACAGGCCCTCAGCCTCCAACTCGGCTTTCAAGCGCAGGAAGGCTTCGTGTAAATCGCCTAATCCTGCCCGCCGCATGGTATCGACCTGCACCTGATAGTCGCCGCGAGGCTCGTAAAGCGTGACGTTGACGCGAAACTCGAACTTTTCGCCCACCTTGGGCGCGAAATCGAGCAAGGCGACGCGACCGCGAAACATCACCGCCTTGACCGCCGCGCGCTCATCCTTGATGGAGAAATACCAATGCCCAGACGCCGCCATGGTCAAGTTCGATATCTCGCCCTTTATCCAGATCCGCGAAAAGCTGTTCTCCAGCAACGAGCCGACTTTCTTGTTCAACTGGCTGATCGTCAATATCTCGCCGTCGGCGCGCTCCGTCGCCCGCATAATCATATGAAACCCCGCATTTTCCAAGCACCATTTCCACAGAAATACATGATCTGTCAAATCAATGAAATATCAATCCGATTGCGCGAAAACATAAAAAACATCTCAGAAATATTCCATAACCAATTGATTTAAAACAAATTAACAAATTTAAAAAAAATGGTCGGTAATTAGCCACTGAACCTCAATGCCAGTGAAACCGTGCCTATCGATCCGGTTGTACACAGAATTATCCACAACTTGTGTGGATACCCTCCGCAAAGCCGCGAGGCGAGCCATTTTTACCGGTAAAAACGGCTAAAGCCGGACGTCGGGGCCCGAAAGCCCCCCGGCCGGCCCTTGAAACCTGCCCGCCGTCCCCATCCCGCCCGGCAGACGATAAAATAGCCGGACTCATTTCACTCTTTTCCCGAAGGACCGGAACGTGCTCGACATACTTTACGCTGCCGGCTGGCCGATATGGCCCCTGGTCGGACTCTCCGTCGTCGGCCTGGCCCTGATTATCGAACGGTTCCTTTCCTTGCGCGGTTCGCAGGTCTTTCCGCCCGCGCTGCCCGGACATGTCCTGGAAATGATACGCCAGAACAACGATAGCCAGGAATCCGTTTTGCGCCTGGCCAACAGCTCGCCGCTGGGCCGCGTGCTGGCCGAAGTGATCGCCACCCGCGACGAGCCGGAAAGCGCGCGCCAAGCCGCGATCGAGGACGTCGGCATCGACGTGGCGCACCGGTTGTCCCGCTACTTGCCCGCCCTGGGCACGATCGCGGTGGTGGCTCCCTTGATGGGACTGTTAGGCACCGTCGTCGGCATGATCGACATCTTCGCCTCCTACACCCCCCGCGGCGGCGATCCCGCGCTCCTGGCGCGCGGCATATCGATAGCCCTGTACAACACCGGATTCGGCATCCTGATCGCCATTCCCGCATTGATCTTTCATCGCTATTTTCGATCCAGGGTGCATCATTACCTGCACCGGATGGAGCGCGAAGCGCACGCGTTGAATCGCCTGCTGGCGCGAAGGACCCGCTCATGAAGTTTCGTCGCGACAACCTGGACGACGAGCTCGAGATCAATCTGGTGCCACTAATTGACGTCCTGTTGGTCATCCTTATCTTCCTGGCGGCCACAACGTCCTTTGCGCGCTTTCAGCAGATGAACGTGTCGCTGCCGCAGGCCGACTCGCATGCGCCGGCGGCGCAAGCGCCGCTGTTCATGGCGATCAGCCATGACGGCCACTATGCCTTGAACGACGATCTGTTGCCGGACTCCAGCGCGCAAGGGCTGGCGCAGGCGCTGATTGGCCAGGGCATGGACCCGGCCGATGCGGTGCTGGTCATACATGCCGATGCCCGAACCCCGCACGAAGCGGTCATTCGCGCCATGGATGCCGCCCAGTTGGCGGGATTGCGCCGCATCCACTTCGCGACCCAGGGGGCGCCATGAAGCCCTCCGTCGCGATCGCGCGGGCCGTGCAGGCCGTCTGGGCGGAAAACGGCGTGATCAGCACCATGCTGTTGCCGCTGTCCTGGCTGACCCGGATCGTCACCGACCGGCGCCGCCGCCGGGCTCGGCAATCCACGCATCGCGCCGGCGCGGCGGCGCCGCCGGTGATTGTCGTGGGAAACCTTTACGTAGGCGGAACCGGCAAGACGCCGGTGGTCATCGCGCTGGCGCAAGCCCTGCAGCGGCGGGGGCGACACCCCGGCGTCGTCAGCCGGGGCTACGGCGCCCGGATAGGCCCCACCCCTCGCGTCGGAACGGCCGACACTGTAACGGCCGACCGGTTCGGCGACGAGCCTGCGCTGATCGCGCGGGCCGCGGGCTGCCCTGTCGCCGTCCATCCGCGCCGCACGCTGGCGCGCGACGCCCTTTTGCAACAGCATCCGCAGGTGGACGTCATTCTTTCCGACGACGGCCTGCAGCACTGGCAGCTGGAACGGTCCCTGGAAATCATCGTGCAGGATGCCCGAGGAACGGGCAACGGCCGCCTGTTGCCGGCCGGGCCGTTGCGCGAGCCGGTCTCCCGGATGGCCGACGTGGACTTCATCATCAGCAATCTGCTGTCGAACCAGCAGGCGCCGGCCCTGCCCGTGGCCGCCACGCGGGCCCGCCGCATCAACATGCGCCTGCAGGCGGCATTCGTACGCCGGCTGCAGGACGGCCAGGCCATCTCCTGGCTCGACTGGCTGCGTCAACACGGGCACATGAAACTGAGCGCCGCCGCCGCCATCGGCCGTCCCGAGCGGTTTTTCGCCATGCTGCGCAGTCAGGGTGCTCAGCTGTTCGACACGCTAGCGCTGCCCGACCATCACGACTACGTGGAATCGCCCTTCGGCTCCCTGCGCGGCGATGCTGTCCTGATCACCGCGAAAGACGGGGTCAAATGCGGCAAGTTTCACGACCCCCGATTGTGGGTGGTCGAAGCCGAGCCCGTGTTTTCCGATCCCGATTGGACCGACGAGGTGGTGCGGCGGCTGGAACAGATGCGGCAACGGACGCAGCACGTCGTTCGCGACGATCGAACGCCTTTGAATTAAACTGTTCGTTTATCGACTGAACGCGGAACCATCCATGCAATCCCGCTTACTTGAAATACTGGTTTGCCCTGTGACCAAGGGGGCGCTGCGCTACGACCGCGAACGGCAGGAACTGATCAGCCAAAGCGCCAAGCTCGCCTATCCCGTCCGCGACGGCATCCCCATACTCTTGCCCGAGCAGGCGCGCCGTTTGGACACGACGGATTCGGCTTCCGAAGCATGAGCTTCATCGTCGTCATTCCGGCCCGCATGGCCTCCACCCGTTTGCCGGACAAACCACTGCTGGACATCGGCGGGCGCCCCATGGTGATACGCACGGCGGAACAGGCCGCGCTGTCCGGCGCGCAACGCATCCTGATCGCCACGGACGACATCCGCGTTCAGCAAGCGGCCGATGAATACGGCTACGAGTCGCTCATCACCCGCGCCGAGCATCCCACGGGCACGGACCGGCTGGCGCAAGTCGCGCAGCAGCTGGAGTGGCCCGACGACGCGGTCGTGGTGAACGTCCAGGCCGACGAGCCTCTGATCGAGCCCGAGCTCATCGACCTGGTGGCCGGCGCGCTGCGCGGCGCGGACGATGCCGCGATCGCGACCTGCGCCGCCCCCATCGACGATGCGCAAGTCCTGTTCGATCCCAATGTCGTCAAAGTCGTCTGCACGCACCTGGGACGCGCGCTCTATTTTTCCCGCGCTCCCATTCCCTGGGCGCGCGACGCGCTGGCCGACGGCCGGCAACGCGTCGCCGATGGCCTTCCCGCCTTGCGGCACATCGGCCTTTATGCGTATCGCGCGGCGTTTCTACGCGCCTACCCCTCGTTGCCCCCGGGACCGCTGGAGCGCTACGAATCGCTGGAGCAGCTTCGCGCCATGGAGAACGGCCACGTCATCGCAGTGGAACGTTGCCCGGCCGTGCCTGCTCCCGGCGTCGACACGCCGGCGGACCTCCGGCGAGTGCGCGAGATTTTCGCAAACAGGCAGTAAACCCGCTACGTTGCGGTCCACGCCCAAGCACAGATTGCTGCGATGCGGCATAATCCAAAAAGTTTCAGAAAAATCCAGGAGGAATTCATGCGATTGATTTTGCTCGGCCCGCCGGGCGCAGGCAAAGGAACACAGGCCGCGTTCATTACCGAAAAATTCGGTATACCCCAAATATCCACGGGCGATATGTTGAGAGCCGCCGTCAAAGCGCAGACCCCTCTGGGCAAGGAAGCCAAGAAAGTCATGGATGCGGGCGGTCTGGTATCGGACGACCTGATCATAGGCCTGGTGCAAGACAGGCTCGAACAGGACGACTGCAAGCGGGGCTACCTTTTCGACGGCTTCCCGCGCACGATTCCCCAGGCGGACGCGTTGAAAAACGCGAGCATCCCCTTGGACTTCGTCGTGGAAATCTCCGTGCCCGAAGAGAACATCATCGAGCGGATCAGCGGACGCCGCGTGCATCCGGCCAGCGGACGCAGCTACCACACCAGCTTCAACCCGCCTGCCAAGCCCGGCATCGACGACGTCACCGGCGAAGCCCTCGTACAGCGCGACGACGACAAAGAAGAAACCGTCAGGCACCGCCTGACCGTCTACAAAGAGCAAACCCGCCCCTTGGTCGATTACTATTCGAACTGGGCGGCGTCCGGCGACCCCCAGGCCCCCGCGTACCGTCAGCTGTCCGGCCTGGGCTCCGTGGACGAAATCCGCGAGCGCATCCTGAAGGCCATCGGCGCCTGATGTCCGGTCCCGGCCGACGGCGGCCGGACCGAAGCTGGAACACACACTTTCTTCGCGAGACAGGCATGGAAATCAAAGACAAAGTTTTCGTTGTTACCGGCGGCGCATCGGGCCTGGGCGCGGGCACCGTAAGAATGCTGACGGCCCAGGGCGCCAAGGTCGTGCTGGCCGATCTGCAAGACGAGCCGGGCCGGGAACTGGCGCAGGAGCTGCGGCAGACTTACGTACACTGCGACGTCACGCAGGAAACGGACGGCCAGGCCGTCATCGCCGCGGCGCTCGATCAAGGCCCGCTTTTCGGACTGGTCAATTGCGCCGGCATCGCGCCCGCCGCGCGGATCGTCGGAAAAAACGGCCCTCATGCCTTGGATTTGTTCCAGAAGACCGTTGCGGTGAATCTTTTCGGCACGTTCAATATGTGCCGCCTGGCGGCGTCCGCCATGAGCGAAAACACGCCCGAGCCCACGGGCGAGCGCGGCGTCCTGATCAATACCGCCTCGGTGGCGGCCTTCGACGGCCAGATCGGCCAGGCAGCCTATTCCGCGTCGAAAGCCGCGGTGGCCGGCATGACCCTGCCCATCGCTCGCGATCTGGCAAAGCTCGGCATACGCTGCATGACCATCGCGCCCGGCATCTTCGGCACGCCCATGATTTTCGGCATGCCCCAGGAAGTCCAGGACTCGCTGGGCGCAAGCATCCCCTTCCCTTCGCGCCTGGGCCGTCCGGAAGACTTCGCCAAGCTGGTCCATAGCATCATTACCAACGAAATGCTCAATGGCGAAACCATCCGCCTGGACGGCGCCATTCGCATGGCGCCGAAATAGCCAGGCGCATACCGGCGACCATGAGCCTGTTCAAGTCAGCTGCCACCGTCAGCAGCTTTACCCTGCTATCGCGCATCACCGGCTTGCTGCGCGACATCATGATCGCCGGATCTTTCGGGGCCGGCCCTCTAACCGACGCGTTCTGGGTAGCATTCCGCATCCCCAATCTATTGCGGCGCCTTTTCGCGGAAGGCGCTTTTTCCCAGGCCTTCGTTCCCATACTCGGCCAAGCGCGCCAGCAGCGCGGGGCCGAAGAAGTCAGGATATTGCTCGACCGTGTCGCGCTGTTGCTGACGTTCGCGTTGATGCTCGTCACGCTGGCGGGCATCGTCTGCGCGCCATGGGTCGTCAGCGCCATGGCCAGCGGCCTGAGGGCGGCGCAGCGCCATCAGGAATTCGAAGCCGCGGTCTGGATGACGCGCCTGATGTTTCCCTACATCCTGTGCATGTCCCTGGTCGCGTTCGCCTCGGGCGTGCTCAATACCTGGAGCCGGTTCGCCGTGCCGGCGTTCACCCCGGTATTGCTCAACCTCTCGATGATCGCGGCGGCCCTGCTGCTGACCGCCTATTTCGAGCCCCCGATCTACGCGCTGGCCGCCGGGGTCATGATAGGCGGCGTCGCCCAGCTGGCAGTCCAGCTGGCCGCCCTGGCCCGCCTGGGATTGCTGCCGCGCTATTCGCTCAAGATCAGGCAAGCGTGGCGGGATCCCACGGTGCAGCGCATCATGCATCAGATGCTGCCCGCCATCCTGGGCGTATCGGTGGCGCAGATATCCTTGCTGATCAATACCAACATCGCGACGTGGCTGACGCCGGGCAGCGTCACGTGGCTGTCGTTCGCCGACCGCCTGATGGAGTTCCCGACGGCGCTGCTAGGCGTTGCATTGGGAACCGTGTTGCTGCCCAGCCTGTCGGCTGCCCATTCCAGTCAGGAGCCGGGGCGCTATAGCGCCCTGCTGGACTGGGGACTGAAGCTGGTCATGCTGCTCGGGCTGCCCGCTGCGCTGGGCATGGCGCTATTGTCGGACGGGCTGGTCGCCGTGCTGTTCCATTACGGCGCCTTCACCGGCCACGACGCGGCCCAGACCCAGCTGGCCGTCATGGCCTACTCGGCGGGCATACTGGGCATGCTCGCCATCAAGATCCTGGCCCCAGGCTTTTACGCCAAGCAGGACATACGCACGCCCGTCAGGATCGCCCTTCTCATACTGGTCCTGACGCAGTTGATGAACCTGGTTTTCGTCCCCCTGTTCGATCACGCGGGATTGGCGCTGTCGATCGGCCTGGGCGCGACGGCCAACGCCGCGCTCCTGGTGATCATGCTCATACGCCGCAAGATCTATCAGCCCGGCGCAGGCTGGAGCCGCTTCCTGCTTCGCATGGTGCCGGCCTTGGCCGCCCTGGCCGCCGCCCTGTGGGCGGCGCGGCAGATGGACTGGCTGGCGATGGGCGGCCAGCCCGGCTTGCGGGCGCTATGGCTGGCCGGCGTGTTGTGCGGCTGCATGCTCGTGTACTTCGGCGCGCTTTTCCTGTCGGGCTTCAGAACTCGGGACTTTACACGTCGCCGCAACTAAGCTAGAATAGCTGTCTTTGCCAATCAAACTTTTTCGGCGAACTCGTTTTGCCGTACTGAAATTCCTTTTCAGGATTTACGCAACAGGATCACAGACCACAATGGCCAATTCCGCCCAAGCCCGCAAGCGCGCACGCCAAGCCGTTCAGCGCAACAAACACAACGCCAGCCTTCGTTCCATGCTGCGCACTTCCATCAAGCGCGTACGCCAAGCCATCGCCGCGGGCGACAAGGCCGCCGCGACGGAAGTCTTCCAGAAAACCACGAGCATCATCGATCGTGTGGCTGACAAGAACATCATCCACAAGAACAAGGCTGCCCGCCATAAGAGCCGTTTGGCCGCCGCCGTCAAGGCAATCGCCTGATTATTGCGTAGCTGTTTGAAAGGCAAAAGCAGTCTGGGCGTAAGCCCGAAAAAAAGGACGCCTCGGCGTCCTTTTTCATTGAGCGCAGCCACCATAAAAAAGCCCCGTCAGGAACGGGGCGGATCGGCGTCGACGCATTCGGACGTCTTCAAATTATTGCTTTGCGCAAAATCGCACACGAATTTCCAGGCCAGGGGCTCGAGTTCGCGCAGCCGGTGATCGACTACGACGCTGCGGATTCCATCGACGTGCATGGGCAGCGCATACGGAGAATAGCTCAAAAGGCCGCCCGAGGCGCCGGGGGGACGAAACCGGGACATGACGCCGGCAAGGCGCTCGGCCCAGTCGCTGGGGCGAAAGACTTTGCCATCCTTGGTGACGCCGTGAATAATAAGCTTTTGCACAAGACTATGCCATCGTGATTGCGAGTTCGCACGCTGAAGGGATCAGGCGCTTTGCCAGCCTGCGCTCGGCATTGTATCGCATCGCAGCAATTCGTTTTTGCTGAAAAGACCAGCACAAGGTAAGATGACTTTTTTACACAAGGCCATCTATGTCTGACGCTATTTCGCCCCCCGGCCCATTGCGCCATTTCCTGCAGTTTCGCGACTTCTCCAAATCCGAAATCCTATACGTACTGGATCGCGCCCGTCTCATAAAAGACAAGTTCAAGCGCTACGAGCCGCATCGCACCCTGCATGACCGCAACCTGGCCATGGTGTTCGAAAAAGCCAGCACCCGCACCCGCGTCTCGTTCGAGGCCGGCATGTATCAGCTGGGCGGCGCCGTCATACACCTGACGACGGGCGATTCGCAGCTCGGCCGCTCGGAACCCATCGAAGATACCGCCCGGGTCATTTCCCGCATGGTGGATCTGGTCATGATCCGCACGTTCGAGCAAACGCGCATCGAACGCTTTGCCTCGCATTCGCGCGTTCCCGTCATCAACGGCCTGACCAACGAGTACCATCCCTGCCAGATCCTGGCCGACATCCTGACATTCATCGAGCACAAGGGTCCGATCGAGGGCAAGACGATCGCCTGGATCGGCGACGGCAACAACATGGCCTATACTTGGCTGCAGGCCGCCGAGATCCTCGGCTTTCGCCTGCACGTATCCGCCCCGCCCGGCTACCGCCTGGAGTCCGAGCGCATAGGCCGGCCCGACCCGTCCATTTTCCAAGAGTTCGACGATCCGCGCGCAGCCTGCCGAGGCGCCCACCTGGTCACGACCGACGTCTGGACCAGCATGGGATACGAAGACGAAAACGAAATACGCCGCAAGGCATTCGCGAACTGGCGCGTCGATGCGGACATGATGGCCTGCGCCGTTCCGGAAGCGCTATTCATGCACTGCCTGCCCGCGCACCGGGGTGAGGAAGTGACAGGCGACGTCATAGACGGCCCGCAAAGCGTCGTGTGGGACGAAGCGGAAAACCGCTTGCACGTGCAAAAGGCGCTGATGGAATTCCTGCTGCTGGGACGGCTGGACGGATAGGAAAAAAACGCGGCTTACGCCGCGTTTTTCATGTCATGCCGATTCTTCTTATTTTTCGTCCTTGCCTTTCAGCTGGGGCAGCGCGGACTGCCCGGACGACGCGAGCAAGCCCGCCTTGGCATACGTGAACAGTTTCTCGCGGGTATCCACGATATCCAGATTGCGCATGGTCAACTGGCCGATGCGGTCACGCGGCGAGAACATCGAGTCGCCCTTTTCCATGG
>Ga0265293_10007730_pt1 | contig 16369 bp, 16 predicted proteins | sample Munlanlewell138R_FD_192505 | JGI IMG/M metagenome (GOLD analysis project Ga0265293, IMG submission 192505) | Leachate microbial communities from a municipal landfill in Southern Ontario, Canada - Leachate well 138R | ecosystem: Engineered > Solid waste > Landfill > Unclassified | place: Canada...
TTCCACTAACATTAGAATCATTCTTGATTCCACATGTTGGTCCAGGGGGAGTGTTAATATATGAAAATGTGGCAAACGACGCTACATACACCATTGATCGAATCAGTGGATCATACATATATTACACCATCAGGTCTGAGGCGGGTCATACATTAAAGTATAACATCGCCAAAAAAAATGGAGCCACAAATGTATGGTTCCTTCGACACGGATTATCAAGGGATGATGGAACTAACAATATGGTTACTTTTGTAACTTACTAAATTGTTTAGTCCTGACAAAACCCAAAGGGAAAGCCTCGGCCTTCCCTTTTTTTTATTCTTTTCTATTTTTTATTCTTGAGAGTCTTAACAAATTCAACGAATAATGGATGAGGAGCTAGTGGTCTAGATATATACTCTGGATGAAACTGAACACCCACGAAAAATGGGTGATTTTTTATTTCAATAGATTCCACTATTTTACCATCAGGAGATGTCCCTGAAATAACTAAACCATTTCTTTCTAATAACTCGCGGTAATCATTGTTAAACTCATAACGATGTCTATGTCTCTCGCTTATCACATCTTCAAAGCCAAATTTATTGTATGATTTTTCTAATTTAGTTCCTTTTTTCATCTTACAAGGCCAAGCACCTAAACGAACAGTTCCTCCGTAACCCTTTTCTTTTATTAATTCTGCTTGATTTGGCATAATATGAATAACTTTATCTTTTGCTTTTGGATCTATCTCTTCTGAGGTGGCCTTTTTAATACCACAAACATTTCTAGCAAATTCAATAACAGCCATTTGCATACCATAGCAAAGCCCTAAGTATGGTATATTGTTTTCTCTGCAATATTTAATAGTTTCAATCTTACCTTCAGAACCACGACTTCCCCATCCTTGTGGAACTATTAAGCCATCAAATTTTTTCAACATTTTCAAACCCTCCTTTTCAACATCTTCAGTCCCTATCCACTCCAACTTAGCCTTAACCTTATTAAAAGCAGATGCATGTTTAATAGCTTCAATAACAGATATATAAGAGTCACTAAAAGAAAAATCTCCGGTAGTAAAGTATTTACCAACTATAGCTATTTTTATTTCTTTCTTAGACTCTTTTACATTTTTAACCATTTCTAACCATTTCTGATTATCAGCCTTAGCTTTAGAGTTGTTTCTAGATTTTAAACTTAATTTTTTTAAAATCTTATTCCCCATGTTATTTTTTTCAAAATTAACAGGAACTTCATAAATTGAATCTATATCCGGAGCAGCAATAACATCTTCTTTTGAAATATTACAATGAATAGCTATTTTACCTCTTCTAATGTCGTCTATGTCTTGCTCTGATCTAGCAATAATGAAATTAGGTTGAATACCAGCTGTATTTAAGCTTCTAACAGCATGCTGAGTTGGTTTTGTTTTCATTTCACCAACCTTGTTAGGTATTGGTAAATATGAAACCATAACAAAAAGAACATCTTCTGGATTTTTTAATTTCATAACCCTAGCCGCTTCTAAAAACAGCAGGTTTTCATATTCACCAACAGTTCCGCCGACTTCTATAACCATTATTTCAGCTCCGGTTTTTTCACTGGCCTTTCTTATTCTATCTCTAATTTCCATTGGAATGTGAGGTATAACCTGAACACATTTACCTTGATATTTTAATTTTCTCTCATTTTCTATAACTGACTGGTAAACTCTACCAGTTGTCATATAGTTTTCTTTGTATATATTCTTATTCAAAAATCTTTCATAATTACCTACATCTTGATCAGTTTCGTCACCATCTTCTGTAACAAAAACCTCTCCATGTTCTATAGGGTTCATTGTACCAGCATCAACGTTGATATACGGGTCAATCTTCATAGCGCTAACGTTATAGCCCTTAGAAGAGAGAATTTGGGCTATAGAGGCAGTTGTAATACCCTTGCCCACACCAGACATAACACCACCAACCACAAAAATAAATTTTGTCTTTAACTTTTTTTTATTCATATTAAAAATTTAATTATTTTTTTAATAATTCTAAAGCTCTTTCTATTTGAGAATCTTTATCATTTAAATAATCATCTTCGGTTATAATAACCTCTTCATCAGGAGTTATACCAGCCTCATTTATATTCTGACCTAAGGGTGTTAGCCATTTAGCTATAGTTAATTTAATAGATGATCCATCTTTCATATTTTTAACCATCTGAACAGACCCTTTACCATAACTCTTTGTCCCTATAATTGTAGCCTTTTCATAATCTTGCAAAGCTCCAGAAACTATTTCTGAGGCTGAAGCACTGCCATAATTTATTAAAACAACAGTTGGTATATTTTCCAGATAATTAGAACCCTTAGCCACATACTCAACTTCCCTACCATCATTAAATATTTCCATTAGAGCTCTTTTTCCGTTAACCCATTCACCCAGCACAAAAACTGAAGAATCTAAATAACCTCCTGGATTGTTTCTAAGATCAAGTATAATTCCGCTAGCTTTCTCATCAAAAGCTTTTTTAGCAAACTTAGAAAACAAAGAACGAGTGTCACTATTAAAAGCACTTATCTCTATTAGAAATATATTTTCCTCTAAAATCTCTAACTTAACGCTTTCAATGATAATAGTATCTCTTATTATTAAAACGTCTTTTATCTCATTCATTTCTTGAGTGTAAATACTCAGCTTAACTTCAGTTCCCTTTTCACCTCTGATTTTACTAACAGCTTCATTTATATTCATCTTTTCTGTAGTTTCTCCATTAATTTCAAGAATTTTATCTCCGGGCTTAAGGCCAGCTCTGTCAGCTGGAGTTCCACTAAGAGGTGATATTATGGTTAAAACGCCATCTCTTATACCAATTTCAGCCCCTATACCCTCAAAAGAGCCAGACATATTTTCTTCAAACTCTCTAGTTAGTTTTGGATCCATAAACTCTGAGTATGGATCATCTATAGCCCTAACCATGCCTTCTAAAGATCCATAAAAAAGCTTCTTGTCACTTATTTCATTGTTACCTATATGAGATTCTTTAATCTCATCCCAAGTATCCCAATACAGTGAAAAATCTATGTTTTGCACCAGCCTATCCTCATTGCTTTGATACTTACCAAGTAATTTACCAATAAAGACAACCTCTTTTTCGGCAGTCCTTTTAATAACCTCGCTTTCAACAGCCATATAGGCGCCTAAAGAAAAAACCAAAAAAAGAATTAAAACATTTAAAGCAAACTTTAAAAATGATTTAAAAATATTTTTTTTTCTATTGTCATTGTCTTTTTTCATAATTTAATCTCTAATAATTTTAACATTATTAACATCTCTTATATCAATAATCCTAGAGGCTCTCCTTCTTGGTCTCTGGTTATTGTTTTTAATAAAGAAGTCTGGAAAATCTTTTTTATTCTTAAAAAATAATTCTATATCCTTCCTGTTATTTAAAAAACTATAACCAGTAATATTACAACTAGTTGAGACTATAGGTACACCAACTTCATTTATCATTTTAGTTAAAAAATTAACTTTTGGCAAACGAACAGCTATTCCATCTTTATCATCAAAGCAAGGATTAATATTTGAAGATTTTTTAAATCTTAAAATAAAAGATAATGGCCTGTCATTTTTTTTGTGTTCATTTTTAATATATAGCTCTTGCTCATTAGAGACCAGAAAATACTTTTTAAGCATTTTAAAATCTGAAACTAATACTACAAAAGGTCTATTGCTATCTATCTTCTTTATTTTCTTTATTTTTTTTAAAGATTCTTTGTTATTAAAAACACAACTAAGACCATAAATAGTATCAGTTAAAACAATAAAAACAGAACCCTCTTTAATTCTGTCTATTGATTCTTGATTAATATTCTTACTATTTAAAGTTATCATTTATCTACATTATTGAGCGGAAAGCATCTATCGCTTCAGGGACGAAAGGTTCTATCCAAACAACAGCTTTTATTAAGAATGGAGAAATTTCTGAGTTAGAAACTATGCTATCAAAAAAAGTATTTAAAAAAGAATAGCTGGATAAAAAGAAAAATATGGCCCCCAAAATGAATAGTCCCTGAACCAAACCAAAGGCTGCTCCAGCCAACTTATTAGCAAAAGATATTATCGGAAGAGAGCTTATAATTTTCAAAACTCTGGCCAACAACTTAAACCCAATACTCAGTATGTATAGAGAAAGAGTTAAGATTAAAATGAAAGAGACAAAACTACCCACCGAGTCAGATCCAAAACCTACAAAAGGAAAAAACTCATAAAAAGTTTGGTAGTATTTAATAGCAAATATGATAGCTAGCACAGAAGATAGAAGATTTAAAACCATCTTTACAAGGCCAGAGAAAAAACCGTAAATTATAAATATCCCTAAGAATATTAGAATTATTGTATCTATCATATGTTTATTTTAAATATTAATATATTATCAACGTAAACTCACCCTTTGTTGACTCATTATTATCTTCTATATTTTTTAAAATATTACTAGCAAGGTCATCATAAAAAGTGTAATGAAGTTTACTTAATTCCCTAAAAATCATAACCTTTTTATCTGGAGAAATAACCACAAGTTCTTCTAATAACTTTATTATTCTGTGTTTTGATTCGAAAAGAACAACCGGATATTTAGCTATTTTTATTTCATCTAGAAACTTTTTTCTACCTTTTTTATGAGGAAGAAAACCAAAGAAAATAAATTTATCTATTTTTATACCAGAAACAGAAATAGCTGCAGTAAGAGATGATGGCCCTGGAATTGGCTCTATAAAAACATCTGGAAGTTCTTCCCTAACTCTTTGAACCAATAAACCTCCTGGGTCAGAAATAGCTGGAGTTCCAGCGTCACTTATAAGGGCTATACTATTACCACTTCTTAATAAGCTTAAAACTTCCTCAAATTTCTTATCATTACTATGGTGATGAAAGGATATTAATTTATTTTTTATACCGTAATGATTTAGCAATTTAGAGCTAACCCTAGTATCTTCAGTAAGTATAAAATCAACTTCCTTTAAAATTCTTAAAGCCCTTAGTGTTATATCTTCTAAATTACCAATTGGAGTGGCGACAATATAAAGACTCATATTAATCAACTAAATTTTCTTTTCTTTCCTTTATATACTTAACCCAATCATCAAAAATTTCAACAAAAACTTTAAAAGGAGCTTCAATAATAAAGTCTAGTATGAATATAAAAATATTAATTCTTGAAGCGTTGTCTGAAAGGAATTTACCAGCAGCTACTATCGGCATATAGAAAAAGTCAAAGATAAAGCTAAAGAAACCATCACCTGGCTCAACTATTATAAACTTCTTCAAATCTCTTTTTATTCTAAAACTAAAGAAACTAACAAAAGTTAAGAAGAATAAAAATATCACTATATTAACCCAATTAAAACCTATAAAAACAAGCCCTTTAATTATAAAAAACATCGTCACAGAAAACCCAGAGAGGTACAAAAAGTTAAATATGGAATCCATAACAATACTTCTTTTAGCTGGCTTTCTTAAAATAATTGAATTCTTCTGTCTTTTTTCAGTAAAAACAATCTCCTCTACTCCTTCCACTATCTTTTTCTCGTTCTCTTTTGCTGGACTCCATGTAAAAAGTATAACTAGGAAAAGTAAAACGGCCGGGAACAAAACATTAACTATCAAAGAAAAAGTGTGTAGTTCTTCACCAAAAAATTTAATAGCCGGTATTTCAAGAGCAAAAACGAAAATAGATTTAGTTAGGAATATATAAATAATACTCCTACCGCCAGCCTTCCACAACTTCTTTTTTATCTTCTTGTATCTCCTTTGAATTATTTCTTTAAGAAATTTGATAAACCCTTTGTGATTATTAATAGCTAAATCATAAACCTTTAAAGCGTTCTCCTCAATTGCCTCATTAAGCACGGAAAAATACAAGGAATAAGACTTTGTTATTTTATCCAACTGTCTAACAAGTGGATGACTAAGTTGCTTGTTTGATGCTAAAAATATTTTATCTATTTTTTCTGCAATCTCTTTAATTTTTTCATCATCTGCATCTTTCCAGTTCTTGTTATAATATTTAAAAATAACCAAATTTAACAAATCTTGATCATAATTTAAGAAAGTTCTACAAACACTTAGATATATTTGAATGTCTAGATCTTTTTCATAGGGCAAATCTCTAGGGAGTTGAACATTATCTTTAAGTATGGAGAACATGTCATTAAACATTTCCTTCTTTATGGTATCTTTTGACAAATTATCTTCTATTTCAGAGGCGGCTAAAGACATAATCCAATTAACTAAGGTTTTTTGAGCTTTACTAGTCCTCTTTCTCTTCTTGCCTCTAAACCCAAAAGACTCAGCTATAATAGAAACTATCCCTTCTTTTTGTGATATGTAATATTTTAATTTTATATATCTCTCCAAGATCTCACTTACCTCATAAATCTTCTTTTCTGATACACCATTATTTGGTAAATAACCAGCCTGAATTAACTCAGTCAAAAGATGAATGGAAATATCTTCACTTTCTGACTTCTTTAGCATTCCCTCTATTAAAAGCTGTCTCTTAAAAATTCTTTTTATAGCATTTTTTCTTAATAAATGCTCATCATCATAATCAACAGCGTTTCTAATTTTTTCGTAAAATAAAGCCAACTTAGAGCCCATAGTAGAAACCCTAATATTAGAGTTTTTACTCTTTGGTTTTTCTAAATCATTATTTTTTATGTATACTAATTGAAAGAATTTCTTTACATTATAATCAACAGAAAAACTACTCTCTTTCTTCTTAATTAAGTGAGGACTTACCATATTAATTAACTTATTGTTTTTATTTATTTTACTAGTATATAATAATATATAAAAATAAAAAAATCAATAAATTAAGTGTTGACTTTTATTTTTTTCTTTATTATTATATACACACAGCCAATAAGGCTTTTTTAATTTAAAAAATATGAACAATTTTAGTAATTATATCAAGAGCTCAATAGCCGAGCTAAAGAAGGTTAGTTGGCCCACAAAGAAAGAAACATACAGATACACAAGTATCGTTATAGCCCTAAGTTTGGCTGTAGCTGCTTTCTTGGGCGGATTAGACTTCATATTTAACCTAGGATTAGAATTTTTAATAAAATAATATGGCTAAACAAAATTTAAACCAAGGAAGAAGATGGTATGTTCTTCACACCTATTCTGGTTATGAAGAAAACGTTGCCCACAATTTAAAACAAAGAATAGAAACACTTGACGCTGGTGACAAGATATTTAATGTTTTAGTTCCAATAGAAAGAAAAATTAAGATAAAAAATGGAAAAAGAAAGGTTGTTGAAGAAAAAATATTCCCAGGATATGTACTAGTTGAAATGGTAGTAACTGATGAATCTTGGTATGTTGTAAGAAACACACCAAATGTAACTGGATTCATTGGTGTTGGCACAGTCCCAACCCCAATAAGTGAAAAAGAAGTGCAATCATTAATGAAGAGAATGGGAGTTGAAGAACCTAAGTTTAATATAGATGTAGAAATGGGGGAAACAGTTAAAATCAGTGATGGACCTTTTAAGAACTTTGAAGGTAAAATTACAAATATTGACGAGGCCAAGGGCAAGATAAAGGTAAACGTTTCAATGTTTGGCAGAGAAACCCCCGTTGAATTAGATTTTTTACAAATTAAAAAAATATAAATAAATAATACAATTTGATACCTAATAATATGGTTGCTTCTTCAAATTGTTTAAAATTAAAAATATGGCAAAAAAATTGTTAACAAAAATAAAATTACAAATACCAGCAGGACAAGCTAACCCAGCTCCTCCGGTTGGACCAGCATTAGGTCAACATGGCTTAAACATCCAAGAATTTTGTACAAAATTTAATGATGCTAGTCGTGATAGAATGGGAGAAATAACTCCAGTTGAAATAAGTGTTTACGAAGACAGAACATTTGACTTCATAATGAAAGCCCCTCCAGCATCAGAATTAATTAAAAAAGCAGCTAAGATAACAAAAGGATCTGGAAAACCATTAAGTCAAAAGGTTGGAACAATAACAAAAGAACAATTAGCTGAAGTTGCTAAAGCAAAAATGGCTGATTTAAACACTGAAGACCTAGAACAAGCCATGAAAATAATGGCTGGAACTGCTAGACAAATGGGAGTTGAAATCAAAGATTAATTAATAATTAAAGTGGGAGAGATTTTTCTCGCTTGAACCACTAAATATTTATGACAAACAATATTGGAGAAAAAGAATTGTACACTCTTACCGAGGCAATAGAGTTATGTAAAGCAAATAACAAAGTTAAATTTGACGCTTCTGTAGAAGTTCATTTCAGACTTGGTATAGACACCAAAAAGGGTGACCAACAGATTAGATCTGCTGTCAGCCTGCCAAATGGAACAGGAAAAACTGTTATTGTAGCAGCTTTTGTCTCACCAGAAAAAGAAAAGGCTGTAAAAGCAGCTGGTGCTGACATAGTTGGTGGCGAAGATTTAATTGAAGAAATTAGAAAAACTGAAAAAACCAATTTTGATATCGCAATCGCCGAAATTGATATGATGAGAAATTTAGCAAAAATTGCTAAAATATTAGGAACAAGAGGTCTTATGCCTTCACCTAAAAACGAAACTGTTACAAACAACCCTGAAAAGGCTGTTGAAGAGCTTAAAAAGGGTAAAATAAGCTTTAAGAACGATGACACTGGCAATATCCACGCTAGTATAGGTAAGGTAAGTTTTGAAGTTAAAGCTCTTGAGGAAAACTTCAATTCATTACTTGATGCGATAAAAAAATCAAAACCTGCCTCTTCAAAAGGTGTTTACATTAAAAATGTAAGCATAAATTCAACAATGGGTAAGGGTTATAAGGTTTCTCTATAGCAAGATAAGTTAATACTGATAATAAAAAACAATCTCTTAATTAGAGATTGTTTTTTTATTGCCATTTTTTAGAACTATAAATAGAAGAATATTAAAATAGCAATAGCTAAAAATATCCTGTACCAAGCAAATATTTTAAAATCGTTCTTTTTTATGTAATTAATTAAAAATTTAATAAAAATTATTGCCACGAAGAAAGACAACACAAAACCTATAGTTAAGAATATTAACTCCTTCTGGTTAAAAGAAAATGATGACTTTATTAAATCTAAACCACTGGCAGCCGCCATTGTTGGAATTGCTAACAAAAAGGAAAATTCAACTATAGACTTTCTGCTCACCCCAAGTGATAACCCGCCAAAAATAGTGGCGGCAGACCTTGAAACTCCAGGTATCATAGCTAAAGCTTGAAATATACCTATATAAAAACATTTTTTATAAGATATTTCATTAATCCATTCAGAATTAAGATTAGTATCCACTTCCCTTTTGTGCCTCTTTTCAAGAATAAGGATAAGTATTCCTCCCAAAAAAAGAGCTAAGGATATTATTAAGAAGCTTTCTTGAAAAACATTTTTAACTACCTTATAAAAAATTAACCCTAAAATGGCTGTCGGTATAAAAGCTACTAATAGCTTTTTAAAATAAATGGAGATATTTGATATTATCTTATTCCAATAAAGAACCAGTACAGCCAAAATAGAGCCTAATTGTATAATAATAACAAAGCTCTTAATAAAATCATTTAAGTCTATCCTGAGAAGTTCTACGCTCAACAGAAGATGAGCTGTAGATGATATGGGTAGAAACTCACTAAAACCCTGAACAAAGCCTAATATCGCGGCTTTTGAATAATATAATAGATCCATCTTATTTTAATAACTTATTTAATCAACTCTTCTACTGGCAATCTCCCTTAGTATAATATTCCTATCTTGACCATATTTATAGCGACTTAGTTGCCTAATATTTTGGGACATACCATCTCTAAAATCACCCATCAAAGGCCAAACAGTCTGCAAAGAAAATGGTCTACTTGTTTGTCCATCGATAAGAAGCTTAACAAAACCTCCTCTTCCTACGTTAACAAGGTCATACTCGTTAAAAACTGGACCAAATTCTTTAATTAAAAATTCGGAATCTTCAGAGCCAACTCTAAAACTAACCATAGTTCCAACGTTACCAAAGACAGCATCTTTAATTTCCGTGTCTTGATTCTTACTTAGCTGACCTATATATTGATGAGCTATATTTAAGGATAGTGCGTATTTTCTAGCCTCTGAAAGTATTTGACATATGGAATTAGTTGTAAAGTTTTGAAACTCATCTATATATAGATAAAAATCTTTTCTTTGTTCAGCTGGTATGTCAGTTCTAGATAAAGCAGCCATAAGGATTTTACCAACTATAATCATACCCAACAAATAGGCGTTGTTTTCACCAATAGCACCCTTAGGAAGATCAACCATTAATATCTTTTTATTATCCATTAAATCTCTAAAATTAAAGGCACTTTTTTGTTGACCGATAATAGGCATCATCATGTCGTTGGATACAAATGGAGTAAGTTTTGAGGTTATATAAGGGACCATATTAGCCAAGGCAGCTTCTCCTCCAGCTTTTTCAGCTTCTTTTCTCCAAAAATCAACCACTGTTTGATTTTTACATATACTAAGCTTCATTCTTCTAAAGTCTTCATCAGCTAGAACCTTTGATATCTCCATCAAAGTTGATCCCGTCTCTGGGCTGTCCATAATCAAAAGTAAAGCATTCCTCATATATTGCTCAAACATCGGTCCTCCAGTTGACTTTAAGTCATATAACTTATCAAATATACCTATCATTTCATTTATAACAAAAGTCTTTTGTTCTGGATATCTTTCATCATACTCAAGTAAGTTTAAACCTATTGGTCTTTCTGTGTCCTGAGGAGAGAATATAACAACATCCTCAGCTCTTTCTGGTGGAATTCTATTTAATATATCTTCTATTAAGTCACCGTTAGGATCCATAACACAAACACCAGCACCTCTCTCTATGTCTTGTATTGCTAAGTTGTTTAATAGAACTGATTTACCAGTACCAGATTTACCAACTATATACATATGCCTACGGCGATCCATGTCTTTTATTCTAACATCAGTTTTAATGCCTCTAAACAAATTATAACCAAGAACCACGCCCTCTTTTGGTGTATTGCTAGGAGCTGGAGCTGTTTTTGATGTTAACCAATCAATATTAGGGGTCTCAGTATGAGACAAGGGAAAATGATACATTGAAACAAGCTCTTGAGTGCTTAATAGAAATCCTTGCTCCTCAATAAAGTTACGATAAATAAAAGAATTTATTATCGCTTCTTGATTTTTTTTAACTATTTTTTTAAAAGAGTTTCCATATTCATAATAAGAATACTCACTAAATGCATTTGATATGTTTTCAAAATACATTAAAGTTTTCTCATGAGATTTAGAGCTAACAACTATTCTCAAATTTACATCTAGCCCAGCCTTAGAGTTTTTTTCTTCCATTTTTTTAAGCATCTCTCTTTCCTTCTCTGTTAACTCTTTTCTATTTTCTCCCTGACCGTCACCCTTATCTGGCTTTCCCATATTAAAAGCGCCCAAAACAATATCATAAACAAAAAAATTAACAGCACTATGAAAAGCGGAGCCACCTATTTTAAAAATCTCTTTAACGTCTTGATTTTTATAGGCTCTCATAACTGATTCTTTTACTTTCCTATGCCAATCCTTTTTAGCACTTCTTACGACATATTGAATGGCAATACTTTCATCAGATTCTAATTTTGACATTACATTTATCAAAGAATTCATTGGGTCTGACTCCATTTCTGTATAGTCTAGAAATGGAAAAATAAAACTTCTTTGAGCCTTTAAATAACCAGCCATTATATTCCCTTGAGGATTAAATATATTATAATCTTCAACCTCTTCTATTGAAGCCTCTGGATAATGAGCATGAACTTGTTGCTCTAAATAAAGAGCTCTATTTTTAGGAGCAGTTATATAAAAAGATATTCTATTAGAACTAGACACGACTTCAAAGGAAAAATTATCATTTCTACCAAAGAACCAAGCAGTTAATCCTTTTTGAGCCCTAAGTCCTCCTATACTAGAGAATACTGTCTCCCCCTTGGCTATTTCCTCTTGTAGGCCTTGAAGATTGTCAGATCTATCTTCATCCTTGCCCTTTTCTTTTGGTAGTCTAACTAAAAAAATAGCTTGATTACTATTTTTTGATCTAACACTAAAATGGAAAACAATCCTTCTTGTTATCAAAAAAAACATCACTATTAATGTAGTGAATAATAAAAAATAGAGATAAAAACTTATATCTACTCCTAAATTGATATCTTGATAATTGTTCATAAAATACTATTTTTTTAGTTTTAATATCCTATCTGTTTTAATTTTAGCCTCCTGCTCCAGGAAGAACCTGTTAACCCCGGGAATAATCTTAAGCCAGTCTTTTATTATATTAATAATTTTTTCCACACTAAACTTAGTTTTACTTAAAACTTTATTAATCTTAACCATGGCTTCTTCCCCCCCTCTCTTAAATTCAGACTGTTTCTGTGGAGACATAGAAAGATAAACATCATTTAAACCTTCTGATAATATTTCTTCTATTTTTTTACCCCTTTCAACCTCTTCATCTGTTAAAACTTTCTGAGCCTTGCTTATTTTTTGAATAGCTTCTCCTTGGCTCTCTAGACTTTTCTTACCTTCAGAACCTTGATCAAAATCCTCCAGAGAATCTTCAACCCTTCTTTCAGAGTATTCAGACTCAAAAGAATCTGAATCTTTAAGTTCAGGTCTCGGAGCTATATTAGGTCTTTCTATTTTTTTTGACAAATCCTCTGGCATATTTTTTATTCTACAAAGATAGCTTCAACTGGACAGCTATTTGCAGCGTTTCTGGCACAATCAACATCATTATTGCTAATAACCTCAGATTTACCAACAGAATTAATTTTAAAAACTTTAGGACACATATTAACACACATACCACATCCGATACACTTAGCTTGATCTACTTTAATTGACATAAAAAAATATTAAAACAAGTATAAAATAAAGATATTATTTATAAACCTGTTTTTAAAATTATTGAATAATTACACTCTCATTATAATAAATAAATAAGCAATTGACAAGAGAAAAGTAGTTTGCTATATTATTTAAGTATAAATTAAAAGATAATTAATAAATTATCCTACTAAGACTTTTATTAGGGTAGTTTTAAAATACTATGGCAACCAAAAAATCGGCCGGCTCCACCTCGCTCGGTCGCGATTCACACAGCAAAAGACTTGGTGTTAAACTTTCAGATGGACAAAAAGCTAAAAGAGGCTCTATCATCATACGTCAAAGAGGGACTAAATATATCCCTGGTAAAAACGTAGAAAAAGGAAGCGATGACACACTATTCTCCACAGAAGAAGGCTTTGTTAAATTTAAAACTAAAAAAGTTAAGAAATTTGACGGAAGACTTGTAAACAGAAAAGTAGTAAACGTATTAGAAACCAGAGAATAAACAAGCAAAAATATAAAAAAAATGGAGGACTTTTTGAGGGTCCTCCTTTTTGTTTATTTTCAGTTATCTCCATAGGAATGCTCCTAAGTTAACTGAGAAATAAACGCCATCAATACCATTGTAAGGCACAGAGCTTTGTCTGTATACTCTGTATTGATAGTGTACTTTTAATAAATCCTTTTTCGACCAGGTCGAAGAAACATTGAGGCCCACTGATATAATCGGTGAAACCCCTAATGAGTACATTGGTTGTTCAATAATTGAAACACCTATGTTAGGACTTAAATAAAAATCTTTTTCTCCTAAAATTGAAAAAATGTTAACATTAACATCTCCGCCATAAGCAATTCTGCTATGGTCAAAGTCAACTTTGGAGTATAATTCGCCGAAAGCAGATATCTCTGTTTTCTTAAACCACTTACTATAAGGCATAAATCTACCGAAGGTAGAACCTATATTAAGTGATACACCTACACGAGAAGTTGTATCTGAAAATCTCAGATAGTTATTCAAGCTCTCGGAGTAATCATAATTATACTTATTTTTTTCGTAAACCAAATAGATATTGGAATACAAATCTCCATTGGGTAAAGCTTCGCTATTAGCAAAAGCCAAACCTAACTTTGTTTTTGCATAATCTCCATATCTACTATGGTAAGAAACTGCATCACCGCAAAGATTCAAGATAAATCCTTCTTGCCCCCGTAAATGAGAGAAAGTTAAACCCATTTTGTTACCTTTGTGATTCTCTTTAAAAAGATAGGAAAATTCATACTTAGTGTATGTACCTTTTCCTGCTTTAAAAGCATCAAGCAGTGTATCACCTTCTTGATCTAAATAAGTATACCCGTCATGAACGCTTGTGTAACCACTTACTTTCAAGTCTATCGGGCCTGTGCTGTATTGAGAAAATAATGCAAATGGCATTAAAATACTCAACAGAAAAAAGAGGAGTGCTTTCATATATTCAATTTTTAAGTTAACAATTAGAAATCATCAAAAAACGATTTAAAAACTTCTAATCATTAACTTAAAAAAAGAACGCGATTTTCAAAGAACTACAACTATATATTATATAACAAATTTAATAATTTGTCAATAGCTAGTCTAATATATTTCTTATATCCCCTATTCCGTCTATATCGTCATCATTATCCTTTATGGCCTGTTTTTCAGTATAAGCCTTCTTAACACTTTCAACTCTTTTCTGCTTCTTTCTTTTTCCAAAAATACTAATACTATATTCATCCTCAGGAAATATGTATATATAGAAAAGACCAAAAACTAGACTAAGTCCAACTATAAGGAAGAAGTTATAAATTAAGTTTGGTTTAACTGGATACTTAGAAATAATAGGTTGGTCTATAACACTAATTTTAACTGAGTCTCCTAGACCTTGATAATTCTGATTATTATTAATCAACACCTGATTAACTGCTAAATTTATCTGTTTAGCCTGACGAGCATCAGGATGGAAAACTGTTACATTTATAATGCCTGAGTTTTCTACAGCTTTAACCCCTAATGTCTTCTCCCAAGTTTTCATTTGTTTAGTAGAGTCACTACCAAAATATGTTCTATCAAATTCAAAATTAGAATCCATAACCAACATGAAGAATGAATTTGAATAAGCTACCCTAGAAAATAGATCTGACAAATATTCAACTGAACGAGAAACAGCATAAGGATCAACACGACCATAGCCTTCTTGAACTACTAAAACTTTTGACTTTGAGCTAAACTTGAAATCTTGAAGAAAGATAAACACAGCTCCCACTATCAAAAATATAAAGAAGATAGAGACAAGTGTATTCCTTTTTTGTTTTAATAAACTACTTAATTCCATAAGATTATTTAAATTAATTTTATCTTAAAATAACATCGTTTAGTTCAATAGTAATACTGTATGTTAAACTAGAGTCATTACCGGTAACTTTAATATCTGAAATATCTTTAAATTCTGAAACTTTAAAATCATTTACAACACTTTGAGTAACAAGCTTAGTTCTAGAAGAACTTTTAGCAACGCTAGGAGTCTCTAAAACTTTATTAAATCTCCCAAAGTCATCAGCTCTAACCTCTATTTTTTGATTGTAGAAATCAATAACTAATGTCTCTTTTGGCAAGAAACCTCCACCACTAATCTCAAATTGAGACCCACTATCAACACTCTTGTCGCTTAAATTCAAATATAATTGTTCCATTACATATCTCTTGTCATCATTACCAGCCTCAGAATGACCTAAAACTGACAAATTAGAATCTAAGATTAAAATACTTGAATTATTAAAGACTACAACCTTATCACCAGTATTAGTCGCTACAACCTTTAATCCCATAGCCCAACCCTCTGGAGCTACAACTCCGCCAGTTCTGAGCGATGTAACAACACTCATGTCAGATTTTCTTAACTTAACTATACCTAAACCATTAGAAAAATACAAATATTCATTACCCGTAGACCTAACATCATAACCAGGAAATCCTAAGTGCTCAAATGTTCCCTTTAAAGAACCGTCCATAGAAACCTTTTTAACTGAAAGATCATCAGCTAAGTAAATGTGATCATCGTAAGCATCATAATACACACCTCTGTTGTTTTTGTCACCATAGAAGTTTATATTAATATTGCTATAGACCTTTTTACTTTGAGTATCAAAAATTTCAATCTTATTATCTGATTCTTTCAAATTGAAAACAAGTTGATTGTGACCAGCAGATGAAATATTGTAAGGAGTATCATTGTCAACATTATAAGAATCAATAACCTCTAGATTATTACTCCAAACCTTAACGCCTTTAGCACTAATAGTTACTATATTATCACCAAACTTATCAATTTTGTTGTACCACTCCCAATAAGTGTTTTTATTCTCACTAACTAAAGTGTATGAATTTAAATTTGAGATATCATACTTATAGATAGAAAAACCTGAGATAACATAAGCATAAAGTCTTCTGTTTTCAATG
>Ga0265293_10007732_pt1 | contig 16365 bp, 15 predicted proteins | sample Munlanlewell138R_FD_192505 | JGI IMG/M metagenome (GOLD analysis project Ga0265293, IMG submission 192505) | Leachate microbial communities from a municipal landfill in Southern Ontario, Canada - Leachate well 138R | ecosystem: Engineered > Solid waste > Landfill > Unclassified | place: Canada...
CCCCTGCGAAAAGAAATGGACCGCCCGGGGATCGAGCCCGAAGAATTTATTCCGTCGGAAAAACGTTATCGTTTCATTGTGGTTGTCACCGCTCGTCATGATCAAAAGCGGTATCGTGACCGAATACCGCCTGGAAATGGCCATGACCTGTTCGGCCAGGAGTTGGAAAAGGGTTTTACCCTTCACGGGGGATAGCGGAAAAGTCCCCTTCGGGCCCTCAAATCCCAGGCGCGAACCCTGGCCCCCGGCCACGATGAGGACGGCGACTTTTTGCCCACGCAGGAGGGCCTCCCCTTCGGTATAGGCCGTCAATACGTTTGTGTCCCGTGTAGGGTCCTTCGGGATAGAGACCACGTCCGGTGGACTGACGGCGGCTGGATCGATCGGATCGGGCGCCGCTTCGCAGAATGTTTTGTAAAGCTTGAACGCGAGATAAAGGTCCAATTCCCCATTTGCCCCGAGGAATGCCTCCTTCTGGCGGAAGGAAAGCGCCCTGTAATGATCGAGGACCTGGTGCTGGTCGAAGAGTTCGAGAGTCCTTAAGAATTCCTGCTCGGTCATGGTATTTAAGTCCTGATATTGTCTTATTTATGAAATCTTACAGGATTTTGATGTTTGCTGGCAATAACTTCTGTGTCGCCGCGACGCTATATCTTTGCAATGAGAAGGTCGACGAGAGCGGCGAGGCCGGGCACCTTCTTTAGGTCCGAGGCGATAGCGTCGATAACGGGCCTTCGGAGACTAGCCTTTGATACCTGGAGCTCCAGGCTTTTCAGATCGATCAAAAGGTCAGATCTTAAATCTGCGGGTAATGAAGCATCATTGCCTATCAGCATTTCCAGAGTGGCAACGACATGTTTGAGATCATCGCGCGTACCCGTGACAGGAGCGGTAGTAGCGCCTGTGGCAGGAGGAATTTCCGGAGCAGGGGAGGGTGGTTCGAACTGCGGGATCGGCTGATCGGATGCCTCGAATTCTATTCCGGGCAGACCGGCGGAAGCCCCGGTTTTGGCCGATAGATACCTCTGATACTCGCCGATTATCCCGGTCTCCCCTCCGCTGGCCACGTATGCTTCGCCTTCAGGGGTGATGGAGGCGCTGAGCGCCGTCGCATGGTCAAAGGCGAGAAGTATGCACCCTTTTTCTTCAAGCAGATGGCATGCGTCAATGATCTGCACATGATCGTGAACGTCAAGGTTGGCAGCTATCTCGGTAACCGAAATGAAGAAATTTGGATGACCGAGAGCTTCCATTTCCGTGTAGGCGGACACGAGCAATAGTTCGGCCAATTCATTCAAGCTGAGAGAACTCATAGGACTGACTATTATATCGGGTTGAGGAGGAACTGTAAAGAATAATAAACGGATAACGGCAAACGGAAAAGAAAGAGAAAAGAAATGTAACCACCCAGCATTCCCGCGGGGGGTACCGGAATACGGGGCGAAAACCGGTAAGGTCTTTTTAAATGGAAAAAAAGCCAATAAAATTACCGTTAGCCGTCATATATTAATCATCTTCTCCCGGCCGATAGGTACGTGCCTTTTTCTTTTCTGCCGTATGGTGCTTGATACGGAGGACCTTTTCTTTGGCCCTTCGGGAACGGCGGCGTTTCTGGCGTCGGATCTTTTCCCGTAGCTGCTGTTCCTTGCTCTCTTTGCCCAGCATCACATTCTCTATCTTGTCGGCCAGGATGCGGCGTGCAAGAAAACGATTGAGGGCCTGTGAACGCTCGGTCTGACACTTGACCTCGATGCCTGACGGGATATGCTTGAGATAGACGCAGGTCGACACCTTGTTGACGTTTTGTCCACCGTGGCCGCCGGAGCGGACAAACCGCTCGGTTATGTCCTTCTCATCTATCCCCAGGTCGGCGAATCTCTGGCGGAGGGCTCTTTCCTTTTCAGGGCTGACAGAAAACTTTAGTGGTTCGGCCATAATAAAATCCGGTGGTCGGTTACAGGTTATGGGAAATAACATCACCCATCACCCATAAATATATCATCATCCTCCGTCAAAAAATAAAAAATGTTCCCCTTGACCAGAATATTCTGGATCTTTTCTTTGTGTGAAAAGTAATACAGCAACATCCGGCTGGTCCTGGATCAAGACTTTAGCAGGAGGACCTGCGGGGTACGTGCGGTGTGTGATCGTGATATGTTTGTCGGCGGTCTTTCTGACTGGCGCCGTGTCCGGATGCACGCGCCAGGCGCCGGTGGCCGAGGTGGATAAACAGCAAGCTGCATCGGATGCTCAATGCAGGAAGGAAATGGATGAGATCAAGAAAGGCATCCGGGGCGACATCAAGATCAAGCTGAAAAAGGATGGGGAGGGCGCATATTCTTGGGAAATTTCGGGGAAGGACGCCCGCGGAGTCACAAAGACAAACAGTATTTTGAGCAAGAAGGTCAGTGCCTATTAGCCCGTGCAAGGTTGAGGGACCGGGCGTAACGGATGATCTCCTCGTGCTCGCCCGCCGTTATTCGCCTCGAGATCTCGGGAAATTCATGCGCCTCGTGACAGGGATAATACTGGGTCATGATGTTTACGTATGAATTCACGGACACTCGGGCGACAAAGTCCAGCACGGCCTTCGAGTCATCGAGCGCGGATGGCATTTGAAGATGCCGTATTATCAAACCTCTACGGGCAACTCCCCTCTCATCTACAGTGAGATCGCCCACCTGCCTGTACATTTCGCATATTACCTCTGCGACAACTGCGGGATAATTTTCAGCATGGCAGTATCGGGAAGCAAGCCGTGGATCCATGAATTTTATGTCCGGCATGTATATGTCGAATATGCCCTCGAGCAGCCGGATGGTGTCGGGGAAATCATATCCGCCTGTATTATAGACAAGGGGAACGCGGAGGCCTTTTTCAATAGCCAGGGGAAGCGCTTTGACTATTTGATGGACATAAGGCGTCGGTGTGACGAAATTGATATTGTGGCAACCCATGTTCTGCAGGTCCATCATAACATCCGAAAGTGCGGCGGCGCTTAAGCTCATCCCTTCCCCGCGGATGCTTATCTCATAATTCTGACAGAAACAGCACCGCAGGTTGCAGTGCGTCAGGAATATTGTGCCGGAACCGTGAGTCCCCACCAGCGGCGGTTCTTCACCGAAATGTGGTGAAGCGGATGACAGGAACAGGCCGTAGGGCGCCCGGCAATACCCTGTGTCACCGCTTATTCTGTCGGCCATGCATTGCCGCGGGCAGAGCATACAGGGAGCGGCCCGCGTGAGTATCTCCTCGAGCCGGTCTTCGATAATGCCCTGTTCATATAATTTTATATATGATGGAAAATCGATCATGAACACTTTAAAAATATCATATAATGGTTTAGTATTATACCATAAAGCGCATTGGACGAGGTTTAGGGGATGAAATTCGAATATACAATCAAGACTTACTCGATAAACACACTAAGGGAGGCCGGCGTTGATATCGAGGAAGAAAATAGTATCGTGTACGCGTGCAGGCCTGACGGTGAATGCGAGATCCACCAAATGGGGGTCGAACAGCTCGATAACCTTTCGGGTATTTTAAACGAGATGGGAAGTGAGGGGTGGGAACTGATCGAACTGTTTTTTCACCAGTCCGGTATAGTCACCTTCTGGAAAAGGGCAATAAAAGTATCGTGAAATGAATTGGGAGGACGTATATGGCCCTGACACCTTGGGGAACTGTGTGGGATACGAGATTTCCTTCTTTGAGAGAGGAAATGGACAGGGTTTTTGAGGATTTTTTCGGGGATACCGGGTTTGCTTCCCTGAGAGGAACAAACTGGGCCCCGCCTGTCGATATTGTGGATACCGAAAACGAGATCACGGTCATCGTGGACATACCGGCAATAGACCCTGAAGATGTCACGGTTACCGTGTTGGGAGACACGTTGACGATCGAGGGGGAAAGAAAGCAGGAGCGTGAATTCAACGAGCAGGATTATTATCGTTCAGAAAGAATGCATGGTTCGTTTTCGCGGACGATCTCCCTCCCCGATACTGTTGTCGGTGATATGGCGTCAGCCTCATACAAGAATGGGGTCCTGAAGATCAAGCTGCCGAAGTCGCATAAAGAGGCGGCGAAAGAGATAAAGATCAGCGTCGAAAATGCTAAGCCTGCAAAGATAGTTGCACAGATGGTAAAACAACGGAGGAAACAATGAGAGAGAAAGTCGAGCGGGTGATCGAAAAGATACGGCCTCTTCTGCAAAGGGACGGGGGCGACATTCAACTCGTAGATGTTACCGACGGTATTGTTAAGGTCAGGCTTCAGGGGGCATGTGGAAGTTGCCCCATGAGTGCAATGACACTGAAGATGGGTGTCGAGAAACAGATTAAACAGGAGATCCCGGAGATCAAAGAAGTGGTTTCCGTGTAATGAAGGCAGCTTCGGGTTTAAGGACGTTACCCTTGGGCGAAATGGCCGATAATGTCTCCTGAGAAGCGCTTGTTCATTATCGATGATGAAACGTCTCTCCTTGGTGTCTTGCAGGAATTCTTGCAACAATTCGGGCTCAGGGTATTTGCGTACGACCGCATACCCGACCTGGACAGGGAGATCGCGGAGAAAAAGCCCCATGCTGTCCTACTGGATATAATTCTGCCGGACATATCCGGAATAGAAGTACTCAAGTCCATAAAAAAGATCGACCGGCACATCCCGGTAATAATGATGACGGGATATGCCGATGAGACCGAACGGCTCGAATCGTTGAGCAACGGGGCCTATGCGCTCCTTTCGAAGCCTTTCAGGAATTTTGAGGAATTGTTCCATATTGTCAACAACAGCATGGACCATTACACGGAGATCCTCCGCACCGAGGAATTGACGGCACAGGTTGAAGAAAGGTACCGGCGCGAAAAGATCAATATACTGGAGCTTGAATTTCTCAAGGACCTCCAGCAGATGATCGGTGAAACGGGGGACCCTGTCTTCGTTTTACGAAACACAAACACTTTGCTGCGCGGTTTTCTGGATTTCGAATATTTTGGGACGATGTTAGTGGGCGGCAGGGAAGCCGACATCCATATCCTGCCCGAAGAAGAACTTGACCCCCAATTGCACCGGGCAATGGTTTCCGCGCTTGCAGGCTGGACAACCAAAGGGGATGACGCATCGTGGATCTCCATAGAAGCCGCTGTATCCGAACTCAGGACCAATAACCGTCTGTTCGGGTACGCCGCACTCTACAGGAACAGGCCTTTCGACAGCGAGGAAATTTCGATGTTTACGCGATTCTGTTCCCATATCGCCCTGACGCTTGAAAAAATAAGCCTTTTTGAAGAGATCAAAAATCTTTCACGTCACGACGGATTGACGGGCGCCTTGAATCATGCCTCCATCGTGGGGGAGATCACTGCGGAGATACAGCGTTCACGCCGGTATGAAGGGCCTTTCTCGGTCATTTTATTAGATATCGATGATTTCAAGATGGTGAACGACCGGTACGGACATCTCGCCGGAGACCACGTGTTGAAGGAAATAACGCGTATCACTATGGAGAATATAAGGGCGATGGACAAGGTGGGCAGGTACGGGGGTGAAGAGTTCCTCATCATTCTTCCCGAAACGGGCATACAGAAGGCGATCGTCGTTGCAGAGCGCTTGAGAACGGCAGTCGAAGGCACCACGTTTGACGTGGGTGACAATCGGATTCACACAACGGTGAGCGGAGGCATTGGATCTTACGTGGATGGCCTGGAGGAAAAGGACATCATAAAAGAGGCCGACGACAATTTATACAGGGCAAAGAACGAGGGAAAGAACAGGGTATGTTATGATAGATCTCGATGAAACAGTAGAACTGCTGCGCGATTTTCTCCGAATTGACACAACCAACCCGCCGGGCAACGAAGAAAAAGGAGCGGTCTTTATCCAGGAAGTTCTCCGGAGGAAAGGACTTTCTTCAAACATATACCAGGCAGAACCGGGGCGGGCGAACATACTCTCGCGGATAAAGGGGCGCCTGGACGGCAAACCGGTTATTCTGCTCAGCCACATCGACGTCGTACCGGCGAAGCGCGAGGAATGGACCTGCGACCCGTTCACAGCCGAAGTGAAGGACGGTTATATATACGGGCGGGGCGCTATCGATATGAAATCGCAGGTCATATGCCAGCTTGCGGCGTTTGTCGATTATGCCCGGCAGGGGAAGACCCCTAAAAGAGACATTATTTTCCTGGCAACATGCGATGAGGAGGTGGGCGGAGACCACGGGGTCGGGTTCATGCTCAAGGCAGTCCCTGAACTCAAAGATGCATCTTTTGTTCTGAGCGAGGGCGGCAACATGTTCGATGAGAACGGGTCCGTTCACGCCCAGATCTCTGTTACCGAAAAGAAATTGAGCCAGTTCATACTGAAGGCGACCGGAAAGGGCGGACACGGGTCGATGCCTCATGATGATAACGCAAATGAAAAGATCATTGCGGCGGCCCACCGCATCCTGGCGTACAAGTGGCCCCTCAAGGCCATGCCGGTGACATCGGCGTATCTCGATGGCGTGCTCGGGGACCATACTGTCAAAAATGCAAAATTTCCCGGATTGACGAAAGCGCTGCGATCGAAGAAATGGAAAAGTTATCTCGAACGCAACGAGATCTACAATTCAATTCTTCGCAATACGGTGACATTGACAATTTTGAAAGGCGGCGAAAAAGTAAATGTTATCCCGTCCGAGTCATGCGCGTATTTCGATTCCAGGCTTTTGCCATCCGAGAAGCACGAACGATTTTTTGCAAAAGTAAAAAAGCTTGCGGGTGACGATGTAACCATCGAGCGTATCGGTGAAAAGATCCCGGCTCCCGGACCGTCTCGTTATAATACCGTGTATTTTCAAGGTATTAAGGAAGCGATACGATCTTTGAAGGGTGACATCCCGGTCCTGCCCTTTGTGACGACAGGGGCAACGGACATGCGGTACTTCAGAGACCTCGGCATTCCTTCTTACGGTTTCTTTCCGGTCACCCTGACCAAAGAGGAACATATGAGGATGCACAGCAAGGATGAGAGGATATCCCTTGCAAATATCAGGGAAGGATTGGACGGCTGCAGGGCAATCGTAAATTTCCTTGCCTCGGATAGAACTCCGTAACGATATTTCTTGACAAAGAAACGTTAATCGGTTGAAAATAATACGTGAATTCATTAACAAGCAAAAAAAAATAATACGACAATTCAGGTTCTTAAAGGAGGTGAAGCAATTAATCACTCAAAATCCAGGCGATACGCCATTATGGGGGTAGTATGAAAGAAATAATGCAAGGAAATGCAGCAATTGCAAGAGGTGCCTGGGAAGCCGGAGTAAAAGTCGCAGCCGCATATCCCGGAACACCGAGCAGTGAAATTCTCAAAGACGTCGCCGACAATTACCCTGAGATCTATGCTGAATGGTCACCCAATGAAATGGTGGCAGTTCAGGTAGCCGCCGGCGCAGCGCTTGCGGGAGCAAGGTCGATGGCATCGATGAAACATGTCGGTATGAACGTCGCGGCCGACGCATTGATGACCCTGGCCTACACTGGGATCAAGGGCGGTCTCATGATCGTAGTCGCAGACGATCCCAACGTCCACAGCTCACAGAACGAGCAGGACAGCCGCAACTGGGCCCGCTTCGCCAAGGTCCCGATGCTGGAACCGGGCGATGCGCAGGAATGTTATGAATTCACCAAAGCGGCCTTCGACATCAGTGAAAAGTTCGACACCCCGGTCCTCCTGAGAACGGTCACCAGGATCGCTCACGCTGACTCCCTCGTTCAGACGGGCAAGAGGGTCGAATCTAAGATGCCGTTGGGCCTCGATCCGAAAGAAGCTACCAAGTATGTCATGGTCCCAGCCTTCGTACGGCCGAGAAGAAAAGCCGTCGAGGAGCGCATGAGAAAACTGGAAGCCTTCGCCGACAAGACGAAGATCAACAAGATGGAGATCAACAGCAAGACATATGGCGTCATCGCAAGCGGTTCCGCTTACATGTACGCAAAAGAAGTATTCCCGGAATACTCCTTCCTGAAGCTCGGCATGGTCTGGCCGCTTCCGAAGAAGATGATCGACACATTCTTCAAAGAGGTGAAAAAGGTCTATATTATCGAAGAACTCGACCCGTTCTTCGAAACCGAGATCAGGGCAATGGGCTACAAGGTTTTCCATGGCAAGGACATCATCCCCAACATGTACGAACTTTCACCCGAGATCGTTGAAGCAGCCATCAAGGGCAAAACCTACAAGGCGCCGAAGGTCAGAGTCAAACCGGAAGACCTTCCGAGAAGGCCGCCGAACCTTTGTGCGGGCTGTTCCCACAGGCCGCTTTTCTACGCACTTAAGAAAGCCGGCGCGTTTGTCTTTGGCGACATCGGCTGCTACACGCTGGCAGTGGCACCCCCGATCTCCGCTCTCCACACGACAATTTGTATGGGCGCCGGCGGCGGTATGGCCCACGGCGCAAGCAAGGCAATGGGCAAGGAAGCCCTGGGGAAAACGGTTGCCGTACTTGGCGACTCGACGTTCCTCCATTCAGGCATTCTCCCGCTCATGAATGCCGCATACAATAAAGGCAATACGACGACCATCGTCCTCGACAACAGGATCACCGGCATGACCGGCCACCAGGAACACGCGGGAACAGGCTTCACCGTCCGCGGCGAAGTGGCAAACCAGGTCGACTACCGTGAAATAGGCAAGGCCATCGGCGTGAAGGAAGCGAACATCCGCTACGTCGATCCTTACAACATCAAGGAAACTATGGAGATCGTCAAGGAAGAGATGAACAAGGACGAGGCGTCCCTCATCCTGTGCAAGGACAGCCCTTGCATGCTCCTCCGCAGGGCGAAACCTCTCGAAAGGTTTAAAAGTCCTCTTTATGCAATTAACATGGACAAGTGCCGCGGCTGCAAGATGTGCCTCGAGATCAACTGCCCGGCAATAAGCTGGAAAGAAGGCGCAGGTCAGACGGTAGACGGCCAGAAGAGAAAAGGCACCGTTTACATTAACCCCGATCAGTGTGTTGGCTGCGAAGTCTGTGTACAGGTATGTAAATTCGACGCCATAGAACCGGCAAAGAAGTGAGGAGGCGAATATGAAAAAGAACGAAAAAACCACTAACATATTTCTTTCCGGTGTAGGCGGGCAGGGTGCGATCCTTGCCAGCAACATTCTTGGCGAGGTTTTCATAAGGGCCGGATATGATGTCAAGAAAGCGGAAGTCCACGGTATGGCCCAGCGCGGCGGCGACGTCACGACCCATTTCCGTTATGGGACAAAGGTATATTCGCCGATCATCAAATATGGTGATGTCGACTTCCTCCTTTCCTTTGAGCTCCTCGAAGCTCTTCGCTATATCAACTGGGTGAAACCGGACGGCAAGATCATCATCAATACCCAGGAAATACTTCCCCCGGCGGTCAGCCTTGGCCAGATGGAATATCCCCAGGGCGTACCCGAAACCTTCAAGAAGTATTTCAAAGACAATGTCCATGTTGTCGATGGGCTCGGGATAGCAAAGAGCCTGGGCAACCTCCAGGCACAGAACGTTGTCCTCGTCGGCGCGTTCTCGAATTTCTTCCCGAAGATCAAAGAAAGCTTCTTCGTCGATGCTATCAAGAAATTACTCGCACCGAAGCTTCACGATCTCAACGTCAAGGCATTCGAAGCAGGGAAAAAGGCACTGTAGAAGTATGAAATCTGTCTGTTTGAAGAAGCACGAAAGGCCCCCCCGGGGGCCTTTCGTTTATGTATGCTTTTTAGTTTTTTCTTTATTTTTTCTCACAGGTCTCTTATTTCCGGGAAGGACGGCTGCAATGGAAAGACATACTCTCAAGAACGGCCTCAATTACATTTTGGAAGAGCGGAAGAACACCGGCGTAGTCGCCGTTCAGGTCTGGATGAATGTTGGCAGTAAGGACGAGGATGACAGGGTCGCCGGCATAACGCATTTCATCGAGCACCTTATATTCAAGGGAACCGACAAGATAAAGGGCAATGAGTTCGCCAGGAAGATCGAGGCAATGGGCGGCAGCGTCAACGCATTCACCTCGTTTGACAATACGGTATATCATATAATCGTCCCGAGCACGGTGTTTCGTGAAGGCTTCGAGTTGCTCATGGAATCGGTGAAAAACCCCGTTTTTCCCGATCAGGAGATCGCCAAGGAACGCAAGGTGGTCCTGGAAGAGATAAAGATGGGGGAAGACGATCCGCAGCGGAAACTTTTCAAGGAACTTTTCTCGTTAAGCTATCATGGCGAGGTCTATGGGAGGCCGGTCATTGGCTTCAGGGAGACGGTCGAGAACATTACCCGGGACGACATCGTCAAATACTTTGGGACCCATTATGTCCCTTCGAACCAGACAATCGTTATTACGGGGGATTTTGACAGAGACGCGGCGCATGATATCATAGTCCGGTATCTTTCCGACCAAAAAAGCCCAAAAAAGGAAACCCCGAAGAAGGTCGCTGGCAGTAGATCAAAGGGTGAAACCGAAAAGATCATATATAAGGATGTGCGGGAAAATTATATCGCCCTCGCATACGGGATCCCGAAACGGACCGATCCGGATGTTCCGGCGGTCGATGTGCTGGGGACGATACTGGGGGATGGCGAGAGCGCAAGACTTCAAGAGGTATTGAAGAAGCGCAAGGCAATCGTCAACGGGATATCGACATATGTATTTACGCCGCAGGAAGAGGGGCTTTTCGTTGTCTATGCCAATTATTCGGGCGATGACACGCAGAAGGTCATGCGCGGAATAGAGGGCGAGATCCGGCGTATGCAAAAGGAAGATATCAGTGAATGGGAGCTTGTCAAGGCCAGGAACATGCTCAAGGCATACTATATCTACGATGCCGAGGCGGCTCAAGGCAGGGCACGCCAGATCGGGGACTCGACAACCATGACCGGTGACCCTGATTTTATCGATAAATACCTCAAGGCGGTCGACAAGGTGTCGGCGGCCGATGTTAAGAGGGTGGCAGGGAAATACCTTGCGACAAAGGACCGTCGAACTGTGATCATAGGGCCGAAGAAGGTCGCAAATCCTTACACGAAAAACCTCAAGAATGGCTTGAAGTGTCTTGTCAACAAAAACGATTCCAGCCCGACATTTTCGGTCAGGGTGGGTTTTGCAGGAGGCTTGAAAGCCGAGGAAATCGGCAAGAACGGCGAATTCAATATCCTGTCGCGAATGCTGCTCAAAGGTACGAAGGAGAAGACCTCTTCGGACATAGCCCGTGAGATAGATATGCTCGCCGGTTCACTGGTGCCCTATAATGGCAGGAATGTTTTTGGGCTTTCGGGGAAGTTCCTGAGCAAGGATATCAAGACCGTAATTTCCCTTATCAAGGAACTGCTCCTTCAGTCTTCCTTTACCGATCAGGAGCTCACACGGGTAAAGAGGGAGGTACTGTCGGAGATACGCCAGAGGGATGACGATCCGGTGTCGTATACATTCCTGCGCTTCAACCAGGTGATGTTCGCGAATCATCCCTACAGTTTGGATCCGATCGGCACCGAGAAGGATGTGGAGAAATTGTCGCTCGATGACATTGCGGGCCTTTACCGTCAGTACGTCACACCAGGCGGAGCCGTTATCGCATTCTCCGGCGATGTCGACGAAAAAGAGATCTTCAAGCTGATGGAGGACCTTTTTCAGGAATGGGAAGGCAAGAAAACCGTCCTTAAAAAGGTCTACATGAAGCCGTTCCGGAAGACGGTCAATGTGAGCAAAGACATCGAGCAGGTCCATATCGTGTTCGGTTTCCCCGGCCCCGGACTCATCGATGAGGACCGGTATCCGGCGGAGGTCCTCGATGCCGCATTGAGCGGTATGGGCGGGAGGATACATAAGGCCTTGAGGGAAGAAAACCCCTATGCGTATGCGGTGACATTCTTCAACCAGATGGCATATGAAACTGGGGCTATGGGTATATATATCGGAACGAGCCCGGCTTTCCTCAAGGATGTCGAACACATTGCCAGGCGGGAAATTCAAAAAATCATCACCGAAGGCTTTTCGCTCCAGGAGATAGAGGACGGAAAGAACTACATCATCGGGAATCACTATATCAGGATGCAGGCGAATAGCGCAAAGGCATCCTCAATGTGTTTGGATAGTCTTTACGGGCTCGATCCGGACCTTTTCAAGACATTTCCCAATTTTATCGAGAAAGTGACAAAGGAGGATGTCGACCGTGCCGCACGAAAATATATCAATATGGACTGGATGGCAGAGGTTCGCGTGGGCAGGGTAGGGCCGGATAAGAAAACCCCCTAAATAGAGATCATCAGATCGTAAGTCGTAACGGTTGATGGCATAATAAATGACAACCACGGGGTGGTAGTCGTTTGTTATGTATATGACCCGTAAGTAGTAATTAAGCATGGCCGACGACTTACGAGGATCTTGCAAGCATTTGATATCCCTGGATAATAAAGAGTTATCCAGGGATATTTCTTTTTACCGGACCTATATTTGAAGGAACAGTCAATATGACAAAATTAAGATCGGGGAGGATGGTATGAGATCAGTATCAGGAAGAAAGGTGGTCATTACAGGAGTAGGCGCAGTAGGTGCCACTTTTGCCTTTGCGCTCGCGCAGAGCGGTGTTGCAGACGAGATAGTGCTCATCGACAGCAACGAAAAGCTCGCGCATGGCCAGGCCCTCGATCTCCTGCACGGTCAATCGTTCTTTCCCACTGTCGATATCAGATCCGGTGGTGCCTCGGAATACGGGGATGCAGACATTATAGTTATTACGGCGGGACGCGCTCAACGCCCCGGCGAAACACGGCTCCAGCTCGTCAAAAATAACGCTGTTATCGTACAGGGCATCGTGAAAGAGATCGTTGAGCAAAGATCGGCCGCAGCAATGCTTGTCGTTACGAATCCTGTGGATATTATGACGTATGTTGCGCTTAAGGCAAGCGGTTGGGATAAGGGACGCGTTATCGGTTCCGGAACGGTCCTCGACAGCTCCCGGTTAAGGCACATACTTAGCTCGTTCTGCAACGTGGATGTGCACAATGTTCACGGCTACGTCCTCGGAGAACACGGCGACACTGAATTTGCTGCATGGTCCATGACGAACCTTGCCGGTATTACGATCGATACGTACTGTCCGCTATGCGGGAGGTGCCTTGATTGGATGGGCGAGAGGGCCAGGATCGAAGAAGAGGTCCGGAAGTCCGCGTATCATATAATAGATTATAAAGGTGCGACCAATTTTGCTGTAAGCCTTGTAATGGTTACGATCACTGAAGCGATCCTGCGCGGGCAAAATAGCGTACTGACCGTTTCCACCATGCTGGAAGGAGAATTCGGTATAGACGGCGTCTGTCTCAGCGTACCCTCCATAGTCTCCGCCAACGGGGTCCACCGGATCATAGAAGGTCCTCTCAGACCTGACGAATTCGAGGCCCTTTCCCGGTCTGCTGCGACGCTTAAGAACGTCATTCGTGACATAACATCATGACCCGGATCACCGGAACCGGGTTTCCATGATCTTCCTGGTTTCCGAGACGGACCATTCGTGATTTGCGGGTCTCGTGATAATAAAACCGGGGTCAGCCGTTATACCGCTTTTCTCCAGTAATTCCGTGTTCTGATATTCCACTCGGGATCGCTCGTATCGGGCCAGTTGTCTTTATCGAAACATGGAGCTTTTTTCAGCATATCTTTCGAGACATCGAGAATGAATTTGTGTTCATCTCGCGAGATCTGCAGGGCCTCCCATGGAATGGCGAAGAGTTTGTCTCCCATGCCGACTATTCCCCCGAAGCTGAGCACAGCATATGCGATACGGCCGGTATCGAGATCGACCATAACATCTTCGATCTCGCCAAGGTCTTCACCGGTGGCGTTTCTCACCGCGTCCCCTGCAAGAGTGGAACATGAAACCGGACCTCTGAATTTTGTCATGACGTCGATCCTTTTTATACGTACATTAACTTAAGTACATTCCCCGGATCCGTCAATGGTGGATATCGTAGAGTCTTGTGGGAACCCCGGAACGTATAACCTGGAACAATATTCAAATGTCGTCTGTTGCCGGCCGTTCGACCTGAGATTCAAAGAACAAACGAATTGTTTTGATAATGTAGTCTTTTTCTGTCTTTTTCAGTTCAGGAAAGACAGGTATTGCGAGGCTCGTTCTGGCTGCTTTTTCAGCGATCGGGAAAGATCCCTCATCGTATCCGAGATAAGAAAAACACGGTTGAAGATGCAGGGGTACCGGGTAATATATGCCTGTCATGATCCCGTTCTCTTTGAGGTGCGCCTGAAAACCATCGCGTTTGTCTGTACGAAGGACATAATGATGAAAGATATGTGACGTCTCATCTTCAATTGTGGGAAGAGTGACCGGGATATCCCGAAGATGCATATTGTAATAACCGGCCGTTTCGAGCCGGGTTTTATTCCACGAAGTAAGTTTGGGAAATTTCACGGATAATGCCATTGCCTTGATCTCGTCGAGACGGCTGTTGAAACCTATCATTTCATGTATATATGGTTTGTCTCCCATTCCGTGTACCCGCAGTTTCCGTACCTTCTCGCCAAGGTCGTCCCGTTTCGTCAAAACCATTCCGCCTTCGCCGATACCGCCGAGGTTCTTTGTGGGGTAAAAACTGGTCGCTGCAATATCCCCAAAATTGCCCGCGCTGACATTGCCCCTCCGGGCGCCGAGGGCCTGCGCCATATCCTCGACGATCGGGATAGCATACTTCTGGCCGATCGCGGTTATCCTTTTCATATCGCATATTTTTCCAAAAAGGTGGACAACCATGATCGCTTTTGTTTGAGGAGTTATCGCCTTCTCGATCTTTGCCGGGTCAATGTTCATATCACTTTCCTGAATGTCGGCGAAAACAGGGCGGGCCCCTACAAGGGCGATAGAACTGGCGCTGGAAAAGAAGGTGTACGGTGTCGTAATGACCTCATCTCCGCGGCCGATGCCGAGGGCCATGAGGGACAGTATAAGGGCATCCGTCCCATTAGCGCATGAGATGGCGTGGGGAACGCCCGTCGTAGAGGCGGCCTGTTCCTCCAGCTTAAGGCAATACTGCCCCAGGATCAGTTTCTGATCATCCAGTATCTCCCGAACGCCTTTCATTATGTCCTTCTTGACACCTCTGAACTGGGCCTTCAAGTTGATAGGGGGGATATTCATAAACCTTGCATCCTTTCACATATAAATTTTGACGTGGGGTCGGTTTATGTTAACACACATTCCCCAAAATCAAAACAACATTTCGTTGCATTTTTCAGAGGATACTGTAAAGTGGTGCATGTGGGGCAATTTCACTCGATAAAGGGGAAAGGGTTGTTTTTCCTCGCTTTCCTCTGGTTTATCTGGTTCATGAACTTCAGCGCCAGGACCATTTTTTCTCCCATCATGCCCCTTGTCGAGGATGAGTTCTCGGTTTCTCATTCCTTGGCTGCCAGCCTGTTTTTCTACAATTCTGCGGGCTACAGCATGTCGCTTTTCCTTTCGGGCCTGTTTTCAGGGTATTTTGGCTACCGTCGTTCGGTATCACTTTCACTTCTCGTATCCGCACTGATCTTCATTGCCATCCCTTTTTCGCGCAGTTTCTCGCATCTCATCACGCTTGCCTGTGCTCTCGGCCTGACAAGCGGCATTTACCTGCCCGCGATCATCCCGATGATCACCCATTATTATGATGAGAACAACTGGGGGAGAGTCATAGCAAGCCATGACTCCGCGGCGTCGATGAGCATTTTCGCGACGCCCTTTCTGGCTGTTTTTCTTCTTTCGTTCGTGCCCTGGAGAGGGATCTTTTTCATATTCGGCGGGCTTTTTATTATCCTTTCCGCTGTCTTTTACAGCGTCTGCATGGAGATAAAGGTGTCCCGTAGAACGCGCGGGCACCTGTCCCGCATCGTCCGGTCACCATCCTTATGGGTGATGGGGACAATGTGGGTATTTGCTGCGGGGGCAAACTTGGGGATTTATTTTATAACGCCTCTTTACCTCACAAAAGAATTGGGCCTCGACATAAAACACGCAAATGAGATATTCGGCTTTTCGCGTTTAGGGGGCGTGGTGATTACAATCGCAATGGGTTTTGCGATAGACAGGTTCAGTCTCAAGAAGTTATTGTTTATCCAGCTCATTTTCGGCGGCCTTTGCACACTGTTCATACCTTTTGCAGGTATCGATCATGTGGGCTGGGTCCTTTTTGTCCAAGCGAGCGTGATCATGGGTTTCTTCCCGGTGGGCCTTGTTGCCGTCTCCCGGATGTTCAGTGCCGAAGAGCGAAGCCTGGCAACGGGGATCATGACAACCTTCGGCGTCATATTTGGCCTCGGGTTGATCCCGTACCTTCTGGGCCTGTCCGGGGACCTGGTAGGGTTC
>Ga0265293_10007733_pt1 | contig 16364 bp, 16 predicted proteins | sample Munlanlewell138R_FD_192505 | JGI IMG/M metagenome (GOLD analysis project Ga0265293, IMG submission 192505) | Leachate microbial communities from a municipal landfill in Southern Ontario, Canada - Leachate well 138R | ecosystem: Engineered > Solid waste > Landfill > Unclassified | place: Canada...
CCGATGACTCTAACGCTTTTTCTTCACTCTATTATTATACTTCCAATGTTTTGGATTTATAGACAAGAAAAAACTCGTTTAGAGAACGAAAGCAAATAAACACACTGTAGTGCGGGCCTTCGGGCCTGCACATGTCTTAATTTTAGGAGGAAGAATAAAATGAGATTAAATAAGTTAGTTATGTCAATTGCTGCTTTTGCAGTAGTATCGACGGGTGTTAGTGCTGCTACATCTAATATGGACGTAGAAAAGGTTTTTGAAAAAGAGTGTCAAGGTTGTCATGGCCCTAATCACGAAGGTGGTGTTGGTTCAGACTTACGCCCAACTGTAATTGCTAAGAAAAATTCATACACTCTATCTGAAATTATCTTAAATGGTAAAGCAGGTACTGCGATGCCAGGATTTAAAGATAGCTTTACTAAAGATGATGCAGATGCAATGGTTGATTATCTACAAAGTTTTAAAGGTAGAAAAATCACGCAACTTACGCTAGAGACTGTAAAAGCTGGATGGAAGCCTCTAAATGATAGAGCTGCTTTTTTCTCTAAATACCCAACTTCTGCAGATGTTAAGAAAAACACTGATATCTGTTTCGTAACAGAAAGAGATGCTGAGCGTGTAACATTCGTTGATGGTACAAATGGTAAAATTTTATCAAGACACCCTGCTGGTTTTGCTGTTCACGTAACAGTTACAAACAAGCGTCAACCTCGTTATGCTTACTCGATCTCTCGTTCAGGCCTAGTAACAATGTTCGACCTAAATACTCCAGGTCAGCAAAAAATTGCTGAGACTCAAGTTGGATCAGACTCTCGTGGTCTTGCAGTTTCTCCAGATGGTAAGTACCTAATGGCTGGTAACTACGTTCCAGGTGGTGCTGTACTTATGGATGCTATGACGCTAGAGCCACTGAAAGTTTATCCAACTTCAAGTGTTATCAAGCCAAATGGCGATATCGATTCATCTCGCGTTGCAGGTGTTTTTGATACTCCATATGGTCCATATATAGCATTTGCACTTAAAGATGGTGGTCACGTTTACATAGTTGATTATTCTAAGCCAGGTTTCCCAATCGTTGGAGATATTCCAAATATCGGAGATATTCTTCATGATGGTTTCCTAAACGAAGGTAAAGAGATTGGTAGATACTTATTTATCGCTTCTCAGGGTTCTGACGTTGTTGGTGTTGTAGACTTTAAAACTAAATCATTAGTTACAAAAATCTATACAGGTCCTGCATCTAAGCCACACCCAGGACAAGGTTCTTCATGGTATAACAACACTCTAGGGCAACAACTAGGCGCTACAGTTAACATGAACTTAGGTCAAGTAACTATTTGGGATGATAACTTTGATGTTATCCGTCAAATTCCAGTAGGCGGTGGTGGACTATTTATCGGTACATCAGAGCATACACCTTTCCTATGGGCTGATAACGTTCTAGGTGGAGAAGATGTTTGGAATCAAGTTCACTTGATTAATAAACAAACTCTTGAGTTAGATAGAATTCTTACTGTTGGTACTTCAAAAGGTACAGTTACAGATCCAGTTACACACAAAGTTCTTTACGAGTGGAAAGTTCCAACTGTTAAAGGCGCTGATGGTAAAGCTGTGATTCCTAGAATTCTTCACGCTGAACCTGCAAATCACGGTCACTGGACTATGATTTCTGAGTGGAACGCAGGTCGTATCGGTATATATGAAGCTAAAACTGGTAAATTTGTTAAATATATAGAAGGTTTAACAACTCCTACTTTTACTTACTCTATCGAGCATAGACAAACTATTCCTGGTGCATAAATAGCACTTATACTATAAGTTTCTCTCCCTTTGGGGAGAAACTCTTTCCAATCTTCATTAAAACGACAAACTTGACTCAAATCAACTTCTTTTTCGCAATAAATAGCTATCCTAATATATGCAAATAGTGACAAAATTCTAATTTGCATAAACTATAAATCAAGCTTTGGTTTGATAGAATAAAAGATAAAAATGAAAGATGTAACATGAAAAAAACTGTAATACTAATACTTGCATTGTCTGCTTTTTTATACTCTAATGATGTAGATGGTAAAGAGGTGTTTAAAACCTATTGTTGGGGCTGTCACCATGAGACTGCTGAAGCTTTTGGTCCTTCTTTTTCTGAGATTGCAAGCAAACGAACTAAAGATGAAATGTCAGCTTACATAATCGATCCAAAAGCGATGTATGAAGCTTTTGGTTATAAGAGAACTGTAATGACTGAGTTTAATTTAAGTGACAAAGAATTAGACGCAGTAACTAACTACATTCTCTTACAAAAGGGTAAATGATGTTTAGATTATCAAACCTCATATCTTCTGTTGTTGAAGGTAAAAAAGAGAGAGTTTTAGATGGTTCTATCGCTATTTGGAACTTCACAAATCGCTGTAACTTATCTTGTATGCACTGCTACTCAAAATCAACTCTTGATGAAGTAGATACCCTTACAACAGCGCAAATAAAAAAAACCATCTTAGAGATGAAAGAGAATGGCGTAAAGTTTATAATCTTTTCAGGCGGAGAGCCACTAACTAGAAAAGACCTGTTTGAGATTGCTGATTTTTGTAAGGAAAATGGCATCATAACTTATCTCTCAAGCAATGGACTTTACTTTACAAAAAGTAATGTTGGGCGTATAGTAGATACCTTTAACTATGTTGGCATCAGCATAGATGGAGATGAAGAGACCCATGACTATTTTCGAGGGCTAAAAGGTGCTTTTCGTGAGACGCTAAAAGCTGTAAAGTTAGCAAATGCAACTGGTGCAAAGGTTGGCATCCGCTTTACTGTTACAAAAGAGACTATAGGCTCACTAGAGTATATATTTGACCTTGTTGAGAGAGAAAATATACCTAAAATCTATATCTCGCATCTGGTATATTCAGGACGTGGTCTTGATAACCTTAAGATGGATCTCACAAAAGAGCAAAGAAGAGAGACAGTTGAGTTCATACTAAAAAAAGCATTTGAGTACTATGAAACTGGTAGAGATATCGAGATAGTTACGGGGAATATGGAGCAAGATGCAATACTATTTTTGAATGAGTTTGCACTAAGATATCCACATCTAAAAGGTGTTATGAGAAACAGACTTACTTCGTGGGGTGGAAACTCAGCTGGAAGAAAGCTGTTAAACATAAATAGTGAGGGTGATGTCAGACCTGACCCGTTTTTTCCTATAACTATTGGAAATATCATAAAACAAGATTTTAGTGAGATTTGGCAAAGTGGAGAGTTACTTGAGAAGCTTAGAACTCATCCACGAGAAGTTACTGGAATCTGTAGTGAATGTGAGCAGATAGATATTTGTAATGGCGGCTCACGTGCTCGTGCTTACGCTATAACTGGAGATTTATGGAGTGAAGATCCATCATGTTATTTAACCAAAGAGGAGAGACAGAGAGATGAAGTTTAAAAGAGCAATACTTGGTGCAACAATCTTTGCATCTATGTTTATAAGTCTAGATGCAAGGGGCGTCAACCCAGTTTTGAGTATGTTAGACAAGGAAGAAAAAATCTTTGTAGTTGAGAGAGAAGACAGCTCTTTGGCAGTTATTGAAAAAGGTTTGACGAAGTCTCATATAAAAGGCGTTCACAACATGAATCACGGTGTTGTGAAGTTTTATGGCAAAGATGGTTACATCATCTCTCGTGATGGCTATGTTATAAAGTTTGACCCTGAAGAAGAAGTGATACTAAAAGAGAAAAAAACAAGCGATAGCGCTATTGGTTTTACAGTTGCTAAAAACTTTATTGCAGTTGCAAACTACGCTAAAAAAAGTGTAGATATCTTAGATAGAGATTTAAATCCTTTGCAATCTTTTGAGACAGGTTCAAAAAATGTGGGCATAAAGCAGTATAAAAACTATCTTATATTTTCACAAATGAATAATGACAAAATAACAGTCTTAAAAGATAAAAATGAGGGCAAAGGACTACCAGACTTTGAGATTTACAAAGAGTTTACAGATGTTGGAATTATGCCTTTTGATGCGATGATAAAGGACAATAACTTTATAACAGGGTTTTTTAAAAGTGATCACTTTGGAGTCGTTGATCTTGACACTATGAAATACTCTAAGATAAAAATACTTTTAGATGATAGAAAACCAGTTCTAAAAGTCCCTCATTTTGGTTTTTGGAGTATTGGTGGCGGGCATGTCTTTATTCCAGCAGTTGGAAACAACAAAGTCTTAGTATATACGCCCGAATTTGAGTTTGAAAAAGTCATAGAGACTGAGGGTTTGCCAGTTTTTACAGCACTCTCACCAGATAAAAAATACTTAGCTGTAACATTTAGCGGAGATAAGTTTCCTGTACTTCAAATCATAGATACTAAGACTTTAGAAGTTATTAAAAGATTTGAGTTTGATGGAAAAGTTCTGCATGTTAGATGGTCAAATATCAGACCAAATCTCTATGTATCTGTAAATGATACAAACAAAGTAGCAGTTCTAAACACTAACTCATGGTATCTAAGTCGTGAAATATTTCAAATAAAAAAACCATCAGGTATATTTATTTATGAGGAAAAGAGATAATGAGCAGAGTCTACCTAACAGGCGCTGGTCCTGGAGATATAGAACTTTTAACCATAAAAGCACTTAGAGTAATAAAAGAGGCTGATGTTATCATCTACGATAGATTAGCAAATCCAGATATACTAAAAGAAGCAAAAAGTGGCTGTGAGTTTGTATATGTCGGCAAAGAAGATGGCAGGCACATAATGCCTCAAGATGATATAAATGAAGTCATTTACCAAAACGCACTAAAGCATGAGTGTGTTGTTCGTCTAAAAGGTGGCGACCCATTTGTTTTTGGACGTGGCGGAGAAGAGGCACTTTATTTGCTCCAAAGGGGTGTGAAGTTTGATGTTATTCCTGGCATAACTTCTGCTATATCGGCACCTGCATATGCTGGTATTCCAGTTACACATCGTGGTGTGTCTGTTAGTTTTAGAGTTGTAACTGGCCATGAGTGTCCAAACAAAAAAGTCTCTCAAATACCATGGGATAACTTCAAATCAGACGATACTATTGTCTTTTTAATGGGACTACACAATCTTCCTAGAATCTCTAAAAAACTTATCGAACTTGGGAAGAGTCCAGATTTTCCTGTAGCAGTTATCTCAAAGGGAACAACAAAAGATCAAGTGGTAGTTGTTGGAACACTAGAAAACATAGTTCAAAAAGCTAAAGATGTACCAACTCCTGCACTTATAGTAGTGGGAAGAGTTGTAGAACTTAGAGATCAGCTTAAGTGGTTTGAGGGTAATGACTAAGCATAACTACAGGGATGCTATAGAAATTAGCAAAAACATCTACTGGGTCGGAATGTATCTACAAGACGACCCATTTCAGTGTCATCCATACTTTATAAAAAATGGCAATGAGTCTATTCTTGTCGATCCTGGTTCAATGCTAGAGTTTGAAGAGACGGTTAGAAAAGTAAAGAGTATAGCTGATCTAAGTAGCATAAAGTACATTATACTTCATCACCAAGACCCAGACTTAGCAGCTGCAGTTCCTGAGATTGAGAAGCTTATAGATAGAGATGATTTACTCATAGTTACACACTCACGAACAGCCTTATTGATAAAACATTACCTTATAAGCTCAGGTTATTATAATATAGATAAAAATGACAACAAGCTCATCACTTCAAGTGGATTAACACTCGAATTTCATACTACTCCATACTGCCACGCGCCAGGCGCCTTTGTGAGTTATGAGCCTGATACAAAGACGCTTTTTTCAGGTGATATCTTTGGAGGAATTGAAAAATCATGGGAATTTTATGCAGATGAGACATACTTTCTTAAAGCAAAACAGTTTCATCAAGAGTATATGCCAAGTAAGGATATTTTCAACTTTGCACTACAAAAGATAGAAAAATTAGACTTAGAACTCATTGCGCCGCAACATGGCTCTATTATTAAAAAGAAGTATATTAAAACTCTTATAGAAGATATGAAAAATTTAGAGTGTGGAATATATATAGATGCTAAGTACAACCAAGAGCTGCTAGACACTATAAACGAGCTAAAAGAGAAAAAAGAGACTATAAAAGAGAGAGATAGACAGCTTTTTGAGCAGGCAAAAAGAGCTGAAATGGGTGAAATGATAGGAAATATCGCACATCAATGGCGACAACCTTTAGCCATTATAAACACAATTTTAGCTATATTAAAAGAAAAAAGTAGTGCTAAAATATTAAAGAGTAAAGAATTAGAGCAAAAAATATGGGCAATGGAAGAGAAAGTAGAGTATATGTCTGACACCATAGAAGACTTTATGAACTACTATAAACCAAACAAAGATAAGAGTCTATTTAGTATAAATGAGGCCATACAAAGGGCTTTAAAGATTACAAACTATACGGTGCAAAACCATCAGATAGAAGTAAAAACAATTATAGATAATGGATTGTTTGTTAATGGTTATATGAATGAATTTGTACAAGTTATAGTATCTATACTCTCAAATATATATGACATCAAAAACATAAGAGAGCTTTCTTTTGTAAATATCACTATAGAGATGAAAAAAGATGGTTCAGATGTACTTGTAATCATAAGTGATGATGCACAAGGGATAGATGAAGAAATTTTGCCAAAAATATTTAACCCTTACTTTACAACAAAGCATCAGTCACAAGGGACTGGGCTTGGTTTGCATATTGCAAAGACTATAATAGAGAACAATATGAATGGCTCCTTGAGTGTTAAGAATAACCAAAAGGGCGCAACTTTTACCATAAGGATAAAAAATGAAAACTAATGAAATTATCGAAGATATTTCTATTCTTATAGCTGAGGACGAGACGCAATTAAGAGAGTATTTAGAAGAGTATTTAAAAATTTTTTTTAAAAAAGTTTATGTAGCTAAATGTGGACATGAAGGCTATTTACAATATGTAGAGAAGAAGCCAGATATAATTATAAGTGATATAAATATGCCAAATTTAAATGGCTTAGAGATGGTAAAGAGAATCAGACAAAGAGATGATGAGACTGAAATTATCATTATAAGTGCCCATTCAGAAGAAGAAAAACTACTCCAAGCAATAGAGCTAAAACTTGTCACATATCTTATAAAACCAATCAACTCACTAAAATTAAAAGAGCTTCTATTTGGACTTGTTGAAAAAATAAGAAGTTCAAAAAAAAGAATCTATCTTAGTAACAATATCTTCTGGGATAAATCATCATATACCCTTTGGAACTCTGAAAAACAGATCTCTTTAAAAGAGAAGGAGATAATGCTCTTTAGGCTACTCTGCTCAAAATCAAACCATGCCTTTACTGCTGAGGCAATCTTTTACCACATTTATAAAGACACAGGCAAAGAGTTCTCCGAGTACGCAGTGACATCTTTTATAAAACGCCTAAGAGCTAAACTACCAGAAAACCTTATTCAAAATGAGTATGGAATTGGATATAAGATAGTTTTAAACTAGTTCCTACGCTCTGCGTTGAAATTCATATATATCTGAGTTGTAGTATTTTTAAAAGCGCCGTTTTAGTTTCTCTTATGACAAAGTGTGCCAAACTTGGTAGGTATAATTTTAAGTGAGACTTTTTAATATCTCCTTGATTCACAACATATTGTATAAAACCAGAGTTTTTAAATTCTGGTTTTAGTTTTACAAAACTCTTCTCATACTAAATTCTATTAATATTTTTCTAAATTGTGTTTTATCCAAAGCTCTTTAGCGTTTTCATCTCCAGAATCCATTGACTTTTTAGCCCACTTTTTTGCTTTTTTGAACTCCTCTTGCGAACAGTAGATCTCTGCTAAGAGATAGTAAGCCTTAGCATCACCTTTCTTAGCTCTTATCTCAAGCCAGTGAGCCGCCTTGTCTAGTTTTATGAGCTGCATATAGACAAGTCCTACGTTATGCTCGGCTTGCTCGTTTCCACCAAGTGCTGAACTCTCTAGTAGCTCAGCTGCTTTTGTAACGTTTTGATCAGTTGCATCCCCTCTGTAGTACATCAAAGCTAGATTGTACTGAGCATCTGTATGGTTAGCATCTGATGCTTTGCTTAACCATTTTAGAGCCTCATTTGAGTCTGTTTTGATATTGCTACCAACAAGATACATCATGCCTAAATCATACTGAGCTGAAACATCTGAGCTTGAAGCTGCACTCTCCAACCACTCAAGACCTTTTTGTGCATCTCTATCTACGCCTAAGCCATTAAAGTAGAGATAGCTAAGAGCATTTTGTGCCTTAAGGTCTCCATCTTTTGCACTTATCTCGTAGAGTCTAAAGGCCTCTTTGTACTCTTTGTTTGTAAAGGCTTTATACGCCTCTTTTGTATCTCCAAAGAGCCCAACTGACAACATAACTACAATCAAAACAAACTTTAACATAACAACCCTTCCTTATTTAGTTTTACATTCACTCATCATATTTTTCCATTCATATGAGAAGTTTTTTAGGATATACGCCTTATGATGAGGGACTGTGCAAGATGAGCAGTCTTGATGGATAAAGCCACCGCCTGCGAACTTTTTGCCATTATTTATGTCGCATCTACTTAGGATCACTTGCTCATTGTATTTAGCAAGCCCATCATCATTGAACCTAAAGTTTGGACAGGCACACATATAACAGTTAAGACTCTTCATATCGTGACACTTTTTGTCCTCTTTGTAGAGAGGACAAAAATCAACTTCATATTTTTTCATATTTTCAAAATCGAAGTAGTCAACTATTTGTTCTTTTGAATAACCCTCATTTTGGAGTTTTTCTACAATTTTTTTATGCTTTTGTGCGTGAGATTCAAACCATTCTATATATTTCATTTGGGTATATTACCAAAAAATTTGGTTTCTTTTAAGCTATAATGACAGAAAAATTATAACAACTCCAAAATGAGTCAACTTTGAAAAATTTACACTTCACATATCTCCTAGTTCTAGCTATGTTTTTATGGGGAGCTGGATGGAGTGCGCTAAAGATTCTAACAGATGCTGCTTCGCTTGAAGTTGTAGTTTTTTGGCGTTTTTTTCTTATGAGTCTATCTTTTATTCCCATACTCTACTTTATAAAAATCCCTCTTAGACTAAACATACAAAGCTCAAAGTTCATACTATCGAGTTCTGTTTTAAACATATCTTTTATGGTTTTTTCATATCTTGGAGTAAAGAGTGGGTTTGCAGGAAATGGTGGAGTTATCATCACGACGCTAACACCGCTTGTAACATTCTTGATAGTTGGGCTTCTTTTTAAAACAAAGTTTAATGCTTCTCAATATTTTGGCTTACTGTTAGGGCTTGTTGGCGGTGCGATAATTCTGGAGATATACAGACTAGAACTCAGCAGTGCAAATATCTACTTTGTTTTATGTGCAGTTGTTTGGGCTGGAGTCACGCTGCTCTCTCAACACTCACACAAGCATATACATCCAGTTCACTACAGTTTTTACATCTCTGTAGTAGCAACAGTAGCATCATTTATCTACACTTATGATGCTGGACTTCTAAGTGTGTTTGAGTTAGATGCAAGGTTTTGGATAGCTCTTGTTTATCTGGCAGTTTTAGGTCAAAGTGTGGCTACTACTATTTTTTATATAGCATCAGCGAGACTTGGAAGTGAGATAACTAGCTCTTATATGTTTCTAGTCCCGATCTTCGCTTTAGTCGTAGCTTGGCTCGTTTTAGGCGAAGAGTTACAGAGCCATATTGTTATTGGTGGCTCAATAAGTCTCGTTGCAATTTATTTTATAAATAAGAAGCGTTAATAATACTTTAACTAAGACTAGGGTATATTTTATAAAAAATATAACATGAGGGTATAGTATGAAGAGTGTTTTAGTCATCGGTGGTGGATTTGGAGGACTTGAAGCTGCGATATTTTTAAAAAAAAACAACTATGAGGTTACACTTGTAAGTGATAGAGACTACTTTTTTATCTATCCTACTTCTATCTGGATTCCAACACGAGAAAAAGAGTTTGATGAGATTTGTATTGATTTATATGAACTTCAAAGAGTTCACGGCTTTAAACTTATAGTTGATGAGTTAACTCACATAGATGCAGAGCAAAACAGCTATACCCTTGCATCAGGAGAAGTGCTGAGTTCGTATGATCATGTTGTCTTAGCTATGGGCGCTTCAAAGGTAGAGCATAAGGGCATAGAACACACTCTATCTATATGTGGTGAACCAGAGCAGTCACTAGAGATAAGAGATGCGCTAGATGCGCTTATAAAAAAAGGAAGTGGAAAAATCTGTTTTGGCTTTGGAGGAAACCCCAAAGATAGCTCAAGTGTGCGAGGCGGACCAGCCTTTGAGCTTCTCTTTAACACTCACAATCTACTAAAGAAAAAAGGCATCAGAGATAACTTTGAGCTAACATTTTTTGCTCCTATGAGTGAACCAGGAGCGAGAATGGGCGAAAAAGCTTTAAGTATGATGGATGGCTTTTTCAAAAAACTTGCTATTAAAGAGCAGTTTGGTAAAAAAATAAAGTCATTTCAAGAAGATGCCATCATATTTGAAGATGACACAAAACTAGAGTCAGATTTGACCATGTTTATAGCAGCTGGAAGTGGGCATGAGGTAGTCCAAAACTCACAACTTCCAACAAATGAGGCTGGATTTGTAAAGATAGATGAGTACTGTAGGGTTATATTTGATGGGATGCCAAAAAATATCTATGCCATAGGAGACACAGCAGCACTAGAGGGCCCAGTATGGAGAGCAAAACAGGGCCATATAGCCGAAGTGATGGCTAGAAATGTAGCTTTTAATATCTCTCAAGCAGATAAAGGTGAAGTAAATCTAAAATCTTACAAAGAACATATAAATATCTTATGTCTTATGGATACTGGAAATGGGGCATCACTTATATATAGAGATGACAAAAAAGCCTATATGATACCGCTTCCATTTATAGGACATTATATGAAAAAAAGCTGGGGCGTTTATGCAAAATTGTCAAAATTGGGAAAAATTCCAAGACTCTTCGGTTTATAAAAAAATTATGTTACTTTGGGTAATAAATATAAATCTTTTTCTATGATACCAAGTTAATTTTATAATTAAATAACTATTAAGATATAATTTTTATTAATAGTTATATCACAGCTTGCTTATAAAGGAGCAAACGATGGTTAGAAAAATACTCTCAAAAAAAGACTCCCCGAAAAACGTCACCGACATAGAAAAAGAGTTGGGTGAGAGTGACTTTATAGTTTCAAAGACTGATATTAAAGGTAATATTATCTACTGTAATGAGATATTTACTAATATGTCTGGATATAATGCATCTGAGCTTATTGGCGCAAATCACAATCTTATACGACATCCCGATATGCCTCGTATCGCTTTTAAAACTCTCTGGGACCTTATCAAAAATAAAAAAGAATTTTTTGGATTTGTAAAAAATCTTTGTGCTGATGGAGGTTATTATTGGGTGTTTGCTTACATCACAGCTGATTTAGATGCAAATAAAAACATCATAAGCTACACCTCCGTTAGAAGAAAACCTCCAAAGTCTGCTATCGAAATAATTGTCCCTATATATAAATTACTAACAGATGCAGAAAAAAATGGCGGTATGGATGAATCTGCAAAAATTTTAAATGAATTTTTACAAAAAAACAGTATAAGTTATGAAGAGTTTGTCATAAATCTTCAAAAAGGACAATAACATGAACAAAAGCTATACAGTTATCGCTCTTTTGGTTTTAGTGCTTGTTAGTGTTGGCATCTTAGCTGTGAACTCTCAAGTCATTTTCGCTGCGCTTATAGCAGTCTTAGCAATTCTCTCTCTGTTTATCCCCCAAAAAAAAGATGTAGATAAAGATGAAGATGCTCTTATGGATAAGATAGCACAGACTTTAGATGGTGTAAAAGATGGAAAACTCTCAACTCGTGTTATTTTGCATAGACATGATAGTAAACTAGAAAATATCGCATGGAATATAAACAAGTGTCTAGATCAAGTAGAAGTAGTTCTAAGAGAGAGTAGAAACACCATAGATGCGGTTAGTCAAGGTTTTATGTATAGAAGTATGTATCCATCTGGCTTGCAGGGAGAATTTGAAGAGACAGCACATCAGATACAAAAAGCAGTAGAGTCTATGAAAGCAAATGAGGGCTACAAAGTGATGGGTCAACTAAGTGCTACATTTAGCAATTTCAACGCTGGAATGAAAGGTAATTTCGACCTTATAGCTTCAGACATAAATAAAACAGAAAGTTCATTTATAGAGGTAACTGCTAGCACAACTCAGGCGTGGACATCTGCTAAAGAGACTTACAGTTCCCTGCAAACAACTACAAAAGAGATAGAGGGCCTTAGCCAATTAGTTACAAACACTTCAGATGCTATAAAAGAGATGGATGCTAATGTTGGTAATATCGCCATGATAGTTAATCTCATCAAAGATATAGCAGATCAGACAAATCTTCTTGCACTAAACGCTGCCATAGAGGCAGCAAGGGCAGGTGAGCACGGACGTGGTTTTGCAGTTGTAGCAGATGAGGTTAGAAAATTAGCAGAGAGGACTCAAAAAGCGACTGGTGAGATTAGTATGACTATAAACCACCTCCAAGAGCAATCAAAAAGCATTTCTCACAACTCCCTTGCTGTGGATGATATAGCTAATGAAACAAGCCAAACGATGGGGTTGTTTTTAGATACTATGAAAAACTTTACAACAAATCTCTCAAGTACATCAAGGCTCTCAAATAGAAGTAGTTTTGCCCTCTTTTTGTCAAACTACAAGATTCAGCACATACTCTTTAAGTCTAATGCTTACTCAGCAGTTGTAAGTTCTAATGTAACAAAAGAGTTGAAAAAAGATTATAAGGATTGCGGCTTTGGGCTTTGGTATTATGGAGTAGGGAGTGAGCTTTTTGGACAAAATAGCTCTTTTAAAGCTATGGAGCCCCATCATAATGCCTTTCATAATCTTATAAATGAAAACCTAGACTCTGCTTTATCTGGAGACTCTCTAACGAACAAAGGGACAAAAGAAGCACTACTTAGAAGATTTGATGAGGCTGAGATGCATTCAAACAAACTTTTTGAACTTATGGATAAGCTCTCACAAGATGTCGGTGGAAGTGTAGAGATGCAAGAAGTCTTAGAGAAAAAAAATTGATTTATTTAAGTTAGTATTGTGCTATTTTAGTTAAACTTTAGATAATTTTATACTATGGAATAACAAAACATCATGAAGCTATTCACCTTGTCTATTTTTCTTGCCTTATCAAGTTCCCTTTTGGCGGATAGCTTTAAAGTAAACTTTGCACCACTCCCAACTACTAGGGTTACTAAAGATATAGAAGATTTTTTACCTATGAGCAGATACCTAGAGTCGAAAATCCCTATAAAAATCAACTATGTTTACGAAAAAGACTATCAAGGGATACTTGATGGTTTTAAAGATGGCTCCATAGATATGGCTTATTTTGGACCTCTTCCATATTTATCTTTAAAAAAAGAGTATGACTCTATAGAGCCCATCGTTACATTCAAGCAAGATGATGGGTCAGTTAAATATAGATGTGTCCTTGCAAAATTTAGAGATGATGAGTTCAAAAAGGAGGCTCCCATAAAAGTAGCACTTACGCAAAGTCTTTCAACTTGTGGTTACTATATGAGCAGCATCTTGTTGAGGGAAAACTTCAATATTGATCTCTCTAAACAAAATTACAAATATACTATGTCACATACAAACGCCCTTACAAGTGTTCTAAAAGGAGAGTTTTTGGTGGCTGGAGCTAAAGAGAGCATAGCAAAAAAGTTTGAATCTTTAGGCATGGAGATTATCGCAAAAAGTGAACTTTTACCAGGGTTTAGTCTTGTTGTAAATACTAAGACTCTTGATAAAGAGCAGATAAAGAAGATAAAAGAGACTCTTCTAGAACTAGAAGACAGAGAAGCTAAAGACTCAATGGGCGTTCTTTCAAATGGAGTTGCAGAAGCCTCTACGCGTGACTATGATGGTTTGAGTATAGATATTGAGATGCCGCAAAAAGATGTTGAAAAATGAAGCTAAAGATTTCTATGGCCTTTATACTTCTTTTTTTAGTATGCGGTATTTTTTTAAGCTTATTATCAACCTCTAAACAGAGTGTAATACAGAGCACTGCAGATAAAAATATAGAGCTTTTAAGAGTTGCAAACGACTCCATTTTAGGCACTTACCTACTTTTGGCTCAAAAAAGCTACTATCATACTCTCAATAAAGATGTAAAAGATGTCTTAAAAGAGTTCAAATACGCAGATGAACCACAAAAATCTCTTCTAAGAGGGAGGTTATATAGACTTTTATATAAGGATTATGAGTTTCTAACTAAGTTAAATGTTAGACAGTTTCACTTTCATACGTATGACTCTAAAAGCCTACTTAGATTTCATTTACCATATAAAAATGGAGACTCCCTAGCAGAGATTCGAAGCTCCGTTAAAATCGCAAATAGTGAGTTTAGAGATGTTATGGGTTTTGAGGGTGGTAGACTCTATCCTGGCTATAGATATGTTTTTCCTATTTTTGATGAGCAAGAACACTTAGGGAGTGTTGAGTTTTCAGTCTCTTTTGAGGGAATAGAAAAAAGGCTTAGAAATATTTTTCCATCATTTACTCACAAGATTATTTTAGATAAAGAGGAAAGTTATAACAAGGTATTTAAAGAGCATAGGGATTTTTTTGTAGCATCTGAGCTAAGTAGCGACTACTGCTTTGAAAATCCTGTATTCTCACAGTTAAATAGAGAGTCGCAAAAGGATCCTTTTGTTAAAAAAATTACAGGGCTAGTTAAAAATAGTAAAGATTTTCCTGAAAAATTAAATAAAAAAGAGAGTTTTTCTTTACCTATAATACATGGCAATAAAGGATGTGTAGCAGTCTTTTTAAACTTAAAAGACATAGACAAAAAAAGTTCTGGCTATATAGTTTCGTATGCTCCACTTGATGAAATAGCCACTATAAAGAGAAGATATGAGCTTTTTGAGATAGCCATTATCATAGTCTTTTTGCTTCTTTTTGCACTTACTGCAGTCGTAATAATGCAGATGCAAAAGGTAAAAAATGAGTCTCTTAAGATACAAAAATTTATGGATGTTCAAAGTTCTATTGTTATACTGACAGATGGCATAAAGTTTAATTTTGCAAATAAAAAGTTTTTTGACTTTTTTAACTACAAAAACATAGAAGCATTTTTAGAAGATCAAGAGTGTATATGTGATTTTTTTATAGAAGATAAAAATTTCTTTAGTTTAACAGATGTAAAAGATGGTGAGAAGCACTGGGTTGAAAGTCTTTTAAATCTTCCAGGAAGGGCTAGAGTAGTGCAGATGCTTGACTCAACCATGACGCCACATGCTTTTGCAGTTGCTATCAATAAATATAATTCAAAACAGTATGTTATCGATTTTGCAGATATAAGTGATGCTATGAGCGAGAAGCTTCAGCTCCAAAAACAAGCAGAAAGAGACTTGCTTACAAATTCGTACAACAGAGTGTTTTTTGATAAAAATATAGACTCTATAATCGAGTTAAATAAAAAAGAGGACAGCCACACTGCTATTGTTTTTTTAGATATAGATTTTTTTAAAAAAGTAAATGATACCCATGGACATGCAGTGGGTGATGAGGTTTTAAAAACACTCTCAAACATCATAAAAACCAACATTAGAAAAGATGATAGATTTATTCGTTGGGGCGGTGAAGAGTTTATCGTAGTTTTAGCTGCTAAGACAATAGTGCAAGCAGCTATGTTAGCTGAGCATCTAAGAGTAATCATTGAGGAATACAAGTTTGACACTATAGGCCCTCTTACTTGTAGTTTTGGAGTTTCTTTACATAAAGAGGGAGATATACAACAAACTATACAAGAGGCTGATGAGAGACTCTATACAGCAAAAAGAACGGGTAGAAACAAGGTAGTCTCCGCTTAAAGATTAACTACACAAGTGAGATTTCAATCTCTTTAAGGTAACACGTCTCTTATGGGAAGAGGGAACTTGTTTAGTTTGGCATCTGTATGACTCGCAATTCATGCCTTTAGCAGACATTAAAAATAATTATAAGCCTTTTTAATGTACAATCAATAAAACAAAATTTCAAAGGCTCTACACCATAAGAGCTTTAAATCTCTTTTATAAAGGTAAAAAAATGAAGAAAAAAGTTTTACTACTTCATGGATGGGGAGGAAGTGATTCACCTCATTGGCAGAGCTATTTAGCAGCTGAAATTGCTAGAGATTATGGTTGTGTTAGTTTTTTAAAGTTAACAGACTTTGAGTCACCAGATAAAGATGTTTGGGTAAAAGAGACACTAAAAGAGCTTCGAGAGTTTCGAGCTAATGTTGTTATCTGCC
>Ga0265293_10007734_pt1 | contig 16363 bp, 15 predicted proteins | sample Munlanlewell138R_FD_192505 | JGI IMG/M metagenome (GOLD analysis project Ga0265293, IMG submission 192505) | Leachate microbial communities from a municipal landfill in Southern Ontario, Canada - Leachate well 138R | ecosystem: Engineered > Solid waste > Landfill > Unclassified | place: Canada...
AATGGCCTCCCGTTTTGTTCTCCATAAATCTGTTCACAAAATCCACAACATTTCTCGGGCAGGCTTGGCCCTGCTTGATTGTTAAAATCATGCCGGGGTAGATTAAATCGGGATTATTTACTTGCGGGTTTAGTCTGATGACTTGCTGCAAGGGCACCCCGAATTCCCGGGCTATATTCCACATAGTGTCTCCGGGCCGTACCGCCCTCTGTACTTCAGAAACCGGATTTCTTTGGTGGGGAAGGGGCAGAATTACTATCTGGCCGGGAAAGATCCGGTTAGGATCTTGAATTTGCGGGTTAACTGCTAACAGGCGTTCAAGCGGAACCCTGTTCTGTTTGCTTAAACCTGCTAATGTATCATTGGGCTGGACAACTACATAGGGCATAAAAAAGCCTCCTTTGTTCAGTGGCTATTTAAATAGCTTCTTAGCATAATATATGCCGTCATTAGTCCTAATGCCAAAGTTTTGTTCATATATTTCTCCTGTTGCCGGGGTAGAGGTTATGGACCGCTGCTGAGGGGCATATCTATTTAATATAAATAGGAAAAACTTCAGGAGGTTGGCAATTATGGGAAGGTTGACAATGGCTATTTTTGTGCCGAGACGCGGGTTGGTAATGGCTGGCGCTATATTGCTAGCACTGGTTATTGGTTTTTTATCCTTAGACTATTGGATTACATACCAAAAGGAGCAGGCAGTTTTGGCCAGTGGTGCTAATGTAATTTTGGACCCCGGTCATGGTGGTGTGGATCCGGGCGCTTTAACAGGTGATATCAAAGAGAAGGATATTGTGTTGGATGTGGTAAAAAGAATGAACACCTATCTGGAGGCTCAGGGTTATTCAGTTCTTTTGACGAGGGATGCGGATGTGGATTTGGGTGGCGAATTGACGAAGGGTAGGCATAGGAGGGATTTAGAGGCCCGATTGGATGTAATTAACCGTGGTCAAGTGGCAATCAGCATTCATTGCAATACCATCCACGACAGCTCTCAAAAGGGTGCGGTAGTTTTTTTTCAAAAAGGCTCAGAAGCAGGGGAGGAGTTAGCGAGGGCAGTTTTAAAGGAGCTTAATAAGGTTCAATTATTAAATGCTAACCTACCTCTCCCCAGGGAAAACCTTTTTTTATTAAGAACGGCAAAAATACCGGTTATAATCGTGGAGCTGGGGTTTCTATCCAACCAGGAGGATACGGGCAAACTAAAGGATGAGGGTTTTCGCCAACAACTGGCGGAAGCAATCTCTAAAGGTATTATTAATTACTTGCAAGCTGGGCAGTAGGGTGAAGAAGTATTTGATCCTTTACAAATAAGGGTAGAATCGGATAGCGATTGGTGTCCGAACAAAATTGAACATCGCTTATTTTTTCTTTCGCTATTAGACGACGTCCATTGGTCCCTTCCCTGATTATGACCGAATCCAGATGAAAATGCCTGGCTATATTCAGGGCTGTTAATGCACTGTCATCAAGCTGCCAGCTACTGCCTTTCGTACTGTTTAATAGCTCATGAAGCATTAACCCCGCCGCATAAAAATCCTCAAAGGCAAACTCGTTTTTAACACCTGCGCAAATAATGGTAAAGGCGGCCTCCCTCATTAAATGACTGACTATAGCACTTTGGTTAAGTAGGCTGGCAATCAGTATTTTTTTTGCGCCCGCTTCTTTGCTATGGACCATTGCCTTAGTGCCGTTGGTAGTTGTAAAAATAATAATGTGATCAAAAATTGCCTGATTCGTATATTCCAAGGGTGAATTTCCCAAATGAAAACCGGTAATCTTTTCCCCTTGACGTTCACCCCCCAATAAAACCGGCAAGCCTGTGCTTTTCAAACGATGGTAAAGAAGAAAAGCTTCTTCAGATGTCAACACGGGAATTATTGAGCGGGCACCATGGGCCAAGGCGGCTGTGATGGTGGAGCTTGCCCTGAGCACATCATAGATGACTACTGAAGAATTAATGGGAATTTTGCTGGTTTTCAGCTCTCCGGCGGTTAATACCATTTTGATAGTCTTTTCCATGTCAACTCTCTCTTTCATTGTTAATCGGAACAGTTTTTTATTGCAATGCCTCCAATTTGGGCAGCAGCCGCAAGGCAGAATCGTGAGGGGATTTTATTTTTGTTAAAAGGGTGCGCAGGGTATCACCCCTAAGGCCGAGTCTTAGGGATTCTAATGCTAGTATTTCTTGAGGAGCAATGTTTCCCAAGTTTACATTGGTGCCGAAAAGATTAATAAGTTTATGTTGCTGGCTTTTCAAAGGGGCCTCCCAGATTAATAGATCAATGTTAATTTGATTTTTTATTAAAAATTCCAGTTCATCTTCTTTAATTGCCCCCTGCTGATCATAGAGCATAACTCCCTTCCCTGATTCCCTGCCTTCTACAATTACTTTTGTAGCACCTGCTTCCAGATCAGCTTTAATCTGTTCCCTAAAAACAGCCATTTCCACCATATCCCTGGGATCCTTTTTCCCAATTTCCGTGATTACATCAAGACCCGCTTTTTTTGCTTTTTTGATCTCAGCCGCCCTTTTAGCAGACGGCAACTCTATTGTTCCATCTGAAATTTCGATACTTGTAAAACCGTAATCCAACAGCAACTCATACAAAGCATCTGTTTTGTTCTGTAAATAGGTAATTTCAAAGAAGGTACCCCCGGGAAAGATTTGGATATCGGCTTTTCTTGCGGCGGAAATTTTTTGGCGTAGTATAGTATCGGAATAAAGCAGAGATGTGCCAAAACCCAGCTTAACCATATCTATATAATTTCCTGCAAGCGTGATAAGGTCGGTAAAATCAGTAAATCCTAAACCTTTATCAATAATCATTGATAAGCCGGTTTTGCGGGGCTTCTCGGATCTGCAGTCAATGGGAAACTTAACCAGATCATTTAGTTTATTCAAATTAGTCAACTCCTTAGTAAGAAGGTGGTTTTTGTTTTAATCTATTCCCGGGGCTCGGGTCAGGTGACTAGGAAAACAGTGGTAAAATCTTATGTTACCGGCCTCATACTAAAATTTTTTAGACCGGTTGCCGATAAACGGTTTGCAGAAGGTAAGTTAACGCATTATAATAATAAGGGATTTTATGTGTAGAAGGGATATGTTTATGGAACAGAATAATTTACGCAACCTTGCCATTATTGCTCATGTGGACCATGGCAAAACTACCTTGGTTAACGGGATGTTAAAACAAAGCGGACTTTTTCATGACAGGCAGCAAATTGAGGATAGAGTTTTGGATAGTAATGAGTTGGAAAAGGAAAGAGGCATTACAATTTTGGCTAAGAATACTTCCATACCGTTTAGGGAGTATAAATTTAACATTGTTGATACCCCCGGACATGCCGATTTTGGGGGGGAGGTAGAGAGAATAGTGCAGATGGTGGATGGGGTGTTGTTGGTGGTAGATGCCTTTGAGGGACCAATGCCCCAAACAAGATTTGTACTCAGCAAAGCTTTAGCCGCAAAGTTAAAACCTATCGTGGTTATTAACAAAATTGATAGACCTAATGCTAGGCCCAAGGAGGTTTTGGATCAGGTGCTGGACCTGTTTATAGAATTGGCCGCAGATGATTCCCAATTGGACTTTCCGGTGGTTTATTCCGTAGCAAAAAACGGTGTAGCTACCCTAGACCTTGATTTGCCTGCTACTGATTTGAAGCCTTTGTTTGAAACCATTATTGCCCATATTCCTGCACCCGGGGGGGACTTGCATGCCTCCTTTCAAATGGGAATTGCAATGGTTGAACAAGATAGCTACTTGGGACGAAAAGGAATCGGCCGTATCGCTAATGGTTCAGTCTATGCCAAACAGGAGGTAGTTATTTTAAATAATGATGGCTCGGAACGAAAAGGGCAAATTACAGGTGTTTTTACTTTTGACGGTTTAAAGGAGGTATCTGCTAAAAACGCCACCTGCGGAGAAATTGTCCTGGTAACCGGGCTTGGAGATCTAAATGTAGGTGAAACCGTGGCCGATGTTGATAATCCCAAGCTTTTGCCAATGGTTGAAATAGATGAACCAACCGTCAGCATAACCTTTCAGGTTAATAAAAGTCCCTTTGCGGGACAAGATGGGCAATATATTACCTCTAGACGGCTGGGGGAACGATTATTTAAAGAAGCAAAAGGGGATGTAAGTTTAAGGGTAGCAGAAACGGAATCTCCGGAAATATTTCAAGTTGCGGGCCGGGGAGAATTGCATCTTTCCATTTTAATTGAAAAAATGAGGCGGGAAGGTTTTGAGTTTGAGGTTTCACGCCCCCAAGTGATCAAAAAAGAAGTAGGGGGGGAAGTATGTGAGCCTATTGAAGAATTGTATTTGGAGGTAGAAGACGAATATGTGGGGTTTTCCATTGAAAGTTTGGGTGTTAGAAAAGGTGAGCTGCAAAAAATAGAAGCCAAGGCGGCCGGCTGGACAAACTTAAAATTTTTAATCCCTACTAGGGGCTTGTTTGGCTTCAGATCAGAGTTTATGACCGGGACCAAGGGGACAGGCATTATGCACCACGCATTTCACCATTTTGCCCCTTGGCGCGGGGATATTATGAGCAGAACCAGGGGTGCCTTGGTAGCTTTTGAAACAGGCGAAGCTACCTCTTATGGCATTGAACATGCCCAAGAAAGAGGAGAGCTCTTTATTACTCCCGGTGAAAAGACCTACAGGGGAATGATTGTCGGAGAAAATGCCAGGCCCGGGGATTTGTTAATTAACGTGTCTAAAAAGAAACAATTAACTAATATCAGAAGCTCTACCTCGGACATAGCTATTAAACTTGTACCGCCAAGAATAATGGGTTTAGAGAAATCTTTGGAGTTCATTGATAATGATGAATTGTTGGAGGTTACTCCAAAATATTTAAGGATGCGAAAAAGAACTATTACCTAGGTGGGTTTAAAAGATATTGTGTAATTGCAGGTGGTGTTTGCCGGGTATATGTTGCAATAAAAACTTTAAGGCGGATAACTCCGCTAAGGAGTCGCCGAGTTCCTCAGATTTAATATAACTTTTTAATTTTGCTACGGTTAATTCGATTTCATCAGTTTCACTATGATTTAAAATTATAGTCCAGCGTTTTTCAACCTTTTCCCAAAGGGAGCTGATGCTTTTTAAAGGTTTTTCGGCCGCCGCCCAGTTTTCGTTGGTAACGATTTTTTCTAGGCTGTCAACTAGGCTGAGCATTTCCTGGGAGGTATCTTCTAAATAAGAAAGGGTAAACCAAGAAAAGACTATGATGCCGACCAGCAAAGTGAAGGTGAAAATAATAGTTCGCATTTAGTTGCTGTCCTTTCTGTATTTATTCTTGGCTTGGAGCCAGAGTTTGCCATTGCCGGTCAGGGCGGCAAACAGAATTTGTTTGGGGCTGTTGTAGCCGCTATTTTTAAGCATTTGCAAAAGATCTTCCTTGTTTAGTTTGGCGGCCTCCAGATTGACATGGTTGATAACGCCGTCCATGATTAAGGTGAGGGGCAGATCCTCGTAGCTGGGGTTTATCTGAAAATCTTGCGGTATGGCAGGTCTTTTTTGAGGCTTGGGAATAATGCTTAATTTGCCGCTGGTTTCCAAAATGGCATATTCCACGTCTGAAATATTCGGGAAATTTTTTTCGCGCAGTTGCTCAAGCAAATCATTAGTGTTGTAACGCAATCGCATTAATTCTTGTTCGACAATTTGTCCTTTTTCAATTACTACACTGGGAGTGCCACAAAGAATGGTTCTGACACTATAGCTTTTCATAGATAGATAGGAAAAGGTAACTTGAATTATAAGTAAAGTGATAATAGGAATAATACCCGCTAGTAAAGGGATTCCCGTTTCCTGCATTGGTACCGCAGCTAATTCTGAAATCATAATAGCGATTACCAATTCAAAGGGTTGCAATTCCCCTATTTGCCTTTTTCCCATAATGCGCATGACTGTAATTACCAGTAAATACAAAATAATAGTTCGGATAAAACTGATGAACAAATTTGCTACCTCCAACCGACTGTGATCTTGAAACAATGCAATATTATAATTATCTCCTGGAAAGACTATTTTATATGCATAATAAAATTTTCGGATTTTTTGTTTTTCATGTGTAACTGAATTAGACAATTAGGTGAAAAATGTCTGTCGTGAGCGTATTTACCCTTTAAGAATCAAAAAATTAGTTAAGGAGAAATGACAATTGGAGAATAATTTAAAGGTGATCTTGCCGGATGGTTCAAAGGTTAAGGTCGTACCGAAGGAAAGTTTAGCTATTATCGGTAGGGATTTTCAACAATATTATCCGTCCCCGATAGTGGCAGCCAAGTTTAATCATCAGCTCAGGGAGTTGAATTTTCAGCCGGAAACTGATGGGGAAATAATCTTTTTGGATTTGCATCACCCCGAAGGGATGCGTATTTACCAAAGAAGCCTTGCTTTTTTACTGATAACAGCCGCTAAAGAGTTATTTCCTGCTGCACTTTTATCAATAGAACACTCTTTAGGTAAGGGACTTTATTGTGAGCTTAATAAGGATACAATGCTAACTGAGGATGAAGTGCAGGATTTGGAAGAGAAGATGAAGGAACTGGTAGGGCTGGATTTGCCCATTACGAAAGAACAGTGGCCTTTGGAAAAAGCCATCAGCTATTTTGAAAAGGAAAACTTAACTGATAAGGCCCAGCTTTTGAAATACCGAGATAAGGACTATTTAAATATGTACGGCCTACGCTCGACCAAGGACTATCTCTATGGTTACCTGGTTCCGGCTACGGGCTGCTTAAAAGTGTTTAGTCTAAGATACCATATGCCGGGGCTTGAGCTTAGATTCCCTGATGAAAAATATCCAAACCAATTAGCCAGCTATGAAGAAAGACCAAAATTGTTTACAATTTTTAGAGAAGCTGAAGAGTGGGGGAAAATTTTAGATGTTAGAACGGCAGGAACTTTAAATGATTACATTACAGCCGGTAGGGGTAGGGAATTACTTCAGCTGAACGAAGCCTTACATGAAAAAAAGATTGCTCAAATCGCCGATGCGGTTACAAACCGAAAAAATCAAGTACGGGTTATCTTGGTAGCAGGACCTTCCTCCTCAGGTAAAACAACTTTTGCCGGGCGCTTAGCGATTCAGCTACGAGTTAACGGTTTAAAGCCTATTTCTATTTCCCTGGATGATTATTTTGTTGATCGCGAATTTACCCCCAAGGATAGCAACGGCCAGTGGGATTTTGAGGCGCTGGAGGCGATAGATCTAAGGCTCTTTAATAAGCAGCTAAGTGCCATTATTCAGGGTAAGGAGGTAAACTTGCCCAGCTATAATTTCAAATCGGGCCAAAGAGAATTTCCGGGACGTAAGGTTCAAATAGGCCCGGATCAGCCTATTATTATTGAAGGCATTCACGGCTTGAACGAACGCCTGACAGCTTCTATCCCCAGGGATCGAAAATTCAAAATCTATATTAGTGCAATTACTTCTTTGAACATTGATCGTCATAATCGGATTCCTACAACCGATACGAGAATACTAAGGCGTTTGGTAAGGGACCACCGCTCAAGGGGAAATGACGCTACAAAAACCATAAAAATGTGGCCCATGGTGCGCCGGGGAGAAGAGAAGAATATTTTCCCTTATCAAGAAGAGGCGGATATAATGTTTAATTCAGCCTTAGTTTACGAATTGGCTATTTTGAAAAAGCATGCGGAACCCCTGCTGAAAACAGTTGACTGCTCACTTCCTGAATATATTACAGCGAAACGGCTGCTTGGTTTTTTAGAATGCTTTGTTCCTTTGACAGACGTTGAAATTCCCGGCAACTCTATTTTAAAGGAGTTTGTGGGGGGTAGTTGTCTAACCAATGAGTGATTTTAATCAGCGGGGTTGATTTCATAGCGGTAATCAATTTCGGCTGTTTTGTTGACCGTATGCAAAACGCTGCAATATTTTTTTTGCGTTAAGTTGATTGCCTTGGTGAACTTTTTTTCGGCTATGTCTTGGCCCCAAATACGATAGATAATTGTTACCTGTTTAAAAACCTTGGGCGGATCAATAGCCCTTGTGCCATCTACAATTACCTCAAAGCGGTCGAAATTAACACGCATTTTTGTCAATATTGAAACTACATCCATGCCGGTACAACCGCCTAAACCCATTAAAACCAGGTTTGTAGGGCTGGGACCTAAATCGCCATTGGAGTCCGACATCATAATTTTTTGGTTTTTTTCATTCATGGCTTCAAAATCTAGATTGCCCATCCATTTGGATATTATTTGCATTTTATTACCTCGCTTAATGTTAATTATTGAGTATATATTATACATTTTCGCTTTGGCTGTCAATCAGCAAAATGCGGCTGATGAGCACGAAAGATAGGGGAGGGGTCGAAAATAGGGAAGAAGATGGATAAGAGGAAAAGACAGAAACAAATTTTACAAGAGTTGGCGGTTGTGTACGCCGAAGCCACCACAGCTTTGGAATTTAAAAACCCGTTCGAGTTGTTAATTGCGACGATTTTAGCTGCCCAATCAACAGATCGCCAGGTTAATTCTATTACAGGATCGCTTTTTGAAAAATATCCCAACCCTCAAAGCTTTGCTCAGCTTACTCCGGAAATCTTAGCGGAGGATATCAAGGGTGTGGGCCTTTTTAGGAATAAGAGCCGCCATATTGTTGCTACCTCTAGGGAGTTACTGCTTAGGCATCAGGGACAAGTGCCTTCTACCAGGGAGGAGTTGGAAAAGCTCCCCGGCGTGGGGAGAAAAACGGCTAATGTGGTTTTAAGCGTTGCATTTAATCAGCCTGCTTTGGCTGTGGATACCCATGTGTTTAGGGTTGCCAACAGACTTGGGTTAGCAAGGGCCAAAAATCCTTTAGAGACGGAAAAACAATTATGTGCCATTATACCTGAAGATTTATGGGGTCAGGCCCATCACTGGTTAATTTATCATGGCAGGCAGGTCTGTAAAGCCCGCAACCCCCTGTGTAATGAATGTGTTCTGGCTGAGTATTGCGATTATTATAAAACTGTAATTAAAAACTAAAAGAGGGTGGAAAGATGCTGGTAGGCCTTTGCTCTATAGAGCTCAATTTGCCTGGGGTTAGTTCCTTAAAAGAAAAAAGAGCTGTTCTGAAAGGGTTGACCGTAAAAATACATAATAAATTTAATGTATCTATTGCGGAAGTAGATTATCAGGATTACTGGCAAAAAGCAATTTTGGGAGTAGCCGCTATCAGTAACGAAAATAGGCATTTGCAGCAGGTGCTGCAACAGGTGGTGAATTTTATTGAAAAGTCGCCAGAGGTTATTCTTTTAGATTACCATCTTGAAATTTTGTAACGGGTAGGGCTTATGGAGGGAAGGCAAGATGCATATCGTTTTGGTAGAGCCAGAAATACCCCAGAATACAGGTAATATTGTCAGAACATGTGCTGTTACGGGCAGTGTTTTGCATTTGGTAAAGCCTTTGGGTTTTTCTGTGGAGGATAAGTTTCTAAAAAGGGCGGGGTTGGACTATTGGCACTTGTTGGATATCCGCTATTATGATAGCTTTTGGGACCTCAGGAAACTTTTTCCCAAAAACTCATTTTATTTTACAACTAAAAAAGGGAAAAGATTTTATACAGAAGTTACATATCATGCAGAGGATTTTTTGGTTTTTGGAAAGGAAACCCAAGGTTTGCCCCAGGAGCTCTTGGAGGTCAATCGGGATAATTTGATCAGAATACCTATGATTAAAGGTGTTCGCTCTCTTAACCTTTCCAATTCCGTCGCCATCGTTCTTTTCGAAGCGCTACGGCAACAGGATTTTGATTCTTTAGTGTAAGTGATGTGGCCTTAAAGTTAATTTATTACGAATCCGTAACTATTTTTTCTTTATTAAATATGGTCTTATACTTTTTGGGGTGTGAAAGCCTGGTAACTTGTCAAAAGCCAAGGGATAAAAAAATAACAAGGCTTTCAATATCAAAAAATATGATTTTAAAAGTCCTTGTTGCCACAAATCTGATATTTAGATTTGGTCGGGATGACAGGATTTGAACCTGCGACCTCTTGGTCCCGAACCAAGCGCGCTACCAAGCTGCGCTACATCCCGATAACAATATTAATTATAAGAATATCCGCTATAAAAGTCAACCGGCTTCTAAAAAGTGAGTCTGTTACCCCGGTTGTAAAGGGATTTATTGAATGCGAATTACAGTATTAATTTCAGACCCGTCAATTGCTGTTACAAACTTGAATTCTTTTATCCAGGCGGAGGAAGGGATGCGCTCAAAGATAACTTCTATTTTTTTGCTCTCATTGGTAGTGAATACCAAATTTTCCTCTAGATGAAACATATTGTAACTTTGTCCATCCTGATCAATAAGCAGCAAATCCTTAACCATAATCGTTTCCTCCATATTGCAGGAGAACCAAAAGGTTAATCTTGGTAGCAAATTATCATCAATCCATAGTGTATCAACGACTAAACTGATCTTCGACAGTGGCTTAATAGGTTGGGAAATATTTAATGGTTGCTTAAAGGGTTTGTGGGCTATGATCTCTTGCCGCTTTTCCATTGCTGAAACATCTGTCAGTAGGAGATCATAGTAAACATTATTGGAGTTTACCGGGCTATTACCAAAAAAAGATTCAACCAATCTTAAGCGGGTGGGAACTGAATTTTTGGGATAATCGGGAAAGCAAAGAAACAGGTCTTTGAAGCAACCTTCTTCAACCCTAAGATTTGCTCTTAAATCATCCGGTAGATCAACGAGTTTATCATACAACTGGGTTGCCCAAGGCAGGGAATAGGAATCGTACATAAAGCAGCGATTCCTATTATCTACCAATTGGATAGCCTTGCCCCAGCCCTTTTTGAGACTAAGATCGGTGTCTTGGTGAAATCGTACCTGTACATATAGTGATTTTTCTGCAAAACCATAGCCAATGACTTGAAAATTCTGTTGTTCCGCTTCGATTATTTCATAAAAATCCAGGGGCGGGACCAGCACAAAGGGCACGTCTTGATCAACATTTAAGGGAATATTTAAGGCGGCATCAACCGCTAAATGTATTTGAGGGCCATCAGCCAAATCACTTGGTTTTAACCCCAGTGGCTTATTGGTTACAAATTTAAAAATAAAAAGGTCGGAGATAAGCACAATTATCAAAATCCCCCAAATAATTTGCGATAAATTAAATTTTTTGTTTTTTATGGTTCCCACTCCTTAATCAGGGCGGCAATAACTAAATTTGAAAGTTGGCACCGTCCCCGGGGTTGTAATTAGAATGACTTCGGAAACAAAATGCCCCCAAATACAAGCCAGGCCACAAATAACGTCAAGATAAGGTTAAAACCCTGCCCCACAACATATTGGATAATTGGTTTGCCCCCTTTAATATGTCTGGACAGCTCCCGCATATTGGAATCAAGACCGATGGAGATAAAAGCCAATGCAAATAGCCAACCACGAAAACCTTTGGTTACACTTAAAAACCCTTCCACAGTCTTTTCTCCGAACACCGGAACAAAAATAAAAGAAAAAACCAAGGAGGCGGCAACGAAACCCAGGATGAATTTGGGGAAACGAACCCAAATTTCCTTGGCGGTGGCATGTTGGCCGCTTTCGGTCCGGCCCATTTTTGTGACCCAAATCAAAGCCACAATGAAGGCTACCACGCCGATTAACACATTTTGAATCATCTTAACTACTGAAGAAATTTCCAACCCTCTTTGGCCCAAGAAGGCTCCTGCTGCAACAACGGCCCCGGTGGAGTCAATGGTTCCTCCCATCCAGGCGGCCCCCACATCAATGTCCATGCCCACCATTCTGATAAAAGCAGGCATGGCAATCATCATTAGCACGGTAAAAATTAAAGAAATGGTGATGGCAACGCTTACCTCATCCTTTTTGGCACCGCTAGCGGCCCCGGTGGCGATGGCAGCCGATACCCCGCAAACCGAAGTTGCCGCAGTTAAAGTGATATTAAATTCCTTGCTTTCCATTTTGAGCACCCTATCCCCGAACCAGAACATGACTAAGATTACAATTGGTGTCACAACCCAGGCGACTATCAAGCCCGGTAAACCCAGTGCTAGAATTCTGCCAAATAGAATTTCGCAACCCAAAAGCACTAAACCGGTTTTGATAAACATTTCAGTCTTTAAAGCAGCTTTTAACCATACCGGCGTTTTGATGGTATTACTGATTAAGAGTCCGATTGCTAAGGCCCAAAGAGGGGTTTCCAAGTTGTAGGCTTTAGCAAATGAACTGGCTGCGAAGGTTTCTGATAAAATTGCCAGCAAAAAAACAACAGGAAAGGCGATCAAATATTTTGAGGGATTGCCCCCCATGAACTTAATTCCGATGGCAGTGACTATGCCTGCCCCGATTATCAGCACCACCGCCTTTAGCCAAAAACCTTCCGGAAAGGCGGAAAATAAGGATGTAGACCATTTAGTTAGTTTCGGCAGCTTAACTGCCAACCCGGAAGCGGATAGGATAATTATTATCAACCCAAACCACACAGCCCACCAGTCTTCCAGCTTCCAAAGGGGCGCCCAGTTTATCTTTTTTCTAATTGCCCCATTGCCATTAACATTAGGTTGTAACACAGGCTTCACTTCCTTAATCTTAGATTTACGTTTGTTTTCCTAGCAAATTTACATACCTTTATTTTTGTTCCGTTAAAACCCCCCCTCCAAAGCCAGAGCAAATAAATGTTTTGATATAGTCTATGGGCTAAGCGAAAAATATAGGTAGGTATTTCGTGGAAATGCTTGGGTAAGTGTTTTCCCGTATTTGAAGGCTATTAGAGGGTGGTTGTATAATAACTAAGAATAAAAAAAATCCGATTGCAGCCCTGTATAGGGGTGTATCGGATTTTACTTAGAATAAAGATACCAATGAGCCACCAAATATGAATCTAAACGGCGGCTCATGGTTTTATTAATTTAGCATCCTTATTTCTAAATAATAATGCTCTATGGCAGGGTCAAGGTTGACCTCTGTTATGCCGGACGAAAGGTCAAACCCAAAGTTTTGGCGAACGATTTCTATATTTTCTATACTCGTTACCTCCGCAGCCACTGTTTCAAAATCTAGATTGCTCCCCAAACGACTTACCATATCATACCCCTGTATACCCACATTGTCTGAGCCGGCGCCATGGAAATCGTAGCTCGGCTGCTTGTGTAGGGAGGCTATTATCGAAGCATCCCCTCCAGCAGGGATAGTAACAGGAAACTCCAGATAAAACACCCGGTCAAGATTTTTGGTCTCGATGATCATATCCTCCAGCATTCCAAATTTATAGCGGTCACGAACAGCGTCGGAGAGCGCCCCGTACTTCAACATAAACTCGGAGACAGCACCAAGGAACAGCTCCTCGGACACGGCAAGCCCTTGATCACCGCCGTACATCGAAAGGAAATTTTTTATAATACTGTCAAGTACCTCCGACATAACTCGCTTAGTTCGCGTGATGGTTACGGAAACGTCGTCCAGCTCATTGCCCTTTTCAGTTGCCCCGTTTTTATAGCCCTGCAGGGTATATTCCCCGATGTCATCGCCGATCACTACGAGATACTTCTCGTTACTCTCTCTGCGTGTTTCGTTTGGCACAAAATAACTAAGTCGCCTCCACCCGTCCTCACCATAGTTGCCGCCGTTGAAACCATAGGTGAGAATCGTGGTTTTTTCGGGATTAATTGTAAAGGTAATTGCCTGGGTTGCGGCATCGAATTCATCAAGAGGCGCTTCAAAATCGGTGAAACTGTACACCGTCACTTGTTGATCAAGGACGGGATATGCTGCAAAAGCTCCCGCCTGGTAACTTCCGCTCTCCAAAAGCGCTTTATATCCCTCCCATGAGTCCAGCTGCCGAATGTTCGAACTGCCGTCAGGATCATTCGCCCCGTAAACGCCTGTGAAGCCGCCTGAGTATCCTCCCGGATGTAGCGTGGGAGAAACTATTTCACCGTCTACGGTGATAATAGGCATTTGCTCCGCCAGCTCGTTAAAGCTTCCGGCGAAGGGGTAAAGGATGCTTATCGCGCGCTCCTGCTCTAAATGATTGGAGAGAACATAGCTGTCCCGTACCTGCGCACCCCAGACACGTAAGGAGTCCTCGTCGGCTAGGGAGAAATCATAGGCAATATTACGGCTAGCGCTGATTTTATCATCCGCTTCTGCCAGCGTAAGGGGGAATACAGGTCCCGCATAAGACATAAATACGGAGCTGTCGTCTGCGTGACCACTTCCACCGCTTCCCGCACTGCCGCTGAAGGGAAACAAATTTTGCCAAAACATTATACCGCCAAGGCAGACCACTAGAACAGCACAGGCGGCTACTATACTCCACGATCCCCATTTAATATGGGCTGAGTTAATTTTTAAATCCTGCGCCCGCTCGATAAGGTCATCCCGAATCTCTGTGATTGCATCAAATAGTTTTTGCTCACGCTCCATGCTCATATTGCCACCCCTTTCGCTGTTAAATAGGAACTAAGACTTTTGCGCAGGCGAAACATTTGTCCAGCCAACTTGTTTGGAGTAGTACCGCTGATAGAAGCCAATTGTTTCAGTTCCTCACCATTCCAATATCTGCGTATAAAAAGTAGCCGCTCCATATCAGGAAGGGTATCTAGCCAGTCACTTATGTACCCCGATAGAATCTGTGTCTCCACTATTTCCTCAGTAGTTTCGGTATCGGGAATGCAGTCGGACAGCTCCGATAGGAGTATTTCCACACCTGCATAACGCTTTTGTGCCTTATTATAATGCCAACGGTTGATGGAAAGGTTGCGAACAATCCTGCCTAGCCATGCCCTAAAAGCTCTGGGTTTCTCCGGTGGGATAGTGTTCCACGCCTTATGGTAGGTGTCACTGACGCATTCCTCGGCATCCTGGGGAACTGTAAGAATGTTAGTGGCAATGCTATGACAAAACCTGCCGTATTTATAGGCTGTTTCCTTGATTGCTGCTTCATCACGTTGCCAATAAAGGTTGATGATTTCATGATCCTCCACTGCGCTCCTCCTCTTATTATGAAATTAAGTGCCCCTATCTATATAGACAGAGAAAATCACTTGATATTCGTCATTTCTAAAATTTATTTTTTATATATAAACTATAGCATGAAGTCAGCATCCTTTTGCAAAAAACTTTGGATGATATAGTGGATGAAATAGCAAGAGCCGCTACACAGATAGATGTAGCGGCTGAATTGCGGAATCATTTTGATTAGCGCCGGGTATTCTTTAAGATAAAGCTCTACTGTCGCCTGTTGTTGCATCCATGATAAATTGTTCCAAAATTTCTTTAGAATCATAGGCATACTTGGTAAAGCTAACTTCCTTTTGATTTTCGTGATAACTCATTTGGTAAACCATACGCAAATCATTTTCCAGGTACTCCTGTGTTCCTATGAAATATGGGTAATAGCTATGCGCCTTGTAAAAGTCCTCCAAAAGTTTATTAGAAACCTCGACGGAAACACCTAAGTCGGTAAGCAATATATGCTCAAAATCGCCATAATCTCCAATTTCCGCCTTGCGCCCGATTTTTGAAAGATATTCTTTTGCATAGCCTTGTTCTTGCTTTTTTAATGCCTTTCTATCACTGTCCCTATCGTCAAACACCCTAGTGTGGTATTTTGAGGGAAACATTTCCTTAATGGAAGAGACATAGTAGCTTCCGTCCTTGGGATATTCAATGCTAACACCGTTATCGCTACCTAGCGTAACCACCGCGGGAATAACACCGGTCCCTGAAACCTTAACGAAATTATCATTTTGGAAACCATACTGCCCTGTCATTGTTAGTGCATATATTTTTGTTGCGTCCCTTTCTTTGTCCGCGCCCAGAATAATATGTCCTTCAGCAAAACATTCCCCCTCCAAATAGTGATTGCTAGTAGCGGAAAGAGCTTTGACAACCGCTTGATCGGTGGTAAGGGGTTTAAAGGAGCTTTCTAACTTATCATATAATTCATCATTCAATCGAACGTATCGTCCATCCTTGCCAAACTGCAAAACAGGTTTTCCATCAAGCAAAAAGGCATAATAATCTTTCCTTGTGCTATCTTCCGAAATAAGATAGTGAATATGATAATAGTTATCTAAACTGTTAATATCAATACCTTCCCAAGCGGCAGAAATTAATAAAGAGTTCATTACAATTTCTTCGGTGAGATCTTTGTTTGTAATGGTCGCAGATATGGTTCCGTTAATTACTTTTGAAATAAATGGTTCTGATGATTCCTCAACATTATTGTTAATTTTAATACTGTAATATGCGTAATTTTCGCCAAACTGTACTTTAAAAACATACAGATATGAAGCATCTTGCTCCAAGCTAACCAGTATCATATTATCCCCAAAGTCTTCTAAAACTTCTTCTTTGC
>Ga0265293_10007737_pt1 | contig 16361 bp, 7 predicted proteins | sample Munlanlewell138R_FD_192505 | JGI IMG/M metagenome (GOLD analysis project Ga0265293, IMG submission 192505) | Leachate microbial communities from a municipal landfill in Southern Ontario, Canada - Leachate well 138R | ecosystem: Engineered > Solid waste > Landfill > Unclassified | place: Canada...
GGTCAGCTCACTCTGGTCGTCCTCGGTGAACTCGCCGCGCTCCTTGTCGGACAGTTGCAAAAGGCCCAGATTGGCGCCGTCACCGCCGATGATGGGCACCGCCAGCCAGCCCCGCATCGGCGGATGGCGATCCCGGGCCGCGCCAAAGCCCCGCCATGCCGGGTGGGCCTCCAGCTCCGCCTGGGTGAGGCGCAGGGGCTGGTTGTGCTGGCACACCAGGCGGTAGATGCCGGAGCCGTCCGGCGCCTCGTCGTAATCCCGCCAACGGGCGTACTTGTCGGAGAGGCTCAGGGCATTGATGTCCTGGGCAAATGTCGGGTCCACCGTCAGGCTCGCCAGGCTCTGGTGAGCGCCGATCAGGGTCCGCGCGGTGGCGGCAACGTGATTGAGCATGGCCTCGACGTCGCGGAAGCTGAGCAGCGCGGCGCTCTCCTCGGCGAGCAGGCGCAGGCGCCGGGTGCGCTCCCGTTCCCAGGCCTGGCGCTGGCGGACCCAGGCGAGGGCGGCCAGGGAGGCGGCGAGGAACAGCAGGAACGCAAGCCCGGCGATGGCGCCGTCGAACAGCATCCGCTGGCGCCAGCCGGCCAGCACCGTGGCCTCGTCGAGCCCCACCAGCACCAGGGCGTCGGCATCCTCCACCCGATGAAAGCCATAGATCCGCGCCACATCATCCACCGGGGATCGGGTGCGCAACTGGCCGCGGCCCTGCTGGCGGGCGTAATTGCTGATCAACTCGCTGTCGGCGTAGCTGCGCCCCATGTGGCTTTCCGCCAGGGGGCTGCGCGCCACCAGGATGCCGTCGCCGTTGAACAGCGCCACCGAGCCCTTATCGCCAAGGCGCAGGGCATGGTAGAAATCCAGCAGGTAGTCGAGGGACAGCACCGCCACCGCCACCCCGGCAAAGGCGCCGCCGGGGGCTTCGAGGCGCCGGCTCAGGGTCAGGATCCAGCGGTCCCGGGCATCCCCGATGGTGCCCTTGCGGGGGGGCGAGATCACCAGGCCGGCCTCGGGATCGTCCCGGTGGGCACCGTACTCGGGATGGCCCGAAAGAAACACCGGCTCGGGGTTTTCCCTGAGGGACGTGGCCGCCAGCCGGCCATCGCTGTCGATCACGTAGAAGCCGAAGGTGCCGGGGGACAGCGCCTGGCGCTCCCTCAACACCCGGTGGAGCACGGCCTTGTCGAGCCCCCTGCCCGCAATGGCGGCGTCGGGGAGGCTGCCGATGGCAAGGTCCAGGGCAAGCAAGGTCTGCCGGGTATGCTCGGCGAGGGCACTGGCGAGGTTCACCGCATCCGCCTCCGCCCCGGCGATCACCCGCCCCCGATCCAGACTGCCCTGGATCGCCAGGGCGCCGGCCACCACCAGGGCGACGACGATATTGGCGACGGCAATGACCTGTTTCAATCTCAACGGAAGTATCCTCGGTGGCCGGGGGCGCGATTGCGGCTAGTCTGGTGCATCCGCTCATCACTGCAAAGACTGTAAATGCGTGGCCCATTGCCCGCCAGGGCAACATATCGCGGCGAGAAAGCAGGCGCAGCCCGGCGCGGATGGAACGTCCACCGGCCTGACCAGCGGCGGAGCGGGGCGACCGCCCGCTTGCGCCAGGACAACCCTGCGCGACAATCCGTTTGCCCGCCACCACCCCCGGGGCTAGACTTGGGTCCGTGCAACCCTGCCGAGCGGGGCCGCGCATCCGCGCCAGCCCCGGTCACGTCAACCGCGATACCCAGGAGTCACAATGGCCAAGAAGCAAAAGCAGTCCTCCACCGAAATCAATATCGGCATCGACCACGGCGACCGCGCCAAAATCGCCGAGGGCCTCGCCCACCTGCTGGCGGACACCTACACCCTCTACCTCAAGACCCACAACTTCCACTGGAACGTCACCGGGCCCATGTTCAACACCCTGCACCTGATGTTCGAGACCCAGTACAACGAACTGGCCCTCGCCGTGGATCTCATCGCCGAGCGCATCCGCGCCCTGGGCTTCCCGGCCCCCGGCACCTACAAGGCCTACGCCAAGCTGTCGTCCATCAAGGAGACCGATGGCGTGCCCACCGCCGAGGAGATGATCCAGCTGCTGGTGGAAGGCCAGGAAGCGGTGGTGCGCACAGCCCGCTCCATCTTCCCTGTGGTGGACAAGGCCACCGACGAGACCACCGCCGACCTGCTCACCCAGCGCATGCAGGTGCATGAGAAAACCGCGTGGATGCTGCGCAGCATGCTGGAAAAGTAACCCCCGGGCGCCGGCGACCCGAGCGCCGGCGCGCACCCCTTTTCGTGACAGCCCCTCCGAACACCACCGCCGACACCGTGACCCTCGCCCTCGACCAGGGCACCCACGCCAGCCGCGCCCTGCTGTTCGACGGCCGGGGCGAGTGCCTGGCGGTGGCGGAACGGCCGGTGGCCCTCCATCGCCGGGGGGACAGGGTCGAGCAGGACCCCCGGGAGATTCTCGCCACCACCCGGGCCGCCATGGCGGAGGTGCTCGGGTCCCCGGCGGCCCGGGGCCGGGTGGTGGCGCGGGCGGGTCTCGCCACCCAGCGCTCCAGCGTGGTGGCCTGGGATCGCCGCACGGGGGAGCCCCTCTCCCCGGTGCTCAGCTGGCAGGACCGCCGCGCCGCCGGCTGGCTCGCGGGCTTCACCCCCGAGGCCGGCAGGGTCCGCGCCATCACCGGCCTGCCCCTCTCCCCCCACTACGGCGCCAGCAAGCTGCGCTGGCTGCTGGATCAGACGCCCGCGGTGGCCCGCGCCCAGCGGGCGGGGCGCCTGGCGATGGGGCCACTGGCGAGCTATCTGCTGTTTCATCTGGTGGCGGGCGGCCCCCTGGTGGTGGACGATGGCAACGCCGCCCGCACCCTGCTCTGGGACCTCCGCCAGCGGGACTGGCACCCGGGGCTGCTGGATCTGTTCGGCATTCCCCGGCCGGTGCTCCCCGAGTGCCGGCCCATCCGCCACCCCTTCGGCACCCTGGCGGGCACCGCCATTCCCCTGACGGCCGTCAACGGCGACCAGAACGCCGCCCTCCACGGCCTCGGCGAACCACAGCCCGGCGTCGCCCAGATCAACATGGGCACCGGGGCCTTCGCCCTGGTGCCCACCGGATCGCGCCTGGTATTGGACGACGAGCTGCTGGGGGGCATCGCCAGCAGCGGGCCGGATGCCGTGACCTACAGCCTGGAGGGCACCGTCAACGGGGCCGGCGCCGCCCTCGCCTGGGCGGAGGAGCACTGGGGCATCGGCCCCATCGCGCCACAATTGGACGACTGGCTGGCACGCCCCGGGGCGCCGCCGATCTTTGTCAACACCGTCGGCGGGCTCGGGTCCCCCTGGTGGCGGGCGGGGCCGGATGCGCGACTGGAGGGGGACGGGGAGCCCTGGCAACGGGGCGTGGCGGTGGCGGAGAGCATCGTCTTTCTGCTTGAGGCCAACCTGGACTGCCTGGCCCGCGCCGGTGTGGCGCCGACGCGCCTGCGGGTGAGCGGCGGCCTCGCCCGGGCGGACGGCCTGTGCCAGCGCCTCGCGGACCTGAGCGGCCTGGCGGTCAGCCGCCCCGCCGCCACCGAGGCCACCGCCCGGGGCATCGCCTGGCTGGCGGCGGGACAGCCGAGCGACTGGCCAAGGCCCCCGGAGGACAGCTTCACGCCGAGCGCCAATACCGCCCTGGGGGATCGCTACCGGCGCTTTTGCACCCTCCTGGCGGCGGGCTGACGGGCACGGCGCCCGCCATCAGTGCCCTCAATGGGCGTAGATCATCGCCTGGCAAAACCGCCCGCGACTGCTCTCCGCCATCAGGCGGGTGAACTCGCCGCGCTTCACATGCACCAGGTTTTCGTGGTCCCCTCCCTCCAGGTAGAGATCCTCCATCTCCCCGAGGCGCTCGTCCCAGATCACCGGCACGTCGTAGGCGGTGCCGAGGGGCGGCACCGCCCCCACCTCGCAATCGCCGAACAACTGGCCCAGCTCCCGCTCCTCGGCGAGGGACAGCTGGTGGGCGGTGAGGGTATTGAGCCGCGACACCTCGGCGCGGCACAGGGATGGCACCACCGCCATCAGGTACTGGCGGTTCTCGTCCCGGAACACCACCGCCTTGGCCAGCTGGGAGAGGGGCACCTTGGCGGTGGCGGCGGTCTCCATGGAATTGCTGGAATGGCGGTGGCTGAGGGTGTCGTAGTGGATGTGGTGGTCATCCAGGTAACTCTTGAGGGTGGGCGCGATGGCCATGGCTTGCCTCCCGGGTCGGCCGATGGGTGGGGATACCAAAGCATAGGACCGCCACCGCGCCGGCGCTCAGACCATGGGGGCTTAAGGGGCCCGAGGCTTAGGCCCGACAACACTTACCCGCCGGGCACTTCCCCCTCTTCCAGGCGACAGTCCAGCAGCCCCTGCTCCAGGCCCGCCCAGGGCCCGCGGCTCTCGCCGATCAGCTCGATGCGGCTGTCGAGACTGTCGTCGAGGCCGAGGGTGCTGAGCACGCCGTTCGCGCCGTTGAACCCCACCACCCCCTGATCGGTGATGAATACCCCCTTGAGGCGCAGGGCGTCCACGCCACACAGGAGGTTGTAGAGGGGGCGATAGGCAAAGGTAAAGCGCGGCGCGAACAGCCAACCGCTGCTCACCAGCCCCTCCCCGGCGCCATCCACCCGCAGGTAACCGCACGGGGGAATCGCCAGGGGCGCCGCCGATGGCCGCAACGCGCCCACCGCCAGGCCAGCGCCATCCGCCCTCGCCGCCGCGAAGGCCGCGCCGGGCACCCCCTCGGCGCCACCCCGGCGTGGCAGATCGAGCCAGTGGGGGGAAACCATCCCCCGCGCCGCCGGCGCAACGGGAACCTGGCCGAGGCCCCGCTCCGCCAGGTAGGCCGCCAGCCGGTCAAGGGCCCCGTCGCCGTACAGATCCGCCTTGCTGGCGACGATCAGATCCGCCACCTCCAGCTGCTGGTTGAAGATGTCGTGGCCAGTGTAGCGGCCATCCTCCAGGTTGCGGGCATCCACCAGGGTGAGGGTGGCTCGCAGATCGACCACTGCCCGGTAATAGGCCGCGCCGAGCACCTCGATCACCTCCCGGGGATGGCCGAGGCCCGTGGGCTCGATCAACAGCCGCCGGGGCCGCGCCCGGCCGATCAACTGGTTCAGGGCCACCTGCATGGGCAGCCCCGAGGTGCAGCACATGCAGCCCCCCGGCACCTCGCGGATCACCACCTCGCCAGCGGCGGCGCCCGTCAGGCGGCTGTCGATACCCACCTCGCCGAACTCGTTGACCAGCACCGCCCAGGGCTCCCCGGCGGGCTTGCCCGCCAGCAGCGACTGAATGGCGGTGGTTTTGCCGGCCCCCAGAAAGCCGGTGATGATATTGGTGGGGATGGGGGAATCGACGAGGCTCATGGCGGACAGCAGGGCGCAGCGGTTGACGGCGGGGGCCTATTCAACCACCCCAGCCGCCGCCGGGGAAGGCCGGGGGAACAAACAGCGGCAAGACGGGATAGCGGGCAAAGGTGGGTACCTCTTTCCCTTTCGATCGTATAGACTACGCGGCCTGTCGCGCCGGCACCCCCGCCGGTCCACCGCAGCCCACTCCGCACCCGTAGCTCAGCTGGATAGAGCGTTGCCCTCCGGAGGCAAAGGTCAGAGGTTCGAATCCTCTCGGGTGCGCCAAATCCAAAAAGCCACCCTCGCGGTGGCTTTTTTGATGTGCGGCCAGAACTCGAACCGGCAGAGGTTCGACAAACGCCGGAAGGCGTTTGGGGTCAATTCTCTCGGGGCCCAGCTAAAGTCCCGCCTTAGCGAAAACAGCCGGCGGATGACGCGTCGCCTCTTCCGCCCTGCAGGCTCGGCCCGGGGGCATGGGCCGACGCCTGATCGGCTGCAAGACCCATCAAGATGCCCGCCACGGGCACCGCCTTCTATCCCAGTGGAGCCAAGCCCACCGTGGCGATGCGATCCCCCACCATGTCCCGCACCCAGAGCCGCACGCCATCGACATCAAGACAGGCGTGGGGCACCGGCTCGCCCGGCAGGCCCGCCCGGACGATATCATCGAGACTGGCCTCGGCGTCAGCGCCGAGCTGGATACCGTAGGAATGCCGGACATCACTGACCCGGGTGGTGCCCTTGAGTCTCAATTCCTGGGTGGGCAGGGCGACCCCGGTGGCATCCAGGGCCTGGGAAAAGACCGCATCGACAAAGGCGCGGGTCTCCGGTCGCAGTACGATGAAGAGGTGATCCCCGGCCAGCAATTGGGTGGAGCCCCGAGGCGGAATCACCTGGTTGTGACGGGTGATCATCGCCGCCACCACGCCATCGGGCAGGGCGATCCGCGCCAGTCGCCGCCCGACTGCGCGGGAATCGTTCCCCAGGGTGTATTCGACGATGTCTGCGTCCACGTCCCCCAGCGCGGTGATTTCGAGGGTGGCGGCGGGAGCGGCCGGCGGGTTTTCGGTGAGGCCGAGCCTGCGGGCGATCCAGGGCAGGGTGGAGCCCTGCACCGTTGCGGAGATGAGCACCACGAAAAACACCACGTTGAAAATCAGCGCGGCGCCGGGGAGACCGAAGACGAGGGGAAATATCGCCAGGATGATCGGCACCGAGCCACGCAGCCCCACCCAGGACACCAGGGTGATTTCCCGGGCGTCAAAGCCGAACAGGCGCAGAATCGGCACCACCGCCAGGGGCCGCGCCACCAGCACCAGCACCGCCGAGATGAGCAATCCCTCCAGCCAGACATCCAGCAGCGCCGGCGGGTTCACCAGCAACCCCAGCACCGCGAACATGGTGATCTGACTGAGCCAGGCAAGGCCATCGTGGAACAGGAATGTGCCCCGCTGGAAAACGAACCGGTTGTTGCCCACCACTACGCCGGCAAGGAAAATGGCGAGGAATCCACTTCCCCCCAGATTGGCCGCGAGCCCGAAGGCCAGCAGCCCGCAGGCCGCCACCATCACCGGGTAGAGCCCGGATGCCACCAGCTGTATCCGGTTGATGAGGCGCACCGAGACCCATCCAACCCCCAGCCCGACCACTGCGCCAACCCCCATCTGCATGGCGAAAAGGGACAGCAGCCCGGTCCCTGGCTCCATGCCGTTGACCAATATCTCCAGCAGACCCACGGTGAGGAAAATCGCCATCGGATCGTTGGATGCGCTTTCGATTTCGAGGGTGGCCTTCAGTCGCGCCTTGATGTGGATGCCGGCATTGCGCATCAGCGAGAACACCGCGGCGGCATCCGTCGAACCCACGATGGCGCCGAGCAGCAGGCCCTTCAGGAGTGGAATATCAAGGATGTGGGAGGCCGCCCAGCCGGTGACCAACGCGGTGACCAGCACCCCGACAGTGGCCAGCAGGGCCGAGGGCTTCCATACCTCGCGGATGGCGGCAACGGGGGTCTGCAAGCCGCCGTCGAACAGGATCAGCGCCAGTGCGAGGGTGCCGAGGGCGTGGGCCGCCTTGGCATTGTCGAAGGCAATGCCACCGATGCCCGCCTCCCCCGCCAGCATGCCGACCACCAGGAACAACACCAGCATGGGCAGGCCGAGACGGGCGGAAATCTTGCTGGACAGGATGCCCATCAGGATCAGCACTGCGGCCAACAAAATCAGTTTATCGATAAGGAACACGGGCAATGCCTCTCCTCGGTGGGGTTGCCCTGATATCAGGGCAACAGCTCCAGACTGCGACGTACCTCCTCGGCGCTCGGTCGCAATTGCGCAAGGCCCTTGCGATGGCGGCGCTGACCCAGCAGGTGAAGAATGGGCGCGGCGATGAGAACCGAGGAACTGGTGCCCACCACGATCCCAAACAACATGGGCCAGGCAAAACTCTGCACCGCGGCGCCACCCGCCACCGCCATCGGCACCAGGGCCAGGAAGGTGGTGACCGAGGTGAACACCGTGCGGGTCAGGGTCGAGGTGATGCTGTCGTTGAGCAGCTCCAGCATTGGCCGATCCGGGGTGAGGCGGAGGTTTTCCCGCACGCGGTCGAACACCACCACCTTGTCGTTCACCGAATAGCCCATCAAGGCCAGCATCGCCGCCACGGCGGTGAGGTTGAATTCTACCCCCGCCAGGACGAAAAAGCCGATGGTCTTGGTGAGATCGAGGGCAATGGTGAGGGTCGCCGCCAGGGCAAAATGGAATTCGAAGCGCAGCCACAGGTAAGCCAGCATCCCCAGCCCCGCCAGCAGTATCGCCAGCACGGTGGCGTCGCTGAAATCACCGCTGACCTTGGGACCCACCATCTCCACCCGGGGGAAGGTGGCATCGGGGGTCAGGGTCAGCACGGCGCTTTTGAGGGCGGCGACGGTTTCGCCGCTGGCCACCTGCTCGGCATCTTCCATGGGCAGGCGCACCAGAAAGTGGCCGTCGTCGCCGAATTCCTGGATGGCGAGCGCCACCTGGCCAAGCCCCGCCAAGCCCTGGCGCAGGGTTTCCACCGAAGTGGTGGGCGCCACCACTTCCACCACCGTGCCGCCGCTGAAGTCGACCCCGTACTTGAGTCCTGGCGACAGAAACAGCGCCATCGAGGCCAGTGAGAGCACGGCCGAGGCGGCGAGGCCGACAAAGCGGCCACGCATCAGGTTGAGGGCGCGCCCACTGAGTCGGTCGAGGGCGCGGATGCCGGAAATCACCAGCTGCTCCCGGTCCTGCCGTCGCACCCGCCATTCCATGATCAGGCGGGTGAACGAAATGGCGGTGAACATCGAGGTGACAAGGCCGATGGCCACGGCAAAGCCCCGCACCGGCCCGCTGCCAAACAGGAACAGCAAGCTGATGGCGATCAGCGAGGTGACGTTGGAGTCGAGAATGGTGCCGTAGGCGCGGCGAAAACCGGCGTCGAGGGCACCGAGGGCACTCCGCCCGCGACGGGTTTCCTCGCGGATGCGCTCGTTGATGAGGATGTTGGCATCCACCGCCATGCCGATGCTGAGGATGATGCCGGCAATGCCGGGCAGGGTGAGGGTGGCCCGCAATACACTGAGCACCCCGAAGATCAGCCCGACGCTGATGGCAAGGCCGACGCAGGCGATGAGCCCCCAGCGGCCGTAGATACCCACCATGAACAGCAGCACCAGCCCGGCGCCCACCAACCCGGTGCTGATGCCCATGGCGATGGCGTCGCTGCCGAGGTCGGGGCCGACGGTGCGCTCCTCCACCACATCCAGCGGTGCCGGCAGGGCACCGGCCCTGAGCAGCAGGGCGAGGTCATTGGCTTCGGCGGCACTGAAGCGGCCACTGATTTCGCCGCTGCCGCCGGCGATCACGCCGCGAATCACTGGCGCGGTGATCACCCTGTCGTCGAGCACCACCGCCAGTTGTCGTCCGAGGTTTTGCCGTGTCATGTCGCCAAACAGCCGCGCGCCCTCGCCGTCGAGGCGGAAGGTGACCACCGGCTGGCCCGTGGCCTGGTGATAGGCCAGCTGCGCATCGCGGATATGCTTGCCCTCGAGGGCCACCCGCCGCTCCAGCCGAAGTTGCCCCGTGCCGCCTTCGTCGGGCAGGCTCAGGGTCGCCTCCCGGGGTGAGCGACCATCGGCGGCCCAGTGAAAGGTCATCCGCGCGGTGGTGCCGAGCAGCTGGCGGATCTGGGCCGGGTCGTCCACCCCCGGCAACTGCACCAGCACGCCATCCTCTCCCTGGCGGGTGATACTCGGGTCCACCAGGCCACTTTCGTTGAGGCGCCGGCGCACCACCTCCAGGCTGCGTTCGACGGCATCGTCCACCAGCGCTTCGGCGTGGGCCCGGGTGGGGCGAATCAGCAGGGCGCCGTCGCGCTGTTCGACACTGAACAGGCGCTCGGCCCCGGCCCGAGCAAGGGGGCGGACAACCGCCGCCATGTCGGTGAGCCGGGCGGGGTCAGCGGGGATGATGCGGATCGCCTCGATGCTGACGACAGGGGTGTGATGGGCGATGCCATCGGCGCGGAGGGCGGCGGCGAACTGATCCGCGAACTGCTGGTTGTCACTGGCGGCAAGAGCCTCGGTATCCACCGCGAGCAACAGGTGGGACCCGCCCCGCAGGTCGAGACCGAGCGCCACGCGATTGTCGGCGTACCAGCGGGGCAGTGAATCGGCAAAGCCCCCGAGGGGCAGGTTGGGTGCTGCGCTCAGCAAGCCGAGCAGAATGATCAGGCCGTGGAGCACGGCCCGAGACACCATGGATTTCATGGCAGATCCTCGAAAAAGTTTCGTCAGGGGTGTTGTTCGAAACGGCGAAGGATCAAGCCAGGGGCGGCGCGCGGGGAGCCTGTGGGTGGTGCTTGAGGTGCGGGAAAAGCGGCGGCGCCGCAGCGAAGGCGGGAGCAATCGCCAGCCGTGGCAGGGGGTGGACGGTGGGGAAAGGGCTTGGCGGCGCCGGGTGATCCGCCGGATCGGCACTGTCGAGGCCCTGGCCCTGGTCGCGGGCCACCCAGGCGGCTCTGTCGCTGGGGATGCCCTTGGCGAACGACGCCAGCTGGGCGACGAAGCCCGATCCCCCCTCAGCTTTCCCCGCCAGTGGCTGGGCGCCGCCCCAGACCAACAGGCCACAGAACAACACCAGCAGCGCCCGGCGCGACAGGGCGCCCGGCGCGGTACGGGTATGGCGTGGATCTTGGGGGTTCCTGGGACGAGGCGATGCCTGGGGAAGTCTGTGCCGGCGCCGTGGCTGGCGGGGGGCTGGGGAAGCACTATGCCACAGCCAGGCGACCGGGCAAACCCTCGACAAGTCAGGCCGTTGCCGGATCGGCCCTGGCGCAAGCGCCCCGCCCCGCCCCGCCGCAATCAGTGCGCCGCAGACCCCAGCGCCTCCCGAATCTTGCGGGCGAGGTCGGCGCGGCGGTAGGGCTTGTTGAGGAGCAGCACCCCCGGATCGAGGCGGCCGTGGTGGACGATGGCGTCCTGGGTGTAGCCGGAGGTGTAGAGCACCCGAAGGCCCGGTCGCAGCAGGCGGGCCTGCTCCGCCAGGTCGCGGCCGCTCATGCCGCCGGGCATCACCACATCGGTGAACAGCAGGTCGATGTCGTCCCGCTGGCGGAGGATCACCATGGCATCGGGGCCGTTGCCCGCCTCCACCACCCGGTAGCCGAGGCGGGCCAGCTGGTCGCGGGCAAAGCCCCGCACCAGTTCGTCGTCCTCCACCAGCAGGATGGTTTCGCTGCCCCCCAGGGGGGCGGCCTCCGCCTCTGGCATTGGGCGCGGTGCCGCGCCCTCCACCCGGGGCAGGTAGAGCCGCACCGTGGTGCCCTGGCCCGGCTCCGAGTAGACGCTGACATGGCCGCCGGACTGCTTGATGAACCCGTACACCATGGGCAGGCCAAGCCCCGTGCCCTTGCCCTTTTCCTTGGTGGTGAAGAAGGGCTCGAACAGGCGGGGCAGGTGCTCCGGGGCGATGCCCTCCCCGCTGTCGGACACCGCCACCAGCACGTAATCCCCGGGGCGCACGTCGGGGTACTGGGTCAGGTAGTCCTCGTCGATGGTCTCGCGGCGGGTTTCGATGGTGAGGCGGCCGCCGGCGGGCATGGCGTCCCGGGCGTTGAGGGCGAGGTTGAGCAGGGCGCTCTCCAGCTGAGCCGGGTCCACCAGGGCATTGGCCCCCTGGCCGTCGCCACCGAAGCCGATGTCGATGTGTTCGCCGAGGGTGCGCCGAAGCAGGCCTTCCATGCCCGCCACCAGCTGGTGGATATCCACCGCCCGGGGGTCGAGGGGTTGCTGGCGGGCGAAGGCCAGCAACCCCTGGGTGAGTTCGGCGCCCCGCTGGGCGGCGCCCTGAATCATCCGCGCCTGGTGGCGGGCCTCCCCCGCCAGGTTGTCCACCAGCTGGTCGGCGTTGCCGAGAATCACCGTGAGCAGGTTGTTGAAGTCGTGGGCGAGGCCACCGGTGAGCTGGCCCACGGATTCGAGTCGCTGGGCGCGGCGCAGCTGTTCCTCCAGGGCGAGCCGCTGGCTGTGGTCGCTCATGCCCCCAACCATGCGCACCGGCTTGCCGGCGGGGTCGCGGATGACGTGGCCGCGATCGAGCACCCGGGCATAGCTGCCGTCGGCGCGCCGAAAGCGGTAGGCGCCGGACCAGTTGCTGGCACCGCCGTCGAGGGCGCCCTGGACATCGGCGAATACCCGGTCGCGATCTTCCGGGTGGATGCGGTTGCTCCAGGCGTCGATGGTGGGCTCCACCTCGGCGCGGCGGTAGCCGAACAGGGTTTCAAAGCCCTCGCTCCACCACAGGGCGTCGCTCAGCAGGTTCCAGTCCCAGATGGCGTCTTCGGTGGCGCTCGCCAGGAGGCGAAAGCGCTCCTCGCTCTCCCGCAGGGATTGCTCCGCGGCCACCCGGGCGGAAATATCCTGGATCGCCCCCTGGATGCGCACCACGGCGCCGCGCCCATCGCGCACTGCCTCACCCATGGAGCGCACCCAGAGGCGCTGCCCCCGGGCGGTGATGAGTTCCAGCTCCAGGTCGAAGGGCTCCCCCTCGGCGAGGCAGCGGGCCACCGCGGCGCTCACTTGCCCGCGATACTCCGGCGCGTAAAAGGCGATGCCCTGGTCGAGGGACGGCCGGTAGTGGTCGGGCACTTCGTGGAGGGCCTTGAGCTCATCCGACCAGAGGAGGGTGCCGGAGCCCACCTCGTGGGCCCAACCGCCGAGGCGGCTCAGGTGCGAGGCCATGTGGAGCAGTGACTGGTTGCGGGCCAGCTGCTCGTTGGCCCGCTGCAAATCCGCCTCGCGGCGGCGCATGGCGGACTCGGTGCGGTGGCGCTCCAGGGAAATGGCCAGCAGGTGGGCGGTGCGGCGGATGAGGTCGAGATCGTCCTCGCTCGGCTGGTGGGGCTCGGGGTGATAGAGGGCAAAGGTGGCGAGCACCTCGCCAGCGCTGTCCATCACCGGCATGGACCAGCAGGCGGCGATACCGTGGGCGCGGGCCAGCTCGCGGTAGTTGTCCACCAGGGGGTCGCTGGCGATGTCGGCGACGATCACCAGCTCGCGGCGGTGGGCGGCGGTGCCGCAGACGCCGGCGCGGGGGCCGATGGCGAGGCCGTCCACCGCGCGGCTGAAGGCCTCGGGCAGGCCCGGCGCCTTGCCCAGGCGCAGGCGCCGCGTGTCGTCCGCCAGGAGGATCGACGGCATCGCCTCGGGGATCAATTCCCCCACCCCGGCGATCACCTGGTCGAGGATGGCGTCGAAGGGCTCGCCCACGGAAATGGCCTCGAGGATGCGGGATTCCCAGGCCCTGAGCAGGTCGTGGCGCTTGCCCTCGGTGATGTCGAGCACGGTGCCGACGAAGCGCAGGGAGTTGCCCTCGCCGTCCTGCTCCAGCCCACCCTGGACCCGGACCCAGCGCTGCCCGCCATCGGCCCGGCGGATGCGCACCTCCAGGTCCATCGGCCCGCCGCCCGCCAGGGCGCGCCGCTGCGCGGCCTCCAGGGCAGCCCGGTCATCGGGGTGCACCAGTGTCGCGAGCCGTTCTCCGTCGTTGTCGCCGCCGTCCTCGGGCAGCCCGAGAATGCGCGCCAGCTCCGCCGACCAGCGCAGCTGGCGGCTCGCCATGTCCAGCTCCCAGCTGCCCAGGCGCGCCACCCGCTGGGCGCGGGCGAGGCGCGCCTCGCTGGCCCGCAGCTGATTGGTGAGGGTGCGCTGGCGCAAGTGGATGGCCACCTGGGCCCGCAGGTCCGCCTCGGTCAGGGGCAGCGCGAGGTAGCCGTCGGCCCCGGCGGCGAGGGCGGCATCGAGACTGGCGCGGGGAGTGTCGGTGCTGATCAGCGCCACCACCGAGAGGCTATCGGCAAGGCCCCGCTGGCGCAGCTGCCCAAGGAACTTTTCGGAATCGAGGCCCGGCAGGTCAAGGTCGAGCAGTATCAGGGCACAGGGGTTCTCCGCCAGCCAGCGCCAGGCGCCGTCGATTCCGGCGGCCATGACCCTGTGGCCCGCCCGCGCCAGGGCCGGCGCAACGGCGTCATCCCGCGGCGCCCCGTCGAGGATGTGAAGAATGTTACGGCTCGCGGACATGTGGGACCACTCGCTACAGGTGATGGCGTCACGGCCTCGCCCCCCGGACCAGGCCAGCGAAGTGTAGCCCGCGCCGGGCGCCATGGCCATTTGCCGGTGATTTGCGGCCCCGCGACCCAGGCCGCGCCAGTGCACTGAATTTTTACATCAAAGTAAAATTGCGTTGGACTTTGCCGACAACTCTGATTATGTTTAGCCAAGGCCCGACACGCGCTGGCGGGCCCTGTTTCAGTAAGGCGTGATTCCACCTCATAAGTAAAACTAAAGAGGATTACACATGTCTCTCCGTGCCAAGACCATCCACCGTTACGTTGCAGGGGCAGGGATCGCCGCCGTGGCCAGCATCATCGCATCGCCACTGGCTGCACAAACCACCGCCAGTTCCAGCATGCTGGAAGAAATCGTCGTCACCGCCCGGAAACGGGAAGAGAGCCTCCAGCAGGTACCCATTTCGGTCACCGCCCTGAGCGGCGACGAATTGCGTCTCAAGGGCATCACCAAGCCTGACGATCTCAAGTTCCACACCCCCGGGCTCGAGATGCGCAACTCCAGCATCCAGCGCAACAGCGTCACCTACTTCATCCGCGGCCAGGGCCAGACCTTCGGCTCCAGCGCCGGGGTGGTCACGTATTTTGCCGATGCGCCGCTCGGCAACGGCCAGCGGGTCAGTATCGGCAACAACACCCAGATGTACGACCTGGCCTCGGTGCAGGTGCTGAAAGGCCCGCAGGGTACCCTGTTCGGCCGCAGTTCCACCGGCGGCGCCGTGCTGTTCGCCCCGGAGCGCCCCCATGACGATTTCGGTGGTTTCATAACCCAGACCCTCGGGCAGTACAACTGGAAGGAAACCACCGCCGCCCTCAACGTGCCGCTGATCGATGGCATATTGAACGCGCGAATCGCCGCCAATTTCGTCAGCCGCGACGGTTTCACCAAAAGCCTGAACACCGGCCAGAAACTGGACGACCGCGACCGCGAACATTTCCGGGTGGGGCTGGAGTTCAAGCCGACGACCTGGCTGAACAGCTACCTGATGTATGCGCGCAACGACCTCGACGAAAACAACAGCAGCTCGATTCTCACCGACTTCAACGAGAACAACCCGACCTACGACACCACGCCCTTCCAGGGCGCCGGCTGGTTCGGCATCGCGGCGCCCCCCTTGCCCATTCCGGGGCTGGAGGCCGGCGGCCTGTGCTACAACCTGAATCCGGGCAATCCCGCTGGCTACCAGGCCTGCAGCACCGAGCGCCTCGGGCGCCTGGATGCCCTGCGCAACGGCCTCATCGCCGAAGAGGCACGCTTCCGGAACGGCGGGGACGATGACAAGCGGCGCAACATGACCGGCGGCAGGCTGAACTACCAGGGCCAGACCGAACAGTTGCTGAACATCACCAGCATCGAGCTGGGGAAAATAGGCTTTCTGGGCGACGTCTCGCTCAAGAACGTGTTCAACACCGTCCGCAACCTCGGCGTCAAAACCATCTACGACTCCGGCTCGCCCCTGCCCAATGGCCTGATCTACAACAACTACGACCTGCGGAATTTCGTCCCCACAGCGACGTCGGACGCCGACGGCCACAATGACTGGCTCGATGACTACAGCGAGGAATTCCAGATCCTCGGCACCATCAACGACAAGCACACCTGGATTCTGGGCTACTACAAGGAACAGCAGAAATACGACCTGAGCTATCCTCCGCTGTTCTCCGCCTACGCCGACGTGTTCAGCCCCACCCTGAGCCCGTCGATCGTCGGCGCTGCGTTCGGCACCAATGCCAAGGAACAGCAGACCGGCATTTTTGGCCAGGCCACCATCGACCTGTCCGACTGGATTCTCGATGGCCTGAAGTTCACCTACGGCTACCGCTGGACAGAGTCGAAGGCGACCCGCAAGAGCACGCCGTTTGATCCGGTGGAACTGGCCAAGGGCAATCTGGTGCCCGCCCCCAGATCTGCGGAGTTCGCCGCGCCGGGCCTCGATGATTCGGCCCCCAGCTGGACCGTGGGCCTCGACTACCAGCTCGACGACAATACCCTGGTCTACCTGGCGCACCGCCGCGGCTTCAAGCCCGGGGGCACCAACGTCGCGCCCTCCACACCGGTCGAGGGCTTCTCACCCACCTACTCCCCTGAAACCGTCGATGACGTCGAACTCGGGATAAAGGCCGACCTGACCGTGGCGGGCAGACCCCTCCGGGCCAACGCCGCGATCTACAAGATGTGGTATGAGGACATCCAGCGCAGTGAAACCTTTGCCACAGCCGGCGGTGTACCGTTCACCCAGGTCAACAATATTGCCGAGGCGGAAATCCAGGGGCTGGAACTGAGCCTCCAGCTCCTGGCAACCGACCGCCTGCAACTGGGGCTCACCTATTCCTACATCGATG
>Ga0265293_10007738_pt1 | contig 16361 bp, 18 predicted proteins | sample Munlanlewell138R_FD_192505 | JGI IMG/M metagenome (GOLD analysis project Ga0265293, IMG submission 192505) | Leachate microbial communities from a municipal landfill in Southern Ontario, Canada - Leachate well 138R | ecosystem: Engineered > Solid waste > Landfill > Unclassified | place: Canada...
TTTTCATGGCGCATTATGCCATTTTCTGCCAGTGTTTTCAGGTGCTTTCTCTTGCAAAATGACCTTAAACTAGCGCCATTCGGAAGTGTCCCTAATTTCCCTAAGCAGAGAAGGGAGGCACGATCGTGGCTCATTACCTGATGCTTTTTCAGTTCACGCAGCAGGGGGTCGGTAAAATCAAGGAGTCCCCGCAGCGGGTTGAAGCTGCCAAAGACCTGGCCCGGCAGCTGGGTGGCGAGGTGAAAGCGTTCTATGCCCTTATGGGGGAATACGATACCGTTTTCATTGTCCATGCCCCCTCCGATGAGGTAGTAACGCGGATCGCCATGGCGATCAGCTCCCACGGGTACGTTCGCACGACGACAATGCGCGCCTTCTCGGAAGAGGAATTTCGCGAGCTGGTCAGGGAGATTCCCTAGGACAGCCGGTCGCCCGCGGCAGGTTTAGACAAAAGGGAACAGGGACGTGTTTGGGGGGGAGAGACGGCGCCAGAAAGATGAGCTGTCTTCCAACGAGAGGACAGCTCATTAGTTAACCTTTTAAGATTCGCCGCAGCGGCGACCAATTCTTCCGGAGTTTTGGGGCAGAGTAGATGTGCCCGCGTTCTTGGTAAGTTGGCAGCCGACCCTTTGCCCGCTTAGAATTATCCCCGCGCGGAATTAAAGGTTTTAAGAACGTCCCGCTGGTGGTCCCCGCGGCAGGTTTAGACAAGGGAACAGGGGGCGTGTTTGGGGGGAGAGACGGCGCCAGAAAGATGAGCTGTCTTCCCAAGAGAGGACAGCTCATTAGTTAACCTTTTAAGATTCGCCGCAGCGGCGACCAATTCTTCCAGAGTTATGGGGCAGAGTAGATGTGCCCGCGTTCTTGGTAAGTTGGCAGCCGACCCTTTGCCCGCTTAGAATTTTCCCGCGCGGAATTAAAGGTTTTAAGAACGTCCCGCTAGTCGTCCCGCTAGTCGTCCGCAGTCTGATTGGGGATCATCTGGTGCTAGATATGCAATTAATCATCATCCAAATGGCCATAAACCAATTTATGATATCTTTCGTAATCGCTTTCTAACTCACTCCCAGCCTTTTTGCGCCAATTCTCAACGATCGAAGAATATTCGCTAAAATGAGGATCAGGCTGGCATGAGTTATCGAATTCATTATCTATTTGGCAGTCTTGGTAAAAAGGAACAGAATTTTCGGTGTGTGTTGTAGGGGTGATCAATGGCATCAAAATAATTTTTGCCTGTTTCTCCCCACATTTTGAACATATTAATTTTTCGATGATTTCTGGTTTAAAAATAAAGCTTCTAAACTCATCATTATTGTCCCCGTCAGATTGGTTTGGAAAACATTTCCTTAATTTGTCGATGAAATTTATCGATAGCCGTCTTCTGTGTCTACAGGACGTATACGTACATTCTATGATAAAATCTGTGGCGCTACATGCTTCTATCACGACATTCATTTGCCCTATCTTTCATCTTATCTAATGAATTAGAGATCAATCCATCACTTCAATATTCCTGGTATTATTTTCTCACATAGCGGTTTGGATAAGCGACGGCAACGCGTGATTTCGTAACCAGAAGTGATGCTTGATACTGCAAAACATTTCTATCACTGGGCAACGGAACACACTTCATTTTATTTTTTAAGAAGTGGCTTAACAATAATGAATTCAAATCCGAAAACAAATCCCAGCAGAATAGCTATAAGCGGAAGACCAGTGATGTTATTTCTTCCGCAAAATGCAAAAAGAAAAAACAGGATAATTGATCCAATAATCCTTGCAATTGTTGAACTCTTCATCTCTTACCCACGCTGGTTAAGGTCATCCTTTGTTTATTTGATGCATTTCAATCATCTGAGTCGATTGAGTAGTCAATAAAAACATAATCATCGAAGTCAATAGAGAAGTAATAGTCACTATGGGTGTTACCTCTTGAAATGAACCAATTGTCATCGATTTGTTCGTTTTCTCGCCAATTCATATCAGGTGCAGAGCGATCGTATTCAATAATAGGCTGACTAAATTGACTAAGATTATAACCCTGCCAGCGTGCGCCATATTGCTTATACCAACTACGGTAAAGCTGCAAGTTCCTTACAAATATATGCTTGTTTTGGATTGGTGTAATCTTTGGCCGAATTACATCCTTTAGGTATTTTCTCATTGACCTCGTTTGGGCGACCCATAAAAAAACGTATGATCCGCTAAACAATTGCATTCTTGAGTCATAAATCAGAATGGCCTTACCAACCTGGCCAATCCATATTTTGTTAGCCATAAGAATAAGCCTTTTTATGCCACTATTAAGCTCATGTAAATTTAAATTACCAATCAATAGATTATACGACAGTCGTCAATTGTTCCTTAACGTCCATCTGCTTAAGAGTCAGCATTTAAATAGCTATTTCAGATAATCAGTTTCCTTGCAGGAATAGGATGTCCTTGCGATCGATAGTAACTTCATCTCCATCATTAAGTTCTTCTTTCTCGCTGAGGAAGTAGTCCCCCACTATAGATGCTTTAAAAACTTCTGGTTTTAATTCTTTCAAAATGCGAAGTCTAACTATTTCTCCTTTACATCTGGCTGTAACAGTCATATTGGTCTCTACTTTGCCGTCTGGTAACAACATCTTGCTATCCTTTGATCGATGGGGCCAACTTGCACCTTTTACTCCTGTTTCCCATTGTGGTTTTTTCACAATTTTCCCTTTCTTGTGAGTGATATAGGATAAACACTGTTCGAAATTGGGCCACTCCCCTGGTGCCCCCCTATTCACTAATAAAATATTTATAATCAGTTTATCTTTGTAAGCGCAGCCGTTAGGGACGAAAACGGGGGCAGGTTAACCTTTCTGCTATTCTCTTGCTTATTCACTCAAACCATGCCCCATTTTCAGCCAAAGCCTCAATCAAAAACGCCGCAGCAACCGGCATCTCAATGCTGGTCGCTGCGGCGTTAAATTTTTTCGGCTCTCCCATACCCATCGTCTTCCCCCGAAAACACGCCCACGGCGCCGGATGCTAATCCTTTTACCTTGAGGCCCACTTCATTGTCAAATTTTTAATCTCTCGCGCCATCGCCCGCACCGGCCCATTCCACATCGAATGAAGCCTATGAAGCCGGTTAGTCATCTGGGGGTCAATGGGGTCAGGATTTGCATTATGCAATTATCTCTTTTTCAGTGATCCGAACTCTTGCAACATATAGCCATTCTCTTTCCCCTGCCTCGTCCGAATCAATTCAACAGCCCCGAACATAACGCCCTGCTGGCAAATGGTGGTGCCGCAGTCGTACCGGAAGACGGCACCGCTTGAAAAACCCGGAGAAAACCGGCTCAGAATGCAGCAGGATGAGAGCGACGATCCCGGCCATGCCGATGGTCAGGGAGTGGAACAGGGGGGAGGGGGCAAGGTCCGCACGGCGGCTGGCGGCGAAAAAAAACGCCGCCAGCAATGATCCTTAGACATATTCGACCTCGGTAAGAATCCGCTTACCTATCGAGGGCTTGAGGGCTGTGTCCATGACGAGGTCGACTTTTTCATGCAGCCGGTTTGCAAGATAGTCGCGCAGGTCGACGAAGTCGAACAGGTCGATCTCGCGGCTGAAGGAGACGAGGATATCGATGTCGCTTTCCGGCCGCTGTTCCCCCCGAGCATGCGAACCGAATAACCCGATCCGCTGCACGCCGAAGCGGGTTTGCAACTCCGGCTTGCTGTTTCGAATGATTTCTCCCTCGCCACCCTGGGGGCGATAGCCTACGTCGCCGTTTTCCCCTCCATCGTCTCCTATCTCTGCTTCAACCGCGGGGTGGCGCTGGTCGGGGCCAACCGCGCCGGCCTTTTCATTCACCTCATGCCGGTTTTCGGCAGTCTGATGGCGATCCTCTTTCTCGGCGAATCCTTCCACGCATTCCACGCCTTCGGCATCGCGCTGATCGCCCTCGGCATCCTGCTTGCGACCAGGCGACCGTGAGTATGCCGCGCCGTGGGGGTCAATGGGGACCGGCTGTAACTCCCTGCAGTCACCGGAAGGCGCCTCCGCAGGAAATACCCGGAGAAAAACGGCTCAAAAATGCAGCAGGATGAGAGCGACGATCCCGGCCATGCCGAGGGTCAGGGAGTGAAACAGGGGGGAGGGGGAAAGGTCCGCACGGCGGTGAGCGGCGAAAGAGAGCGCCGCCAGCCAGAGAACCAGGGCGAGAAGTGCCGCAATGCTTCCGGGGGTGTGGATGATGCCGGTGAAGGGGAGGGTCAGGGTGGCGCAGGCGAGGGCGGCGATCCAGGCGAAGGCGAGGCGCCGCCGCTGTCCGGGGGCGAAGAGATCGCCCGGGGTGGGCAGCCCGGCGCGCCGGTAATCCTCCCGGTGCTTCTCGGCAAACAGCCAGAAATGGGGGACCTGCCAGAGAAAGAGCAGACCGGCCGGCAGCAGGCCGCGAAAGTCGCTCCAGGCGCCGCCGGCGGCGGTCCAGCCGATGAGCGGCGGCAGGGCGCCGGAGAGGCCGCCGACGAGAACGGCGAAGACGGTCCGCCGCTTCAGGGGGGTGTAGAGGCCGTTGTAGATGGCGGCGGCAGCGGCGCCGAGCAGGGCGGGAACGCCGCCGAGGCCGGCGAGGGCGAACAGGCCGCCGCCGAGGCCGCTGACCGCCACCAGCAGGGCGGTGCGCGGTGCGATGCGGCCGGCGGGGAGGGGGCGGCGGCAGGTGCGACGCATGCGGGCGTCGAGGTCGCGCTCCTGCCACTGGTTCAGGGCGGTGCAGCCGCCGGCGAGCAGAAAGACGCCGGCGGCCATAAGCCAGGGGCCGGCGGCCGGAGCGGGGTGCAGCGCCCAGCCGGCGAGGGCGGCGGCGGCGACCATCGCCGTCAGGGGAAGGCGGATCAGGTGTGGGAACCAATGGTCCGTGACGCGTGATCCGTGATCCGTGATCCGTAAAACCTGCGCGGGGATTTGCTTCACTTCAGCCCCTTCAAATAGTCGAGAATCGCCTGCATCTCCTCGTCCGTCAGGTCGACGAAGGGGGGCATGACCGGCGGGAATCCCTGCCGGATGGCCTTTTCCGGCTGGCGAATGGCCTCCCGCAGATAGTCTTCGTCCGCCGCCGTCGTCACCTCCCTGCCGTCGCGCTCGACGGTGATCTGCGTACCGAAAAGACCTTTGAAGGTCGGTCCGACCCGCGGCGCACCATCGTCGGAATGGCAGCCGAGACAGCCTTGCTCCTGAGCCAGTCTTTCGCCGGCAGGTTTCTTGTCGCCGCCGGTGAAGCCATCGAGCAGCGCCTCCAGATCGTCCTGCGGAATCTGGCCGGCGAAAGACGGCATCGCCGGCGGAAAGCCGGTGACGACCTCCGCCTGCGGCTCGAGGATGGCGCGTCGCAGATAGTCCCGATCCGCGGTCATGGTGCGCTGCTGGCCGCCGGCTTCGACCGTGACGCTGCGGCCGAAAATCCCCTGCAGCGTCGGGCCGACGCTTGGCGAGCCGTCCATGGAATGGCAGCCGAGACAGCCGTAGCGGCTCAGCAGCGCCGTCAGTTCTTCCCCCTCGCCGGCGCTCTCCTCCTGCTCGTACCAGGCGGCGAATTCCTCCGGCGGCAGCGCCTCGACGGTGGTGATCATCGCCGAGTGCGCCACGCCGCAATATTCAGCGCAGAAAATATCGTAGGAGCCGGTCTCGTTGGCGGTGAACCAGACGTGCGTGGTCATGCCGGGGACGGCGTCCTTCTTTACCCGAAAGGCCGGGATGTAGAAACTGTGCAGGACGTCGGCGGAGCGGATGTCGACCTTCACCGGCCGGCCGGCCGGCACGTAGAGCTTGTCGGCGAGGCGGCCGTTGGCATATTCGAACTGCCACGACCACATGCGGCCGGTGACGCTGACCTCCATTGCCCCTTCCGGCGCCCGTTGCAGGGTCAGGTAGCCGGCCCAGCCATAATAGAACATCGACAGGGCGATGAGCGTCGGGATCACCGTCCAGGTGATTTCCAGCGCCAGGTTCTGGCTGACCTGCGAGGTGGGATACGGGTGGCGACGGCGGTGGTACTTCACCACGAAGACGATCATCACGACGGCGATCGCCACCAGGAAAAAAGCGGAGACGCCGAGGATGTAGTAGAAGATCGGATCGACGGTGTCCGTCGTGGACAATAATGGCGGATTCACGGCAGTCCCCTAGCGATACAGCACATCGGTGAACGTCAGGCCGATGAAGATGGCGAGAACGACCAGGGCGATGAAAAGAAAAAATTTCAGGATCGGCTTTTCGTATTGAAGATGCATGAAGATGAAGATGACCAGCCCGGCCTTCACCGAAGCGATTCCCAACGCCACCCAGACGTTCAGGGCGCCGAGGTGAACGCGGGAGACGGCGACGGTGGCGCCGGTCAGAACCAGCAGCGCCAGCCAGACGAAAACGAAGGTGCGGTACGGGACGATGTGTCCACCCTGCTGCGACATGCCGCCTCCTACAAAATCAGGTAATAAAGGGGAAAGACGAAAATCCAGACCAGATCGACCAGATGCCAGTACAAAGCCGAATTTTCCAGCTTGACGTAATCCCCGGTGTGGATGGCGCCTTTGCGCACGCCGCCGGCGATGACCGTCAGCAGAATGGCGCCGATCAGCACGTGCAGTCCGTGCAGCCCGGTGGTGATGAAGTAGAGGCTGAAGAAAATGACTTCTCCCGGCGCCGCCTCGGCCAGCCCCGGCCCGTTCAGGTAGATGCCGTGGTGAAACTTGGCCGACCATTCGAAGTATTTGTTGACGAGGAAGATCGCCGCCGTAATCACGGTGCCGACGAGCAGCCAGAAGGTCAGCTGTCGCGCTCCTTTCTGGACGGCGGTCACCGCGGCGGCGGCGGCCAGGCTGCTGGTCAGCAGAATCAGGGTGTTGACGGTGCCGAAGGTCAGGCTCAGCTCGTTGCTGGCGCGGGCGAATTCGGCGGGAAAGCGGAAGAGGTAGACGGCGTAGAGAACGAACAGGCCGCCGAAAAGCAGGATTTCGGTGTACAGAAACAGCCACATCCCCAGCTTGGCGCCGGCATAATCCTTGTGCGCCGCCTCGCTCATGGCCCCTCCTCGCCGATCCGGTAGTCGTACGGATCGCGCTCGACCCGCGGGTCTTCCTCGAAATTCTCCGTCGGCGGCGGCGAGGGGACGCTCCATTCCAGCGTGGTGCCGCCCCAGGGATCAGCGCCGGCCGGCGCGCCGTGCCGACAGCCGCGGTGCAGGGTGTAGAACATCAGCAGCAGGCCGGCGACGAGGACCCAGGAGCCAACGGTGGCGAAAAGGTTCAGCGGCTGGAACTGCGGCAGATAGTCGAAATAACGGCGTGGCATCCCCTGCAAACCGAGGACGAGCATCGGAAAGTAGAGCAGGTTGAAGCCGACGGTCAGAATCGCCCAGGCGATGGCCGCCAGCCGTTGGTCGTACATCCGGCCGAACATCTTCGGCAGCCAGTAATGCAGGCCGCCGAAGAAGGCGAAGGCGGCGCCGCCGAACATGACATAATGGAAGTGGGCGACGACGAAATGGGTGTCGTGGACGTGGATGTCGGTGGCCGCCGCGCCGAGCACCAGGCCGGTGAGGCCGCCGATGGAAAACAGGATGAGAAAGGACAGGGCGTAGAGCATCGGCGCCGCCAGCCAGATCGATCCCTTGTACAGGGTGGCCACCCAGTTGAAAACCTTGACCGCCGAGGGGATGGCGACGAGGAAGGTGAGCAGCGAAAAGACGAAAACCCCCATGTCGCTCATGCCGCTGGTCAGCATGTGGTGCGACCAGACCAGAGAGCCGGCGAAGGCGATGGCCAGACTGGAGACGACGATGGCCCAGTAACCGAAGATGCGCTTGCGGGCAAAGGTGGGGATGATCTCGGAGACGATGCCCATCCCCGGCAAAATCATGATGTAGACCGCCGGATGCGAATAAATCCAGAACAGGTGCTGGAACATCAGCGGATCGCCGCCGCGCGCCGGATCGAAGAGTCCGGCGTCGAAGACCCGTTCGAGGACGATGAGCGCCACCGTCAAGCCGAGAACCGGGGTGGCCAGCAGTTGGATCCAGGCGGTGGCGTACATCGCCCAGACGAAGAGGGGCAGCCGCCCCCAGCCCATCCCCGGCGCCCGCAGGCGGTGGATGGTGGTGAGAAAATTCATCCCGGTGAGAATCGAGGAGAAGCCGAGAACGAAGACCGCCGAGGCGGCGACGGTGACGTTGGTCGAGGTGTCGGTGCTGAAGGGCACGTAAAAGGTCCAGCCGGTGTCGGGCGCGCCGCCGCCGGTGAAGAGGGAGGCGAGGGCCATGACGGCGCCGATGAGGTACAGCCACCAGGAAAACAGATTCAGCCGCGGAAAGGCGACGTCGCGGGCGCCGATCATCAGCGGCAGCAGAAAATTGCCGAGAATCGCCGGCACCCCGGGGATGATAAAGAGAAAGATCATGATCACCCCGTGCAGGGTGAACAGGGCGTTGTAGGTCTGGGCGTCGATGATCGTCGCGCCGGGTGCGATGAGTTCGAGGCGGATCAGCGCGCCGAGGCTGACGCCGACCAAAAAGAAGGCGAGCACCAGATAGAAGTAGAGCAGGGCGATGCGTTTGTGGTCGGTGGAGAAAATCCAGCCGAAGAGCCCCGGCTTGCCGGCCCAAAAGCCGCGTTCGTTCTCTTCGTGCAATTCAGTTCGCATAAGCATCATCAAACAATCTTTCGCCAAAAGGTTGCCTTGTGAATCGTGATCCGTCACCCGTCACGTTTACTTTTTTTTCTGCCCGAGAGAACGAGCCAGGCGAGAAAGCCGCTGACGGTGAGCAAAACCACGCCGCCGGTGACCCGCAACAGGTTGAACACGTAGCGCCGGTTCACCGGATCGTAGCTGAAGCAGAAGGCGAGGACCCGCTTGATCGAAGCGCCGATCTTGCCCTGCGACGCCTCCACCAGGGACAACTGCAGATCCATCGGCAGAAAGCGGGTGCCGTACAGATAGCGGACGATCTTGCCGTCGCGCGCCACCACCGCCACCGCCACCGGATGCAGAAAATCCCGACCCTGCCGCTGAAAGCGGTAGCCGAGGGCGTCCGTCAACCGGTGGATGGTGTTCAGGTCGCCGGTGAGAAAGCGCCAGGCCCCGGGCGGAAAATCTCCCATCGAAGCCATATAATTCTTCTTGCTGCCGCGGGCGGTCGCCGGTTTTTCCGTTTCGTCAAAACTCACCGAAAGGACCCGGAATTCCTCCCCCGGCCGCAGCTTGAGTTGTGGCAGCGTCTGCGCCAGACCGCCCTGGAGAAAGTTGCAGACATCGGGGCAGTGAAAGTAGACCGGGGCGATGATCGTCGGCCCGTCGATCAAATCCCGCAGGGTGACCGGTTGTCCGGATTCGTCGAGAAAGGTCAGATCGAGGGGGATCGTCTCACCGAGTTTTTCCGTCAGGCCGACATCGATCTCGGCGCTCGCGCTCGGCGGATGCTGATGCTCATGCTGGTGTGCGGCGGGAATTTCCGGCGGCGGCAGGGGCGGGGGGGCGCCAGCGGCAAGGCCTGCCAGGAGAAGAAAGACCGCAATCGGCGGAAAAAGCAGCAATGGTAGTCTGGCCACGCAACGCATTTGTCAGATCCTTGACGATCTTTAATTCGAGAAGGTTTCATTATATTCAGGCTTTTGCGGATAATCAAACAAATCTCTGAAATCGGTTGGCGGCCGTCTTGCCGCCGCCGGGGGCTTCTGTTAAATTGGCCGCCAGGCAACTGCGGAGGAGTTTATATGGATGAGCTGACCGAAAGGGTCATGGAGCTGGAGATACGTTACGCCTATCAGAACCGGCTGCTTGATGAATTCAACCAGATCATCATTGAGAACAATCATCGGCTGGACGCCCTGGAGCGCGAAAACCGCGTGCTGCGCGAGATGCTGAGGTCGCTGGCGCCGGCTACCGACGAGTCCCCCGACGAATGAGACGCCCCGGCGCCGAATTGCAGCGAGTCGCCCTGGAGGCGATCATTATCGCCGCTTTGGGGGCGGTGATCGGGCTGTCCCTGCACCACCGGCCGATTCTCGACGCCTTCAGCCGTCCGGCGCCGGCGACACGTGATTCGCTGGCGCCGGCGGTGGCGGTTGAATCGCCGCCGGTCGGACTGGCGGAGGTGCAACGGCTGCTGGCCGCCGGCGCTCTGGCGGTGGATGCGCGCATTCCCGAGATGCATCGGGAAGGGCGGCTGCCCGGCGCGGTCTCCCTGCCGCTGGAGGAGGTCGACACCGCGCTGCCCGAATTCCAGCGAAAAATCCCCGCCGAACGCACTCTGGTGACCTTCTGCAGCGGCTACGGCTGCCCCGATTCCTTCGATCTGGCGGTGCTGCTGCGGCAGGCCGGCTACCGGGACGTGCGGGTGTTCGAGGGGGGATTTCCCCAGTGGCGGGATGCCGGACTGCCGGTCGAAAGCGGGCCATGAGAAGCAAACGAATCCTCTACCACGGCTGCCGCCTGTTTCTCGGCGGCCTCTTTCTCTACGCCGGCATCCTCAAGGCCAACGATGTGGCGGCCTTCGCTGGCAACATCGCCAGCTACCGCATTCTGCCCTACGCCTGGAATTATCTGCTGGCGGCCATTCTCCCCTATGTCGAAGTCCTCGCCGGCGGCCTGCTTTTGACCAATAATCGGGTGCGCGCCTCTGCTTTTCTCCTCGGCGCCCTCACCCTGCTGTTCATGGCGGTCCTGATGTCCGCCATTTACCGCGGATTGGAGATCGACTGCGGCTGCTTTCATCCGGCCGACCGGACCACTCCCCTGGCGGCTCTCGGCCGCGATGCGGGCATTTTGCTGCTGGCTATTCTTACCTATCGGCTGCGCGGAAAGACTTCCCCCTGAATACGGACGTTCTGCTTTTTCAGCCGCCGGCGGTCAAGCAGGCCGAGCCGCCCCTGGGCGCGGCGGTGCTGTTGCGGCATCTGCGGGCGCAGGGATTTTCCGCTGCGGTCATCGACGCCAACCTCGGCGCCTACCTGCACCTGCTCGCGCCCGAACGCCTCGCGGCCGCCGCCGGAGCGCAGCCGTCCACCGCCCTGCGCCGGGCGCTGCGGCATGCGCCGGCCGCCCTCGATTTTCTGCGTTCGCCGGCCGCCGCCGCTTCCTTTGCCCGCTACGGCACCGCCGTCGGGTATCTCAACCGGGCGCTGACGGTTTGGGGGGACGACGGCGAGCGGCTGACCCTGGGCGATTACCACCACGGCAGCCTCTCCGAATTTATCCCGGACGATCTCGACCGCCTCGCCGCCGGGGCGGCGCGGACCCTCTTCGCCCCTTATTTTCGCGATATTCTGTTGCCGCAGGTGGCGGAATTGCGGCCGCGGCTGCTCGCCATTTCGGTCAACTACCGGCACCAGATCCTGCCGGCTTTCGAGCTGGCCGGGATGCTGCGCCGCGCTTTCCCAGCTCTGCCGGTGATCGGCGGCGGCGGAGTTTTCAGCTCCTGGCGGACGATTCTGCGCCGCGACGGCCGGCGTTTTGCTCCCTTCGCGCGGATCGTCTTCGGCCCCGGCGAAACGTCGCTGGCCAAGCTGGCGGCCGGCCAGGCCGGCGACGATTATTATCTGGAGGACGCCGCTACCGTCGCCTTCGATCCCGATTTCTCCTTTGCCCACCCCGCCGACTATTTTTCGCCGCTGCCGGTCTTGCCGGTGAGCGTCTCCCGCGGCTGCTACTGGCAGCAATGCCTGTTCTGCCCGGAGGCGGCCGCGCCGGTGCATCCCTACGCCTGCCTGCCGCCGGCCGATTTTCCCGCCCTGCTGCGCCGGTTGGCGGCGGAAACCGGCGTGCGGCATTTCCACTTCACCGACGACGCGATTCCGATCCCGGTGCTGCGCCGGTTGGCCGAAGCGCCGGCGGCCATGGCGGGGCTCGGCTGGCACGGCTTTGTCCGTTTCGAAACAGCCCTGGCCGACCCGGCGCTCGCCGCCGCCCTCGCCGCCGCCGGTTGCCGCCTGCTGCAGCTCGGGCTGGAGAGCGGTTCGCAGGCCGTTCTCGACCGTTTGCGCAAGGGGACGCGGCTGACGGCGGCATCCGCCATCCTGCACCATCTGCATCGCGCCGGCATCGCCACCTATGTCTATGTCCTGCTCGGCACGCCCGGCGAAACCGAAGCCGAAGCCGAGGAGACGCTGCGCTTTCTCGAAGCGCACGCCCCCGTTATCGGTTTTCTCAACCTGGCGATCATGAACCTGCCGCGCGCCACCGCCGAGGGCGATCTGCCGGAGGAGGAGCCGCTCGGCTTCTACCGTCAAAGCCTGCCATCCCCCGGCTGGGACCGCGCCGCCGTTCGCCGTTTTCTGCATGGACGCCTCCTCGGCTCCCCCGCCATCCGCGCTGTCGTCAACCGCACGCCGCCGGTGTTCACCTCCAATCACGCTTTTCTTTTTGCTTCATGCCGGTTCGATTAGCTGACAGGGGCGGAGGGTGTATGTTAAATTATCCGCTTTCGTTGACGCACGAGCAAAAACGCAGAGGATGGCCCAGCAAAAAATTTGTTGGCCCGGAACAAAGGCAGGAGTAAGCAAGGCAGTTATGGAGTCCTGGCAAAAAGCACTGCAGCAAAGCACCGTCGCCCCGGCGCAGCTGGCGGCGCGCTTCGGCATCGATGCCGCACCCCTGGCGGCGGTGGCGGAACGTTATCCGCTGCGCATCACTCCCCACTACCTGGGCCTGATCGAGGCGCCGGGCGACCCGATCTGGCGCCAATGCGTGCCCGATCCGGCCGAATTGGCGGCGGATGAGCTGAGCGCCGATCCGCTGGCCGAAGAAAGCCTCTCGCCCGTTTCCGCCGTCATTCACCGCTACCCGGACCGGGCGGTTCTGCTGGCGGGCAACAGTTGCGCCGTCTATTGCCGCTTCTGCACCCGCAAACGGCGGGTCGGTTGCGCGGACCGGCAGATTTCCTTCGGCGCTCTGCTCGAAGGCATCGACTACATCGCGCGCACGCCGGCCATCCGCGATGTCATCCTCTCCGGCGGCGATCCGCTGCTGCTGCCCGATCCGCTGCTGAAGGAGGTGCTCGAACGGCTGCGGCGAATTTCGCATCTGGAGATGATCCGCATCGGCAGCCGCGTCCCGGTCACCCTTCCCGAGCGCATTAGCGAAAAACTCGTCGATCTGCTGCGGCGCTTTCACCCCCTGTACGTCAACACCCACTTCAATCATCCGCGGGAAATCACGCCGGAGAGCGCCGAAGCCTGCCGCCGGTTGGCGGATGCCGGGATTCCCCTGGGCAACCAGACGGTGCTGCTGCGCGGGGTGAACGACGATGCGGGGGTGCTGAGCGAACTGCTGCGGGGACTGTTGCGCCTGCGGGTGCGCCCCTACTATCTGCACCACATGGATCTGGTGCGGGGGGCGGGCCATTTTCGCACCCGGGTGGAGACGGGTCTGGCGATTCTGCAGGCGCTGCGCGGTCCGGTTTCCGGGATGGCGGTGCCGCAGTACGTTATCGATCTGCCGGGGGGGAAGGGGAAGGTTCCGCTGCTGCCGGAATACCTGGAGAGCGTGGGGGAGACGGTGGTTCTGCGCACGCCGGCCGGGGAAAGAGTGACCTATCCCAACCGGATTGAATAGAAGGGAATAAATGCGGACGCAGAAAAAGGGACGGGTCGAAAAACCCGTCCTTTTTCGCCTCCTGCGACAGGGAATGTCTTCGCGGGATCAGGAATGCTCGGGAGAACCCTCGCGCTCATGGAAGGGACGGGTGCGCTTCTCGATGATGTGAGCCAGATAGAACCAGATTTGCAGGCCGAAACAACCTCCGACCAGCACCAGCAGCATGATAAAATAAGCTTTCATTCCTCTCCTCCCCTGGGCGGGGCGAATCCGCCCGGCTTTTGCGCTTAAAGTGATCGATCCAAACCGTTTCGATCATGCCAGAAAAACAGCAAATTTCAAAACAGTTTTTTATAAATCCTCGGAAGTGAAGGCCGTCACCTCATCGATGGTCGTGCTGCCCGTCAGCAGCATCGCCAAACGATCCACGCCCAGGGCGATGCCGGCCGCTTCGGGCATGTGGCCCAGCTCCTGTAAAAAAGGCTCCGGCACGGGATAGGGCGCCTTGCCGGCGGCCCGCCGCGCCGCCTCTTCCGCCGCGAAACGCTCCCGCTGCTCGCGCGGATCGGTCAGTTCCGAAAAGGCGTTGGCCAGCTCCAGGCCGCCGATGTACAGTTCGAAGCGTTCGGCCACCGCCGGATTTTCCGCTTTGCGCCGGGCCAGAGCGGCCAGGGGCGCCGGATAATCGAAAAGGATAACCGGCTTTTCCCACCCCAGGCGCGGTTCAATCTCCAGGGCGACGATCTCGTCGAAACGGTCGGCGGCCAGCGCCACCTCCGCCGTGACGCCGGCGAAACGTGCAAACGCCTCGGCGACACTCAGCCGCGGCCAGGGCGGGGTCAGATCGATGCGCCTGTTCTGCCAAAGCAAATTCCGTTCCGGCGCCAAGGCCGCCAGCAATTCTTCGCAATCGACCATCAACTGGCGGTAATCGGCCCCGGCCCGGTACCATTCGAGCATGGTGTATTCCGGCAAATGACGGCTACCCCGCTCTCCTTCCCGCCAGCAGCGGCATATCTGGAAGATTTTCGGAAAACCGGCGGCAAGCAGGCGTTTCATGCACAGCTCCGGGGACGTGTGCAGAAACCAGCCGGCGCTCGGCACGGCATCGATGTGCAGCTCCGGGGCATTGCCGGGAATGCGGTGCGGCGTCTCCACCTCAAGAAAGTCGTTCGCCACGAAAAAAGCCCGGATCGCCTGAACGATCCGAGCCCTTTTGGCAAGCTTTTCCATTTTACGGGCCAGCGCCCAATTGATTTCCATCTGTATCCCAGGATTTCGGCTCCCGAGCCGCCTTATTCCTTAACCCGGGTGGCGTACTGTCCGGTGCGGGTGTCGATCTGAATCAAATCGCCTTCTTCGACGAAGGAAGGCACGGCGAGGGTGTAGCCGCTCTCGACGGTGGCCGGTTTGTTGTTGCCGGCGGCGGTGTCTCCCTTCACCCAGGGGTCGGACTGGGTGACGCGCAGGTTGACAAAGTTGGGCAGGGTGACGCCGATTCCACGGTCGTTGAACATCAGGATGTCCACTTCCATATTGTCCTTCAGGAAGTATTTATCGTCCCCAAGGGTTTCTTCGGGCAAGGTGACCTGCTCGTAGGACTTGCTGTCCATAAAGACGTAGCCCGACTCGTCCTTGTAGAGGAATTGCATGTCGCGATCCTCCAGGCTGGCCGGCTCGAACGACTCGCCCGAACGATAGGTGCGGTCGAAGAGGGAGCCGGTGATCATGTTGCGCAGTTTGCACTTGTACAGGGCTTGCCCTTTGCCCGGTTTGGTGAAATCGAAAGAGACGATCACATGGGGCTCCCCATCGATCATCAACTTGAGTCCTTTCTTCAGGTCGCCGCAGCTGTACATGGGGTTCTCCTTCGTATATGGAAGTAATGAATTTCGTATTTTTCGGGTCCAGTGAACCCGGTATTTAACCACACCAGGTGATATTTGTCATGAACTTTTTCGGCCGTTCATTGTTGGCGACCGGCAACCGGGGCGTTGTCAAACGCGCCATCGGGGACTTGCGTGGCATCCAGCGCTTTGCCCGCAGTAAGCAGGCCTAAAAGCCGGCAAAAGTCGGGAAGCTGGGTATAGATGCGCTCCAGTGCTTGCAAGGTGGCGAGCACGGTCTTGTTCAGACCGGCGTCGGCCGCCCGGCGCAACAGACTGTCCCAGTCGTCGGCGGTAAATTTCAAGGTGGAATAATAGATGTCCGCGAGCCATTTCAGGCCCGAAAACCGATGATGTAAACCATAGTGGTAGGCAAGAAACAGCCATTCGTCGACCGGATCGAGCACCAGGCAGGCGCCATCGGCAGTGGCGATCTCTTTGCTTCGGGCAAAAACATCCTGGAGGTCGAATCCGGCGTTGCGGGCGAGAAATTAATACGCTAAAGAAAGGCAAATTTGGCTCTTCGACGAAGATGGGGCAATCTGAATTAACGCATCAAAATAATAGATAAGATATAGCGAAGACGACGTTCTTCCGGGCGCCAGCATGCGGCGCGACAAGGCGGTGGCTTCAGATCAAATGCGAGGGTGAGGGGGGGGAGACGGCGATTGAAAAACGTCTGAAACTGTCTGACATTTTCCAGCAAAAAGGGGTTAGGCGAATCGCCTAACCCCTTGATTTGGAGCCACCCATCGGATTTGAACCGACGACCTACTGATTACGAATCAGTTGCTCTACCAGCTGAGCTAGGGTGGCGAATAGCGTAAGCCCCAAGTATTTACCGCAATTCGTCTCGGCAGTCAACAGGTTTCCCGGGAGCAAAAGGGACAACAGCAGGGCAGCGACGGTCC